>Ga0154020_10002083_pt1 | contig 24353 bp, 21 predicted proteins | sample Klosneuvirus_201_FD_109709 | JGI IMG/M metagenome (GOLD analysis project Ga0154020, IMG submission 109709) | Active sludge microbial communities from wastewater, Klosterneuburg, Austria - Klosneuvirus_20160825_MG | ecosystem: Engineered > WWTP > Aerobic digester > Activated sludge | place...
GGTCCGATGGAGCCGATGATCGAGCGCCTCGCGGCGTACGAGCCGGAGCTTCCCGGTCTGATCACCGAAATGGTCTCGGGCGCCGCGAACGTGGCGGCGACGGAAGTGTTGATCGGGCGCTAGCCCGTCATTGCATGGGCTCGGCGCCGGGCAGGTACCGCCACGCCGGACCGAGCATGCGCCACTGCGCGCCGTCCCAATAGAACATGTGGAACTTGGTCCCGCGGTCCTTGCCGGGCTCGACGGTCTCGACCTCGTAGAACGCGACGCCCGGACGAAGCAGCGGCGATAGCTTCTGTGCGCCTGCGGGGAACTCGACCGCCGCCGGCGTTCCCTCGACGTGCGCCAAGAGCTCCTCGGTCGTCGCACGATGCACGACGATCTGCGTTCGCCCCGGTGGCGAGAGCAGACACGCGGTCTTCTCCTCGTCGGTGGGAAGCTCCTTCGCCTGACCGACGACGTGATCGACCACGTCGTCCGCGACATCGGCTCTCAGGGCCGCGCGGAGCTGCTCCTTCGTCGGCATGATCGACGAGACGATCTTCGCTCCCTTCGCGAAGTCCTTCGCACCGCATGCGGCCTGGGCTTGCGCGAACAGCTCTCGAAGTCCATCCGAGCCGTCCTTCGCGATGGCCGGCGCGGGCGCCTTGTCACACGCGACCGACCACACGAGCGGTACCAACACGAACCGACCACGCGCCGTCACGACGCCCATACTACCTAGGTTCTCGCGTCACGACGGGCAGGGCCCGACGGGATTGATCTTCGGCGCGGGTGCGGACTCGAAGCCCGCATCGATCGTGGTCGCATCCATCGGCGCGCCGGCGTCGTTCGGTTGCGCGACCGCAGCGTCGGGTTCGATCGTCGACGCCTCGTCGGTGGTCAACGGTCGTAACGTGCGGAGCGCTTGCTCGAACGGACGCACGTGAGCTGCGCGCACGTCGTTGGTCGGCGTCGACAGGACGAGCGTGACCGCGCGATCGCCACCAACAGCGACAGCCTGGCGGAGAAATCGCTTTCCATCGTCGTACTCGAACCACACGGACGGCAGCCCCGCGTCGTCGTTGTCCTTGGGGCCGGCTTGCACGGGACCGACCTGCATGCGCTGCGCGACCAGCTTCGCGCGTAGCGCGCAGGCGTACTTCGACGACAAACTCTCGGGGCTCGTGCGGCACGCGATCGGCCACGAACAGTACTGCGTGCGCGTGAAGGTCTCCGCCGTCAGGACGATCTGCCCGGGCGGTTGGCTGCGCAGCATCCATAGCAGGAGGCCGGGGTAGCTCGGCTGATCGGTCGCGCGCCACCCACGAGGGACGACCATTCGGAGTCGATGCGCGCGTGAGGTGAACACGCTGTTCTCGAGCTCGGCGTGCGATTCGTCGACGAGCACCGTCGCGCCGATCGCCATCGCGCCGAGCAGTACCAACGCGATCAGCCCTGCGTGGAAGCGATTCATCGACGAGCCGAACGTACACGAACGCGACCGCGCCGCTTCGATCCACGCGAGTCGACAGTCACTCCGGACCTGAACAGAGTCCCAGGCAAAAAGTTGACTGTTGTCGCTGCACTCTTGTTGACCGATTACATTCAGACGAATATCGTCACGATACCTAGTCGGACACTGGATGCTCCAGCGGATCGAAAAGGTGGACGGCGCAGAGACGGGGACACGCACGACGAATCGCTGATGCGCTGCTCGAGGGGGCCGCGCACTGGCGGTGCGTGTCTCGTCAGGCCGTCACGACGCTTTGGATCGCGAGGGATTCCTTTGTTTCAAGGGCAACGAGGCTGGGCAACGCATGCGGGGGAGGTCGGCACCATCGTGCCGATCGGCGCGCATCGCCGTCCCGTGCTCGCGGACATCGCGCAGCGTCGCGATGACGACGCGAGCGACTCGAGCTCTGCGCCACGCGCGGTCCTCCTCAAAGAAGAAGAGCTTCGCGCGATCGAAGCGCAGTACCCGGACGGCATCACCGCCGTGCAGATCGTGGATGTCTTCACGAGCCGCGGGATCAAGTTCTCCGAAGCGAGCTTCCGTAAGTACGTCCAGCAAGGACTCCTGCCGCGCAGCAAGCGCGTCGGTCGCAAGGGCAAGCACCGCGGCTCGCTCGGCGTCTATCCGTCCAAGACCGTTCGCCGCATCAACACCGTCAAGCAGTTGATGGTGTCGGGCCACACGATCGAAGAGATCCAAGGCCAGTTCCTGCTGTTCACGGATCTGGTCGAGGGAGTTGCCGAGCACCTCGCCGAGCTATGGACCCGCCTCGCGGCGGACCTGACGCAGCTCGATCCGAAAGCAAAGCGCGAGCTGGAGAAGCAGCTCGCCGATGCACGCGCCGACGGAGACGACCTCGTCGAGCGCCTCAATGACCTCGCGCGCCGTGTTGCGGCGCCTCGTACCGACAGCCTCCGTCTTGCCGGCGCCGCGGGGGACGCCGAAGACCTGCTCTGAACCGCCAGCACCAAGGAGATCCGATGAGCGATGACATGAACGACGAAGACGAGCTCGACGAGACCCTCGACGAAGGTGAGGGCGACGACGACGAGGAGGGCGAGGAGGAGCTCGCCGACACCGACGGCATCGCGCCGTCCGACGACGCGCCCGAGGTCAGCCGCAAGATCCGGCGCCGGCGCCGGCGCACGCGTCCGCGGAGCAAGACGATCGCGATGAAGCGCCTCACGCGCGAAGAGCTTCGCGTCGGCGCGTTGATGTACCCGCCGGTCGACATCCCGCGCCCGACGTCGCGCGCGGAGTGCAAAGAGGAGATGCGGCCATGCCCGTGGGTGGCCTGCAAGCACCACCTCTACCTCGACATCAACCCCGAGACGGGGTCGATCAAGATCAACTTCCCCGACCTCGAGCCGTGGGAGCTCAAGCACACGTGCGCGCTCGATGTCGCCGAGCGCGGCGGCATCACGCTCGAAGAGGTCGGCGAGATCATGAACCTGACCCGCGAGCGGATCCGCCAGGTGGAAGTGCGAGGCCTGCTCAAGTTGAAGATGGGATCGCCTTCGCAGGACGAGCTCGGTGCAGACCTGCTCGCGGCGAAGAAGCTGAACGAGAACTGATCGACTGATCAGTGGTATGCAGCCGGCATGATCCGGCGTGCATTGATCTCTGTCTCCGACAAGCGAGGCGTCGTCGAGCTGGCCACGGTGCTGGCGCAGCACGGCGTAGAAATTCTTTCGACAGGCGGAACCGCCGCGGCCCTCTCCGCCGCCGGCATCGCCGTCAAGCAGGTGTCCGATCACACGGGCGCCCCCGAGATCCTCGACGGGCGCGTGAAGACGCTGCACCCGAAGATCCACGGTGGTCTGCTCGGTCGCGACACGCCCGCGCATCAAGCCGAGATGTCGGCGAACGCCATCACCCCGATCGATCTCGTGGTGGTGAACCTGTATCCGTTCGAGTCGACGATCGCGAAGCCGACCACGACGCTCGAGGAGGCGATCGAGAACATCGACATCGGCGGCCCGTCGATGCTGCGCTCGGCGGCGAAGAACCACGAGCGCGTCGCGGTCGTCGTCGATCCCGAGGACTACCCGATCATCGTCGGCGCGTTCAAAGGTGACGGGCTCACGGCCGGTCAGCGCTTCGCCCTCGCACGCAAAGCGTTCTCCCACACCGCCGCGTACGACGCCGCGATCGCCGCATACCTGTCCTCGATCGATGACTCCGCCGCGCACACCCGCACGCAGGCGCCGTCGCGTCGCGAGCTGCCCGACACGCTCAGCGTCCAGTGGCGTCGACTCTACGAGCTGCGCTACGGCGAGAATCCGCACCAAGGCGCGGCGTTCTATGCCGACTCGCGCTCGCCGCTCGGCCGCACCGCCACCACGCGACCCACGATCGCGTCCGCCGAAGTCCTCGGCGGCAAGCAGCTCTCGTACAACAACATCCTCGATCTCGACGCCGCGCTCGGCCTCTGCCTCGAGTTCAGCGACCCGGCCGCGGTGGTCGTGAAGCACAACAATCCGTGCGGCGTCGCTACCGACGCGAACGTCGCCGCCGCGTACAAGCGGGCGCGCGAGGCCGACGCGACCAGCGCGTTCGGCGGCATCGTCGCGGTCAACCGCGAGGTCGATGCGGATCTCGCGAACGCGCTCGTCGAGACATTCCTCGAGTGCGTGGTCGCGCCGGGCTACTCCGCTGCGGCGCGAGACATCCTCGCGAGCAAGAAGAACCTGCGTCTCGTCGCCGCCTCCGGCGACTGGCGCGCGCCCACCGGCGACATCGCGTGGTCGATCCGGACCATCGCGGGCGGGGCGCTCGTGCAGAGCGTGGATCACGGCATGGTCGATCTCGCCTCGGCGAAGGTCGCCACCGCGCGTGCACCGTCGGACCTCGAGCGCGCGGACCTCGCATTCGCGTGGCGCGTCGCGAAGCACGTGAAGTCGAACGCGATCGTGTTCGCGAAGAACGGCGTCACGGTCGCGATCGGGGCGGGCCAGATGTCTCGCGTGGACTCGGTGCGCATCTGCGAGCGCAAAGCCGGCGTCGCCCTCAAGGGCGCGGTCGTGGCGTCGGATGCGTTCTTTCCGTTCCGCGACGGTGTCGATGTCCTCGCGGAGGCGGGCGCGGTCGCGGTGGTGCAACCGGGCGGCTCGGTCCGCGACGAGGAAGTGATCGGAGCGGCGAACGAGCACGGCCTCGCGATGCTGTTCACCGGCATGCGCCACTTCCGCCACTAGCCGCGACGATGACGAGCCGGCACTTCGGGACGATCGCGGCGGAGATGGAGACCACGATCTCGTCGCGCGGCGAACCCGTTCGCGTCGATGTCAACCTTGCCGATCCATCCGCGTTCATCCAAGAGGCCGTCGACGCTCTCGATCGGGCGGTCGACGAGATCGAGTCGCGCGAGCTCGCGGCGCGCGCAGCGATCGCAGCGGCCATGACCGATGCGACCGCGCAGCCACTACAGTTCTGGCAGTGGCACCACGACGAGGTGGAAGGCCACGAGCATCTCGCACGCGACACCTTCGCCGCGATCTTGCGTCTGCGACGCGTCGGGTTCTATCCCGACGGTGCGTTCGGCGCTGCGGCGTACGTCGTCCTCGATTTCACGGTTCCCGGCCCCCCGACGGATCAGCTACTCGTGGTGAAGTTTCGTGCCGACGGGGCGCTTGTCGCGATCGCCTGGGAGAGCTGACGGTCAGCGCGCGTAGCGCGCGAGGACCATGGTCACCGCGTGTAGCGCCCGAGGATCACGGTCAACCCGAACGCGGTCGCCGCGACAGCGACCATCGTCATCGCGATGCCGATGCCCTGCACCGCGTGCAGCAGGCCGCGGCCCGTGGCGCGCCGCGCACCGCGCGCGACGAGGTCGAGCTGCTCGGCCGCGTGCATCCACGCGATCGGCGCGAGCGGGGCGAGCACGAGCGCGAGCACGCCGAAGAAGATCGCGAGACCGATCGAGGCGCGAGGGCGTGGGGGCATCGTCGCCGGCTTCGGCGCGAGCTTCACGCCGCGACCGGGCGGCACGTACGCCGCCCCGCCGAGGAACACGGTCTTCGGCTCGGGCGACGCGGCCACGTTCGACGCGGACGCGTGGTTCGCGGCGTTCGACGCGGACGCGTAGTTCGCGGTGCTCGATGCGTGCGAGCTCGCTACGGGCGTGAGGTTCGATCCCGGTGCGGGCGTGCCGATCGCGATCAGGTGGGCATCGAGTCCGTTCGATGATGGCGGATTCGTCCCCATGGCGAAGCGAGCGGATTCGAGGCGTCCCGATGCCGGCGTCGCGGTGGCGACATCGGCCGTGCTCGACGCCGATGCACCCGATGACGGGATGGTGCGAGAGAGCTCGAGCGACCGGCGGTTACCGAGCTCGAAGACGGTGGGGGCGGAGGCGGGAAGCTTGGAAGGGGTAGAGCTCGACATGGGCGCGCCTATCCGCGGCGCCCGTTGTCGGTTGCGCGAAAGTTTCGTGCGGCCGACAGCCCCCGAGGTCAGTCGGTCGTCAGGATGTAGACCGGGAACTCGAACCCTTCCGAGACGCGTAGATAGAGCGTCAACGACCAGCCCTGGGTCGTGATCAGCTCCCGGATGCGGAACACCTGGCCGACGGAGATCGTCAGCGGGAACGACACCGCCGCAGTGGCCGAACCGCCAGCGGGGACATGCACCTGGGGCAGCGAGGTCTTGGCCACGAGCTGGTCCTTGTTCCGGAGCTCGAGGCGGTTGTCCTCGATGTCGACATCGGTCGAGGTCGGGTTGGTGATCGTGACGGTGAACCCGCCCGAGATCGTGACCTCGCCCTTGCGTGCGGCGGCGAGGAGCTCGGCCTTGCCAGGTAGGTCGCCGTGGAAGCTCTTCCAATCGACCGTGTAGTTGCACTTGAGGACCTGCGTCTTGTGGTGCAGCGAGCGGCCGACGACAACGAAGCGCTGCGTGTTCCACGCGACGAGCCCCAGCAGGGCGGCCCACGCCAGGATGCGCACGATCATGTGCGATCGCGGGCGCGTCTTCGCATCGGCGACGAGCGGTGCGCCGGCGATGGTGCCGCCGATCGCGGCGAGGGCGATGCCGATGATCTGCGCTCCGAACACGATGGCGAGCTGCGTGGAGAAGCTCCACGTCGGATGATTCGCAGCGACGGTGCCGGCGATGATCGCGGGCAGCGAGAACAGCGCACCGAACCCGAACAGCAAGAACGGATGCGCGAACAGCGTCTTCAGGATCGCCGAGTAACGCAGCTTGTGGCGCTGCAGGATCGGCGAGAGGAAGTCGATGCCGACGGATGCGAACAACACGGCGAACGACAGGATGGTGGCGAGCAGGCGGCGCGAGGGATTCTGCGAGTAGCCGATCCAGAAGATCGTGCCTTGGGCCGCGAGCATCGCGCCGAACAGCTTGATCTCCTCCCACGCCTGGAACCACAGCGGATGTTCCTCGATCGGATCGGTCGTCAGCGCGTTGTCTTCTTCGAGCGTGAGCGAGACGTGCTCCTTGAGCGGGAACAGCGTGATCTGCACGACGAGGAGGCTCGCGACGATCGCGGCGTTCGTGATCACCGCTTGTTCTTGCGAGGCGAAGAAGTTGTCGACGAGGAGCTTGGAGGCGAAGTGCCACTCGTCGGGGAGCAGGTACGCCATCGCCGCGTCGAGGAGGTCGTTCTTGTGGTTCGCGATCAGCGTCGCGACGATGCCGAGGACGACGATGCACGCGACGAGGTATGCGACGAACCACGTCGCGCTTCGCTTCTTCATGCGTCGCGCCGCCATCGGCGCGTGCACCGCGGCGAGCGCCAGCTGCTCCTTGACCTCCAGCATCCCCGGTGAGGTCGAACTATAAGCATGACCTCGCCGATGGAAAGCGGCGTCCGGCGGTATACCTCGCGGCATGAAGATCTTGGTCGTCGGAAGCGGTGGCCGCGAGCACGCACTCGTGTGGCGCCTCGTCGAGAACGGACACCGCGTCATCGCCGCCCCGGGCAATCCGGGCATGGCGTCGCTCGTGCCGTGCTTTGCCGTCCACCAAGACGACCACTCGGGGCTCGCCGCGCTCGCGCAGAACGAAGGTGTCGATCTCGTCGTCGTCGGTCCCGAGGCACCGCTCGTCGCGGGACTCGCGGATGTCCTGCGTGCGGCGGGGATGGCGACGTTCGGTCCGGGTGCGATCGGTGCGCAGCTCGAAGGCAGCAAGGCGTTCAGCAAAGAGTTCTTCGCGCGGCATCGCATTCCGACGGCGCCGTTCGCGATCGCGCAGACCGTCGCCGAAGCAGACGCGGCGATCGATTCCATCAGCCGCGATGGCCGTGTCGTCGTCAAAGCCGACGGTCTCGCAGCAGGGAAGGGCGTGGTCGTCGCTTCGAGCACCGACGAAGCGCGAGCAGCGGCGCGCGAGATGCTCGCCGGGCGGTTCGGCGAGGCGGGCGCGCGGCTCGTGATCGAAGCCTGCATCACCGGACGCGAGGTCAGCGTGCTCGCGCTGACGGATGGCAAGCGCCTCGAGGTGCTGCCGCCCGTCGAGGATCACAAGACGATCTTCGACGGCGACACCGGACCCAATACGGGTGGCATGGGCACGGTCTCGCCCGCCTGGATCACCGACGATGTCGCGCGTCGCATCACGACGGAGATCCTCGAACCGACCGTGCGCGGCCTCGCCGCCGACGGCATCGACTATCGCGGCGTCCTCTATGCCGGCGTGATGGTCGACGCGGCGGGCACACCGTGGCTCCTCGAGTACAACTGCCGCTTCGGCGATCCGGAGACGCAGCCGATCATGGCGCGAATGAAGGGCGATCTCGGAGCGATGTTGCTCGGTGCAGCGCGCGGCGAATTGCCCATCGGTTCGCTCGCGTGGGATCCGCGTGTCGCGGTGTGTGTCGTCGTCGCGGCGGCAGGCTATCCGGCGTCGCCGCGGACGGGCGACGTGATCGGAGGCCTCGACGCACTCGGCGACGACGTCGTGGTGTTCCACGCCGGCACCGCCGCGAAAGACGGTGCGATCGTCTCTGCCGGCGGACGCGTCCTCGGTGTTACCGCGCTCGGTATCGGCGTCGACCAATCGCGCACGAAGGCGTATGCCGCGATCGACCGCATCGACTTGCCCGGCAAGCAGGTGCGACGCGATATCGGCGCGCGCGGTCGATAACAAGCGCGGCGAACGTCGATGACCCTAGCGAGCGAATGATACGTTCGCGACCATGCCGCACGTTGCTGGTCTACGTGGAGTCGTCGCCGAGCAAGCCAAGGTCGCCGGGGTCGTCGCGAAGCCGCTCGAGCTCGCGAAGGGGCTCGCCGATGGAACGTTGACACGCGATGCGAGCCGCGCCGTGTATCGTTATCACCAAGTGTTCAGCGGCGGTGGTCGCTCGTTCACGCGCAAGTCGTTCGCGTGCGCCGTCCGTCTGTCCGACTGGACCGATGGCGAGATCCGCGGGCACGAAGAAGTATCCGCCGCGGGACGCGAGCACTACCTGTCGCGCATCCGCGCGAACAAGGGACACGTCGACGCGATCGTGTGTGGCGTCCGCGATCCGGCGACGGAGGTCGAGCGCATCTTCCGCGGCATCGAGTCCGGACGCCCGACGCTCGACGTCACCACGCCCGACGGCACGGTGCACAAGCTGTGGCGAGCCAACAGCGCGGAGCTGATCGGCAAGCTGCGCGCGTACTTCACGCCCAAGAAGCTGCACCTGCTCGAGGGGCACGATCTGTACGATGCGATGCTCGCGTATCGCGACGAGCTGGCCGCGAAGGCCCCGCTGTCGATGTACTCGTCGGGCAACTACGGCCTCGCGTATATCGTCTCGCTCGACGACCCGGGCATCATCTCGGCGCCGGCGCATCGCGTGATCAGCGGCACGACCGCGAAGTCCGCCGACGTGCTCGCCGCCGCGAAACAACACTTCATCGTCGAGAAGATCGCCGGCGGCGCGACGGACGTCGCCAAGCTGCACGCCGCGCTCGCGGACACCGTCGCGCATCAGCCCACGTTCGTCGCCGTGTTCTCGAACGAACCCGATGCCTGGAAGCTCACGTTGTCTCCCGACGTCAGCCCGATCAACGAGGGCATCAAAGCCAATCGCGCGGTCGCGAAGCTCGATCCGTTCGTCATCGAGCACCTGTTCGTCGGTAAGCACCTCGGCGGCGGCACGTCGTCCGTCGAGCGCGATGCGACCGCGGCGATCGCGGCGCTGGCGAAAGGCGCGAGCGTCGCGCTGATCACCCGCCCGCTGACGATCCAGCAGATCACGCACGTCGACGAGCTCGGCGAGCGTTTGCCGGCGCACTCGACCGCGTTTCATCCGCCGATCGCGCAGGGCCTGGTGTCGTTCGTCGTCGACGCCGACGAAGACGTCGCCTAAAGGTAGGTCGTGATCAGCGCGTCGCGACGGACTTCGTCGCGGGCAGCTTCGCTTTGAACCGGCGCACCTCGAGCGGACGGTCCGCATAGCCCGAGTCCGCGATGGGCTCGGTCTTCGGCGAATCGAACAGCGTGTGCATCAGCAGGTCCTGATCGTCGAGGATGCCGATCGTGCCGCGATCCTCGACGAGCACGCCGACATGACGCGGGAACAGCACCATGTCGCCGGTGACGGTGTACGGAACGGGATTGCCCTTCGCGTCGCGATACACGCCGTCGGCGCTGCGCGTGCCGCCGCCGAGGAGCTTGGTCACCGCCGGGAGTCCACCCGTCCACATGTACGGGATGTCCGCGCCCATCCGGCGTGCGCCATAGACGACGAAGTCGGCGCAGTCGGAGCCTTCGAGGTGCTCGCTCTGGTGCGACTTCGCGGTCGGTCCGGCGGAGGCCCAGATGTAGGGTTGGTTGAACATCTCGGTGAGGTAGCCGAGGTACGTGTCGTCCTTGCGGATGGTCACGCGCGTGACGGCATCCGTGAGCCCGCCGGATGCGCGACCGCGCCGCGCTTCGATGCCGGGTGAGGCGATCGTCGTTCCTCGCTGATTGGCGACGAGTTGGTAGCGCATCGTGCCGACGCCGTGTCCGTGGTCCGGCGTGAGCGTGGGATGCACGTCGGCGACGATCGCACTCGCGTGCGCACTCGAAACCGCGATCGGGGTCGTCGCGTACTCGATCGTCTCGTAGTGGAACGTCGGGCCATCTCCGTTCGAGATGTTGTTGCTCGTCGGCTCGATCTTTTGCCACGCGAGCATCGCGCGTGGTGCGCTCGCGAGGGGCGTCGGAGTGACGCGCTTGCCGCCGAGCAGCAGCGCGGGCGCATCGGAGTAGACGACGCCACCCGCCTCGATCACCGCGTAGAGCAACACGCGTTGATCCGCGCGTGCGAAGGCGGGCGCCTCGGATGCCGCACTCGACGCGCGATCCGCGACGCTTCGCGCTGCGGTCGGCGTGGCATCGGTCACGCCATCGGTGACGAGCGACACGATGCGAACGCGTGTGATCGAGGCTGTTGCAGTGGCGTCACCATTTTCGATCGCTGCTGTTGTCGATGCCGCGGCCTGCGGCACTCTGTCCACGCGCGTGTTCGCACGCTCGATCTCGGGCGCGGGCGCACGGCCCGTGGGAGCTGCGTTCGAGGGGCTCGAGCACGCGGTGAGCGCGAGAAGGATCCACTTCGACATCTGGATCGGTGACACACCGCGGTGCATTCCAGTTTCAACGCGCGAGCTGGCTCACATGATTCGAAGCACCGGACGATTACCCCATCCGAGGGGGAAATATCGTTGCGTCTTCGAGTGTTGTGATGGCAAGTTGACCGAGTCGTCACCTCGATGTGGACCGCCCGACGCGGGCAGCCGTCAGCCTGGGGATCGGGACAACGAGTGGAGTTTGGACATGTGGAGCTTGGCAGATCGCGTGGTGAAGGCAGTCAGTGACGTGACCGTGGGAACGGTGATCGTGCTCGTGCACGTCGTTCTCGCTGATCGCAACAAGCGGCGGACCGCGCTCGTACCAACGACGCACGCACGCTTCAACTGAGGATCACAGCGGCGAGTACTCGCCGGTGATCTTCCAGAGGTCCGCGGTCGTCGTGATCAGCGGCATGCGCAACGCCGGCAACGGATGCGTGCGCTCGAACGCGAACACGATCGTCTTCACCGTGATCTCCATGCGCGCATGGAACGCGGCGAGCACGAGCAGTGCGCCGTCCTCGGTCCACGCGTAGCCCGCTCGATGCTCGCCCGCGGCGAGGGTGTTCTTCACGGCGGCGACATCGGCCGCAAGCTCGCTCGCCTGATCGAACAGCGGCACGCCATCGGTGGCTCCGACGAGTGGATCGCGGTCCGCGTTGCAGCCGAGGTGACCGAGGTAGTGATGCGCGAGCTCGTGGCCGAGAATGAACGCGAGCTGTTCGTCGAAGATCTCGCGCTGGCGAGCGAGCTTCTGGCGATCGGTGTGAAACGCGGGTGCGTAGAAGCCAGGCGGTGGCGCAGCGATGCCGTGCTCCGAGATCCAATCGAGATATTCGCTTCGCTTCTCGGTCTCGAACACCTCGTCGGTGGCCGTGCTCATCGCGAGATGCGCCGCGATCAGCAACAGGCCGTCACTGACGGCGACGACGGGCGTGCCGCCGGTGCCGCACGTCGCGTACGCGTTGACATCTCCGAGCGCGTTGTCGAATTCCAGCTCGAAGCCGGCGACGTGCGTGCGCTTGTCGGCGGGCAACGCGGCGACCAGCTCACCGAGCACCGTCTGCGCGTGCGCTTCGAGTTGCGCGACGTTCAGGCGATTGATCGGATCGAACGCCGCGCGTGGATCCGCGACGGGGCGTGGAATCGTGGGGCCCGCGGGCGGCGTGCACGCAGCGAGGACCACGAGCAGGAGTGCGCGCATCTCGTCAGGTGTAACGGTCGAACCGGACGTTCGAGGTGGCAAAGGCGGGATCTCTTCAGAACTAGCGATCATTCTTAAACTGTCGGACCATTCTGGTACGCGATCACCCGTGGACACGCTCGCCATCTCCGTTCGCCGCGCGACTTCCCAGGACGCCGAGGCGCTTTCGAAGCTCGTCAACGACTGCTATCGAGTCGAACGCTTCTTCGTCGAGGGCGATCGTACGAACCCCGACGAGATTGCCGAGATGACCGAGAACGGCGTCTTCCTCGTGCTCGAGGAAGCAAACGGTCTCGCGGCGGCGGTGTACTTGGAGCGCCGGGGGGCGGCGATCTATTTCGGGATGCTCTCGGTGCGGGCCGACCTCCAGGGGCTCGGCCTCGGCACCCGCCTGGTCCGGATCGCGGAGGCGATGGGCGAGGCGATGGGTGCGAGCGAAGTCACGCTGAAGATCGTGAACCTGCGAGAAGAGCTGGGCCGGTGGTATCGCAGCCTCGGGTATCGCGATGGCGCCACCGCCCCGTATACGCACCGAAACGTGAAGCAGCCCTGTCATTTCGTCGAGATGTGGAAGCCGCTGGGCGAGGCAACGACAGGACGTCCTGTCGTCGGCGACCTCGCGGTCGGCCTCGGCGCAGCATAAGATGGTGGCCGATGACTCGGTGTTTGCTCGTAGCTTCGGCGCTGGCTAGCGTCGCGTCCTGTGGAGATGGTGGCGGGTTCCCGGATGCGCCGCTGCCCGATGGACCGCCGCCGACCGGCACGTTCTCCCTCGCGTGGAGCGTGACCGACGAGGGCGGCGCCGCGGTCACGTGCGATCAGGTCGGTGCGCAGACCGTGACCGCCGTGCTTCGCAACCCGGCGGTGCAGGGTGGCTCCACCGAGGTGTTCAGCTGCAACACCGGGAGCGGAACGTCACCGGGCATCGCGCCGGGCAACTACCAGATCGACTTCGAGCTCAACGGTTCGACGGCGACGCCGGTGATCAAGACGGCGCCGCGCCAGGACATCGTGATCAAGAGCAACGAGAACACGACGCTCATGCCGCTGACCTTCGCGGTCAATGCGACGGGCGGACTCGCGCTGTCGCTCAACGCGCTCGGCGTGACCGCGGGAAACTGCGAGACGACCGCCAACATGGGAGCGGGCATCGATCAGTTCACGATCACGCTCGAGAAGACCAGCGACCTCAGCTGCGCAGCGGTCACGTTCAACATCTCGGCGGGTGCGTCGGGAACGGCGGGTACGTACACCGTGAACTGCGGGACGCCGGCGACCGTCGGGTGCTTGAACGCGGATCAGGTCCTGAGCGTGGCTAACGTCGTGTCGGGCGGTTACCGGATTCACATCCGCGGCCGGAGCGGCGGCGATTGCTATCTGAACAACGACACCTTCTCCGTCCCGGCGCTGGGAATGACGCTGACTCGGACGCTGAACATGGCGAAGCAGACCGGAACGTGTCCGTAGTCTGACCATCGATCGTCGTCGGAGCGCGTGTATGCTCCGCCCGTGACGACCGTCGACCACTACAAGCCCGACCTTCGCGACACGTTCTTCCAGCTGTTCGAGGTCCTCGAGATCCAGAAGACCTCGCTCGGCAAAGGCCCGTTCGAGTCGATGGACGAGGACAGCGCTCGTGCATCGCTCGAAGGGTTCCTCGAGGTCATGCAGACCACGTGGGCCCCCGCGTTTGCGGATGGCGATCGCATCGGCGCGACGTTCGACGGCAAGGGCAACGTGACGTTGCCGCCGAGCTATCGCAAAGCGTTCGAAGCGTTTCACGGTGGCGGGTGGAACAAGCTCGAGCTGCCCGAGTCGCTCGGCGGCTACGGTGCGCCACCGACGGTGCAGTGGTCGGCGTTCGAGCTGATGGCAGGCGCGAACCCGAGCATCTGCTTTTACATGCTCGGCACGATGATGACGAAGATCATCGATCGCTTCGGCACGGAGTCGCAGAAGAAGCGCTACGTGCAGAACATGCTCGAGAAGCACTGGGGCGCGACGATGGTGCTCACCGAGCCTGGCGCGGGCTCCGACGTCGGCGCGGGCACGACGAAGGCCACGCACGTCGCCGGCGACGAATACCACCTCGAAGGTGTGAAGCGGTTCATCACGAACGGCGACTTCGATCTCACGAGCAACATCGTGCACATGGTGCTCGCGCGTCCCGAGGGTGCAGGTCCGGGTACGAAGGGCCTGTCGCTGTTCATCGTGCCCAAGTTCTGGGTCGAGACCGATGGGACGTTGGGCGCACGCAACGGCTGCGTGGTCACCAAGGTCGAGCACAAGATGGGGATCAAGGGCTCCGCGACCTGCGAGCTCACGCTCGGCGATGGCGCGCCGTGCCGCGCGCTGCTCGTCGGTGAAGTGCACGAGGGCATCGCGCAGATGTTCCACGTCATCGAGTACGCGCGCATGGGCGTCGGCACGAAGTCGATGGCGACGTTGGCGACCGCATATCACAACGCGCTCGAGTACACGCGCGTGCGCAAGCAAGGCGCGGATCTCGCGAAGCAGACCGACAAGACCGCGCCGCGCGTCGAGGTGATCAACCACCCCGACGTGAAGCGCATGCTGATGCAGCAGAAGGCGTTCAGCGAGGGTCTGCGCGCGGTGATCCTGTGGACCGCGAGCGTGCAAGACCAGGTCTTCCTCGCCGGCGGTCACGGATCGCCCGAGGCGCGCCAGCTCGACGCGCTCAACGATCTGATGCTGCCGCTGATCAAGGGCTACGCGTCGGAGAAGGTCTACGAGCTGCTCGGCACGGCCTCGCTGCAGTGTTTCGGTGGCTCCGGCTACTGCGAGGACTATCCGATCGAACAGTACATCCGCGATCAGAAGATCGACTCGCTCTACGAGGGCACCACACACATCCAAGCGCTCGATCTGTTCTTCCGCAAGATCGGTCGCGACAAGGGCCAGACGCTGACCGCGCTGATGCAGCAGGTCGGAAAGACCGTCGAGACGCTTCCAGCCGAGCTCGGAGCCGAGAAGGCAGCGCTCGCTGCGGCGCTCGGCGACGTGCAGGGCATCGTCGGCGCGATGCTCGGCAAGCTCGGGCAGTCGATCTATCACGTCGGCTTCCAGGGCAATCGCATCCTGTTCGCGCTCGCCGAGCTCGTGATCGGATGGCGACTCGCTGCGAGCGCGCAGGTCGCGCAGCAGAAGGTCGCGAGCGCACAAGGCGAGGACGCGGCGTTCTATCGCGGCAAGCTCGCAGCGTCGAAGTGGTACGCGAAGAACGTGCTGCCGGGGCTCTCGCTCACGCGCAAGCTGATCGAGAACGGCGACCTGGATCTGATGGACGTCACCGACGACCAGTGGTGAGCCACGGCACGGCGCTCCATCTCGACGGAAAGTGGCTGTCGATGTCGAGCACGATCGGCTCGCTCTCGTTTCCGCTCTCGTCGACGGCCACCACCTCGAGATCGAACGAGAACGAGGGAGCGTTGTAGTCGAACGGAAACGCGATGTAGTCGACGCGATCCGTGAACCCGCCATACGTGGTGAGCGTCTCGTCCTCGTCGGGTAGGTCGAGCGACGGTGGAACGTCGCCGGCGACCACTTTGAATCGATAGCCGATTCGCTCGGGCGGCGTGTGAGCGTCCGTCGTGTGTGGCTCGAGCACGAGGTACGACCGGTTCCAGCAGGCGTTGCCGCACCCCTGGAACCCGTCGTCGTGGTTCACCGTGACATCGAACACGACGTTCGTCGGTGCATTCGTGTCGCCCGCGACCGGCGCTCGTTGCCAGTATCCGAATTGGAGCGGGACCGAGCACGCACCCGTGAGCTGCGGAATCGATGGAGCCACCGCGATGATCACCGCCGCCACATACCTGCCGCCTTGCATCGAGTCGGAGTCTACCGCTGTCGTCGTCGCAGATCGAACTCGCGTGTGGACGCGAGGTCACCCGTCGATCGCGATCACGATCGGCTCGCTCTCGTTGCCGTTCTGATCGACGGCGGTGACCTCGAGGTAGAACGAGAACCCTCCCGAATCGTCGCTGAACCGCAGCCCGATCTCGGTGCCCGATGCGCTGTACTCGTCGACGAGTAGCGTCTCGCCGAATTGCAGGTAGCTCGGCGGCTGCCCCCCGACGATCGCGAATTTGTAGCCGATACGATTCGCGGGCGTCATGTCATCGACCGCCGACAGCTCGAGCACGATGAATTGGAACGGACCGCACGAGGTTGCGCAGCCAAGCGAGCTGCCGTCTCCGGAGGGCCGGTCGATCCTGTACGTTGCAGCGAGTTGGGTCGGTGCCCCGGCGTCGCCGAGGAGCGGCTCCTCGGACCATGCGCCACCGTCGCGCGATGCGGGCTCGCAGGCACCGAGAGGACGCGGGATGGACGGAACGAGCGCGATCAAGAGCAGAGGTGCGAGCTGGCGAACCTTCATGCATTGAACATGTGCAACAGCGCGGCCATCGCCAACCTCGCGAACTAGCTGGGCTCGTTCGAACGCGGAAGGAGAAGACCAAGACACGAGTGTCCGGATTTCGTGCGGTGCCTGCGGGGCGACGGAGTCGTGAGGGCATCACAGCCCGCGGTTCGTGCGACGATGGGACGATGTCCTTCCGTTCGCTGCTGGTGTCGGTCGCGCTCCTCGCCGCCTCGGGCTCTATCGCCATCGCCGGCGACGCTCCGTCGAAGGTCGAGCCGAGCGCTTTGCCCAAGAAGATCGTGGCCAAAGGAAAGCGCATCGTCCAAGCATGGACGTGGACCGCAAAGATCGGGACTGGATACCTAGTCCTCTCGACGACACAGAACGACACCAAGCGTGGTACGGGACGCCAGCTGTTCGCGCAGCTCTACGGTCCGACGCTTCAGGAGCTGCGGCTCGTGCGCGACGCCGTCGAGAACTGCCAGCTCGATCTCGTCGCAGCGTTCGTGACCGACTCGGTTAGCGTGACCGACGTCGATGCGGACGGGATCCCCGAGGTCGCGTTCGCGTACGACCTCGACTGCGATGCCAAGGCGGACGGCTCGCCACGCAAGCTGGTCGTCCTCGAAGGCAAAGACAAGTACGCGGTGCGCGGGACGTCGCGAGGCGTCGACCCAGACGACAAGCCGGTCGGCGGCGAGTTCAAGCGCGATGCCTTCAAGGGCGCGGCCCCGCTGGCATCGTGGGCCGAGGCTCGGTGGAAGGAGCTCCTGGCGGTCGAGCCCGTCGCGGTCGATCCGTAGGCTGCGAGATTGGCTCAGCGCCGATGCTTGGCACGAAGCGCGATCACGCGCTCGCGTAACGGGTTGCCCTTCGCGGGATCCACCATCGCCACGTAGCTCGCGAAACCGAGCGCCGCTTCGAGCACGTCGCCACCCGCGCCCCAGTGCTTGCCGGCCGGCCCGTCCTTCTCGATCTGATACAGCAGGGCACGGAACCGGCGCAGCTCGGCGCGGACGACGCCCGGCTTCTCGTTGACGACGACGCCCGTGACCTCTTGGCGCCCGCCGCTGCAAACCACGCGCACCTTCTCGGGGTGCACCGCAAAGCCCTCGGCCGCGGTGACACGACGAATGAATGCGAGCGCCGAGCCGACCTTCGCGTTCTTGTCTTTTGTCGACAGCGTCAGGTCGTCGGCGTAGCGCGTGAACGTGTAGCCGCGCTTGGCCGCGTAGCCCGCGATGCGCGCGTCGAGGCGGCGGCACAGGATGTTCGTGATCGCGGGGCTCGTCGGCGCGCCTTGCGGCAAGCGGCGGCCCGTGCGCGCGACGTAGTAGGTGATGCCGTCGAGCGTGGTCTCGGTGATCTCGGGCTCGCTGCAGATCAAGCCGAGCACCGTCGCGACTTCTTCGGAGTAGCCGAGCTTCGCGAACAGGCCCTTCACGCGGCGATACGTCACCGTCGGGAAGAAGTCCTTGAGGTCGACGTTGATGACGATGGCGGAGCGCAGGTGCGGGGTCGCGTTCGTGACCGTGGACTTGCCGGGCACGAAGCCGTGCGCGTTCGCGGAGAGCGGCACGAGGTTCAGGATGTTCTCGAGGATCCAGTGCTGCAGCTTCTTGAGGCGCGCGCGCGGTGCGGAGATGACGCGCTCGCCGCCGGTGCGCTTGGGGATCGTGAAGCGGCGGTAGTGCGTGATCGTGGAGACCTCGCGCGAGTACGCGAGGAAGCGCAGCTCGCCCAGCGGCACGCCCATCGATCGCGCGAGCTCGGCGGCCGAGTGCGCCACGGGGAGCTTGGTCTGCGAGAGACGCGCGGCGTCCGAGGTGCGGCGCGTGGTGGGGGCGGGGGCGGGCGGTGCGTCGGGCCCGGTCGGAACGCGCGCGCTGTACTGCGCGAGTGCGTTCTTGGGACCTGGGCCGAGACCGACCGAGACGTGCGAGCCGACGTAGCGCAGCTCGTACTTCTTCTTCTCCTGCGTGTCGGCCTTCTTGGCCGCGCGCTCGCCGAGCTTCTTCTGCTTGGTCTGTTCGCGCTTCTTGCGCGACTCGAGCATGCGCTTCTTCTTGAGCTCGATCTCGAGCTGCGCGAGGTTGCGCAGCCGACCCGCGCTCTGGCGGAGCTCGTCGAGTCGCTTGCGCAGATCGAGCGCGCGACGGATCTCGTCGGGCGGATCCGTGGGCCGCGGCTTCTCGCCACCCCAGAAGCCGAGACGGACCATCTCTTCGTAGATGACCTCGTCCTTGCCACCCTGCGCGATCTGCTCGTAGAGCTCTTTGCGCGTCTTCGGCGGCGGACCCGACGGTGGGCCGGGATTGTTGCGAGGCGGGAGGTTGCCGTTACTCATGCGAGTGGGCCTCCGAGAAAAAAAACCGTGGCGGGTGACTACCTTCGTCTACTCCCAGGACTGGATTGCTTTGCTCGAGCGACGATCGCGCTCCCCGGCGACATTCGACTTCTCGCAGTGAATCCCTATCGGAATTCGCTGGGGAGCGCGATCGTCGCACAGTATTGAGCGAGCCAGTGATGCATGCGGGACGTGAGCGCAAGGACGGCGATCCGCCGCCCAGGTTGCAAGGTCTGTGGCCACCCGCCACGGAAAACGTTTCGATCCACGCAGCACGAGCGCTGCGATGGTTGGATAGTGCGATCACGAGACGTTACTCCGCAAGAGCGCGAGTAGGTCCTGATCGCTCGGAAGATCTCGAATCGCGTACGTGCCTTTCAGTGCGGTGACCATCGCGATCACCCGTGCCTCCTTGTTGTCTGCGGACGCGTGAGCCACGCGTAGAACTTGGGTCAGTGCATCGCGATCGATGATGCGAGCGCGCAGTGCGAGCTCGTTCACCACCGCGAGGAGCTCGGTATCGAGCGAGACGACGACCGGGGTCTGCTTGCCGGTGACCTTGTTGATCGCGCGCCGCCACCACGACTGCTTCGAGGTGTCGTCGGCGGGAGCTGTCGTCGACGCCGTGCTCGTCGCCGTTCCACCGACGGGCGCGTGCTGGCGAGCGATATCGCGCGCGGCCTGCAGACTCGAGGACTTCGGATGGTGATGCAGGCCCTCTTCGGAGAGCTCGAGCATCGCCTTCCAATCCTCGACGCGGTGGCACAGCGTGACGAGCTCGTTCCAGCGATCCGCGGTGTTCTCGATCGTGCACAGGTTGCGCGCCACGGGAATCGCCGTGCTCACGAGGCCCGAGCGTACGAGCGCGTCGCGCTTGATCCGCAGCGCGAGGCCGCTCGTCGGGAACTTGTCGAGTGCGATCGCGGTGGAGGCGAGCGCGCCGTCGTCGTCTTCGGCCTCGTACTTCGCTTCGGCGATCACTTCGTGCAGTCGACCGAGCTCGTTGCTGTTCGGCGGCGCGAGACGGGTGACGCGTTCGAGCTCGAGGATCGAGTCGTCGCGCCGGCCCTGCGCGCGCAGCTCGGCGGCTCGCGTGACCGCCTTGCGGAACGCCGCTTGGAAGTTCTCCCGCGATGCATTCGTCTGCGTCGTCGTCTTGCCCCACGAGGTCGTCGTGGTGACGGGCTTGAAGTCGATGGTGTCGTTGATGCCGCGGCGATGCGCGGCGCGCAGCGCGAGCATGTGCTCGCACGGACCGCGATGCAGCTTGTTGCGGACGTAGTAGTCACACGTGCACTCGCCTTGAACGAGGCGCTGCTCGGTGTCGAACGTCATCTTCGGAGCGAAGGTCCTGTCTTTGTCCTTCACGCGGCCGGCGAGGACGAGACCGCCATCGGACGAGTCCGCTTGGTCGACGGCGATCTTGCCGCGCGCGACCATCTTCGCCGCCGCTTCTTCGCGCGGATTCGAGAACCGCAGCTTGTCCATCGGCAGCGGATCGCGCGTGAGCTCGCGTTTGCGATAGACACCCTTGTCGAGATCGAAGATCGCGCGGCCCGCTTGGACCCAGCCGGCGAGCGCCGACGCGACGATCGGTGTCGCGAGCCCCGTGCGCTGCGCGAGCTCCTCGGGCGTGGCGAGCCAGGTCTTGCCGAGCTCGTCGAACACGCGCTTCTGCGTGATCGTGTCGACGTCCTCGCGCGCGGCCATCAGATCGAAGTTGCCGCTATCGGACCAGTTGTTGAGCGTCCAGCCGGACAGGCCGAGCGTGAACGACAGGTCACCGAGGTCGACGACCCAGTACGTCGGCAGACCCGAGCCAAGGAGGAAGCAGCGGACTCGCTTCGCGCGCGGCAGCAAGCGCTCGAGGATGAACAAGCGACGGCGACCCCAGATGCGGATCTCGGTGTCGCCCTTGGTGCCGGGACGCGAGTCGAGATAGCGCGAGCGCGGGCAGTGGAGCTTGGTGCCCCACGGATCGATCACGAGATCGACTGGCGCGCCAGGCGTGAGCTTGAACCGGATCGAGCGCGGCCCGATCAGCTCCTTGTTGCGCCGGAGGATGAGACACAGGTTGTGCACGTCCATCGGGTGGAACTCGACGACATGCGCGGGCAGCGTCGCCGCCGAGCTGACCTGGAGGAAGCCGCGTACCCACGTGTCCGGGAGGTCGATCTTGACCTCGCGATACGTGTCCTCCATCGACGTCTTCACGTCGAAGCCCGTCGGATCGATATCGAGCGACGTGGTCTTGTAGCTGCGGATCTTCTGGAACTCGCCGTACAGCTTCTCGCTGTAATCGATGTTCGTCGTGCCGTGCGCGCGCTCGCCCATCTCCTGGAATACGTCGTAGTTCGCGGACAGCCGGCCGTAGCTCGACTCGTCTTTGCTGAAGCACTCGAAGAACACCTGGTCCGGGTGGACGGTGATCACCGGATCGAGCTTGAACCACAGCTCCTTGTCGCGGTTGTAGAGGTACGTGAAGTACTTCTGCCGCTGGTCGTAGAACTCTTTGCGTCGCGTCGCCCCGGCCGCTTCGAGCTGCGCGAGCTCGCCCTGCAGCGTCTTGATCTCGGCGGAGATCCGCGCCTGGTCGCCCGTGATCGCAGCGAGGTCGAGATAGCTCTGCTGCTCGCGCCACGTCATGTAGTCGCGGCGATCCTTCGGGACGAACCGCAGGTCACTCGTGACGACATCGTGCAAGGCGCTGATCGCCTCGCGGAACTCGATCTGCTTGGTGATGCTGCCGCGGAAGTACGTCGGTGGGCGCAGTGCATCGGGCACGAACGACATCGTCGTCGACGCGTCGCCTTGCGCGACCCCGGAGCTGCCGGCATAGCGATGCTCGAACAACATCTAGCTGCGCTCCTTCGTGGCGACGCTCGCCGGCTCGATCACCGCGATCGGGAGCTCGACATCGGGGAACACGTGGTGGACCTCGACCATCGTCGCGATCAGCGGGTGCTTCTGCGTGATGGCGATCGTCGCGGATTGGCGATCGAGCAGCGGCGCGAGGATGCGCGCGCCCTCGGCGGTGCGAGATGCTTCGCGGCGCACGATGGACATCACGCGCTCTTTCGCGATGCGCCCGCGATTGACCTGCGAGAGCACCGTCACGAGGAACGGCACGAGTGCCTGCAGGCGCACGAGGTCGCCTTGCAGGTGATGCTCGAGGAGACCCGACACGAGGAGCTGCAAGTTCGTCGACGGATGTTCGGACAGCCGCACCAGGTACTTGCCCGCGTTCTCCGTCGAGAACTGCGCGAACAGGAGCTGCTTGCCGAGCGCTTGGACCTCGGGCTTGATCGAGTCGCAGATCGCGATGATCGCGTCCGCGGACAGCGTCCCGATCTCGGCGATCAGCTCCATCGCGACGGTCCGGGTGTCTTCCCACTGCGAGTCGACGAGCCGCGACAGCGCGACCTGCGCCATGCGATAGCGACCGATCGCGAGGCGTGCGATGCGCCATGCACCTTGCCGCACGGCCAGGATCTCGTGGTTCGCGAGGCGCGCGATGTCGTCGAGGCCGAGGTCATCGGGACCGAGCTGACCGAGCAGGAGGCCGCCGGCTTCGCGCGCGTGCGGCGAGAACGCGTTGATCAAGCGCATGATCATCGCGGGGTCTTTGACCGGCAGCACCTTCGATAGCTCGGCGCGCAGCAGCGAGACGATGTGCGCGGGAGCGCCCTCGGGCTGCTTGGTCATCAGCGCATCGATCAAGCGATCCGCGATCAGGCGACCGACGTCCGGATAGTCGCGGGCGATCGCACCGACGAGCGAGCGGGTGTGCTCGCGCAGCTCGGCGTTTGCCGATGTGGCGAACAAGATGATCGCCTGCGGATCGTCTTTCGCGATCTCGGGCGGCATCGTCGCGAGGATCCGCGCACCCGCGGCGCGGACCGCCGGATGCTGCGAGGCGAGCAAGCTCTCGAGGAGATCCGCGGGCAACGAGTCGCGCTGCGAATGCCGCATCATGACCTCGCCGGCGAGCTCGCCGATCGCGGACAGCGGATGAGCGATCATGTCGCGCAGTACGTTCGCGGGGAGGTCGCGCAGCGGAGCGTCGAGGAACTCGAGGATGATGCGCGCCGCGCCGGTCGCGCGATCGTTCTCGGTCGCGTCCTCGCCGTCGAGCGCGAGCAGGATCGCCAACGACCGATGCGCGGCAGAGCGCGCGACGTTCGGATCGAGACGGCGTCCCGTGAGCAGCGACGTCGCGGCATCGCGAACCTGCGCGGTGCGACCGGTGACCAGCAGCGCGACGAGATCCGGATCCGCTGCGGTCGCGTCGAGGTTCGCCGCGACCCAGCGCAGCACCCACGCGTGTGCGTCGGGCAGCGACGACGATAGCGCGCCGCGCGCGAGCATCGCGTTCATCGGGCGATGCTGGATCATGTCGAACACGAATCGCTGCGCGAGGGGATGGCCGAGGCCGAGCACGCGCGCGACGGTGGCGTCGTCGAGGGTGTTGATGTAGCCGCGGTTGTCGCGCAGCGCTTTGGTCGCGAACTCGATCACGATCGCCCCGCGCGCACCGGCGACCAAGCGCCACAGCGCGTCCGGCGCGGCATCCCACAGCTTGGGATAGCGCTCCTCGCGCTGCGACGGTGCGGGGGCACCCGGGCGATAGCGTCCGACGCACTTCCACGCCGAGCGGCCGTACGCCGCGCGCGTGTAGCGAGGGCTCTTGCCGTAGATGATGTCGTTGAGCGTGTGGTGCCGCGCGTACGCGTCGTACCAGTCGTTGCTCAGGTGACCCTGGAACGAACGGCCCGCGTCCTCGTCGGTGTACGCGAGCAACCACGCGCTCGCCATCTGCGCGTAGTCGGGCGAGCCGACACGCGCCAGGCGGCGCAACACCCGCGCCGTGCGGCGACGGAAGTACTGGCGCGTGAGCTCGCCGAACGGACCGGAGCGATAGCCGCGGCCATCCCACCGCGGGCGACCACCGGTGTAATCGTCGATGCGGCGCGCGACGCGAACGTACAGCTCTCCATCACGAGTCACCTCGGCCATGCGGAAGACGAGGCGCACGATCTGCGCCTCCGCATTCTCGAGGCGCGACACGCGTGCAGCGGCGAGGATCGCGGGACGCGCGATCGGGCTGTTCAACAGGAACAGCGCGTTGACCGCGCTGCGGGCCCCCGTCGCGTTCTCACCGATCAGCCGTTCCGTCGCGATCGCGAGCTCGTGCGCGCTGCCCTTGTCGAACGGCGCGAGCAGCGTCGCGGGCAAGCGAGAGCGAGCGAGCTCGAGACCGCGCGCGGGATCGATCTTCGCGATCGCGACGCGCGCGATGTCTTTGACATGCGCTTCGTAGAACGTCTCCGTCAGCACGCGCTCGAGCCGCGGCA
>Ga0154020_10002084_pt1 | contig 24345 bp, 14 predicted proteins | sample Klosneuvirus_201_FD_109709 | JGI IMG/M metagenome (GOLD analysis project Ga0154020, IMG submission 109709) | Active sludge microbial communities from wastewater, Klosterneuburg, Austria - Klosneuvirus_20160825_MG | ecosystem: Engineered > WWTP > Aerobic digester > Activated sludge | place...
AGCGGCTGGCCATAGAGGGGGCTATTGGAGGAGCGCGAGGCGCTGGTCGAGCCCGAAAGGCTCCAGCTGCGATCCAGGTCGATGAGGACCAGGTCCGCCGCCCCGCCCTCTTGAATCCGGCCCAGCGTGCTGCTGCCAAGGATCTGGGCGGGGCTCCGGGTTAGGGCGGAGATCGCGCGCTCCAGCGTGAGCCGCCCGGTGCGGACCAGCTCGAGCACGATCGGCAGGGCGGTCTCGAGGCCGACCGCGCCCGAGGCGGCCCGATCGAACTCCATGTTCTTGTCGAGCTGGGTCTGGGGCACGTGGTCGGAGGCGATAGCGTCGAGCGTGCCGTCGGCCACGCCGGCGATCACCGCGTCGACGTCGAGGCGGGTCCGGAGCGGCGGCCACAGCTTGGCCCGAGTGTCGTAGCCGAGCACCGCCTCATGGGTGAGCAGCATGTACATCGGCGCCGCCTCGGCCGTCACCCGAACGCCGCGCCGCTTGGCCTGCCGGATGAGCTCGACGCCCTCGGCCGTCGTGACATGGCCGATGTGCAGGCGCGCGCCCGTCAACGCCGCCACCGCGACGTCCCGCGAGATCCCGACCGCCTCCGCCGCGACCGGCGAGCCCGGGAGCCCGAGCCGGGTCGAGACCACGCCCTCGTGCATGACGCCGCCCAAGGACAGCGACTCATCCTCGGCGTGGGTGAAGATTGGGAGGTTCAGCTCGCTGGCCAGCTCCAAGGCGTAGCGGAGCAGCTGACTGTCGGCCACCGAGCGGTCCGCGTCGGTGAAGGCTACGCAGCCCCGGGCGGCCAGCTGCGCCATCTCGGTCAGCCGCTTGCCCTCCCGATCGACGGACAGGGCGCCGGCGGGAAGGACGCGGGTCGCCCCCGCCTCTTTGGCGCGCGCGAAGATCAGCTCCACGACCTCGGGGCGGTCGATGGCGGGCTGGGTGGTGGGCATCATCACGACGGTCGTGAAACCGCCGCGGGCCGCCGCCCGAGTCCCAGAAGTGATCGTCTCCCGCTTGGTAAAACCCGGCTCGCAGAGGTGAGCGCGCAGATCGATGAGCCCTGGCGCCAAGATACGCCCGCGCCCGTCGAACACCCGATCCCCGGTGGTGCTGGGAGAAGCGCTGAGATTGCTGAGCACCCCATCGTCGACCACCACCGTCCGCGCGGAGGCGTCGATGCCGCTGCCCGGGTCGAAGAGGCGGACCTCACGAAAGACGATCTTCATCGCGAAGCCCCCGCCCAGGGGCCGACTGCGCTGGCCCGCTCGAGCACCGCCATGCGCGCGGCGATCCCGTTGGTGACTTGGTGGGCGACCACCGACGTCGGGCCGTCGGCCACTTCGGGTTCGATCTCGATCCCGCGGTTCATGGGGCCGGGGTGCATGACGAAGGCGTTCGGCTTCATCCGCGCGGCCCGCGCCTGGTTGAGCCCGTAGGTCCGCGCATAGTCGCCCAAGCTGGAGAAGGGCGGCGGACCGGCCAAGCGCTCCAGCTGTACGCGGAGCATCATGATCGCATCGGCCCGCTCGATGGCCGCATCGATATCGCGCACGATCTCCACGTGATTCCCGAGCGTGGCCAGCGCGGCCGGGACCAGCGAGCGCGGCCCCGCGATGAGGACCCGGGCGCCGAGCTTGCCGAGGACGAAGAGATTTGAGCGGGCCACCCGGGAGTGTTCGATGTCGCCGACGATGGCGATCGTGCGGCCCGCCAAATCGCCGAGGCGATCGGTCAAGGTCAGCGTGTCGAGCAGGGCCTGGGTCGGGTGCTCATGGGCGCCGTCGCCCGCGTTCACCACAGCGGTCACCTTGGTGACGCTCTCCACCGCCCGGGCGAGGAGCAAGGTCGAGCCCGCGCTGGCGTGGCGGCAGACGATCACGGCCGGCTCCATCGCCGCCAGGGTCCGCCCGGTGTCCCAGAGGGACTCGCCTTTGGAGACCGAGCTCGAGGCCGAGGCGATGCTGACGGCCTGCGCGCCGAGGCGCTGCGCCGCCACCTCGAAGGAGGCCCGCGTGCGGGTGCTGGCCTCGTAGAACAAGGTGATCAGCGTGCGGCCCGCCAAGGAGTGCTCGCCTTTGCCGGCGGTGTTGGCGGCGCGCAGCTCGCGCGCGCGGTTCAAGATCTTGTGGATCTCCTCCGCCTTGAGGTCCTCGATGCCGAGGAGGTGTCTATCTGCGTGAATCAGCCGCACGGCGCGCCCCCTCAGCCAGCGGTCAGTACTTCAGCGCCGTCATCTCGGCGGTGCGTACGCGTTCAAAGTCCATCTGCACCGAGCCGCCGATCAGCGGCCAAGGCAGGTCCAAGGTCACTGCGAAGGCGATCGTGATAGCGGAACCGCGTGCGTTGAGCATCTCTCGGCCTCGTTCATTGGTAGCCGCCTGGAGCTGCGCCTCGCTGGGTGGATCCCGCTGGATCGCGAAGTTGTCTGGCCCTACGCGGTTGAGCCCAACCCGCCGGGCAGCCGAGACCAAGTTCTCGACCAGCTTCTTGTCGTCGAGGTTGCGGTAGGCCGCGTTGCACTCCGCAGCCATCGCTCCTGTCACCGTCCAGACCTGATAGAACGCGGGGAGATACCACCACCCGAAGTAGCCGAGCACCAGACACACCGCCAAGATGCTGAAGTTCAGCCGGTTGAACTTGCTCGGCTTCTTGGGCGCGTAGATCGACATGCGTCAACGGCCCATCGCTTCTTTGAGGGTGGACGCCAGCATCGCTGGCGACGGCGCCATCTTTACACCAGCCGCCTCGAGCGCCGCCATCTTGTCGGTCGCCGCGCCGCTGCCGCCCGAGATGATCGCACCGGCGTGGCCCATCCGCTTGCCCGGAGGCGCAGTGCGGCCGGCGATGAAGCCCGCCACCGGCTTCTTCATCTCGCGCTTGATGTACTCGGCCGCCTTCTCCTCGGCGGTGCCGCCGATCTCGCCGATCATGATCACCGCGTCGGTGCCGGGATCCTTGTTGAAGGCCTCGAGGACGTCGATGAAGTTGGTGCCGGCGACCGGGTCGCCGCCGATGCCGACGCAGGTCGACTGCCCAATACCGAGGCCCGTCAGCTGCCACACCGCCTCGTAGGTCAAGGTCCCGGAGCGGGAGACCACGCCGACGCGCCCGGGCTTGTGGATGTGACCCGGCATGATGCCGATCTTGCACTCGCCGGGCGTGATGACGCCGGGGCAATTGGGGCCGACGAGGCGCGTCTTCCGCCCTTCCATGAAGCGCGCGACCTTGACCATGTCGAGGACCGGGATGCCCTCGGTGATGGCGATGACCAGCTCGATGCCCGCGTCGACCGCCTCACAGATCGCGTCCGCCGCGTAGGCCGCGGGCACATAGATCACGGAGGCGTTGGCGCCGGCCTTCTTCCGAGCGTCGCCCACGGTGTCGAAGATCGGCACCGAGTCCTGAAAGCGCGAGCCGCCCTTGCCAGGCGTTACGCCGCCCACGATGCGCGTGCCGTATTCCAGCATCTGCCCCGCGTGAAACGAACCGGCAGAGCCCGTAATGCCCTGAACGATGAGGCGAGTGTCTTTACCGACCCAGATGGACATCGATGGCTCCCTAGTTCTTTGCCCGGCGGGCGCGTTCTTCTTTGGCGACGGCGACGACCTTCTGAGCGGCGTCGGCCATGTCGGCGGCGGGCACGAGGTTCAGCTTGGACTCCTCGAGCATCTTCTTGCCGAGCTCGACGTTGGTGCCCTCGAGCCGCACGACCACCGGGATCTTGAGGCCGATCTGCTTGGCCGCGGTGATCACGCCCTGGGCGATGACGTCGCACTTCATGATGCCGCCGAAGATGTTCACCAGGACCGCTTCCACCGCCGGGTCTTCCAGGATGATCTTAAAGGCCGCCGTGACCTTCTCGGCCGTGGCTCCGCCGCCGACGTCGAGGAAGTTGGCGGGCTGACCGCCGGCGTACTTGATGATGTCCATCGTTCCCATTGCCAGGCCGGCGCCGTTGACCAAACAGCCGATGTTGCCGTCGAGGGCGATGTAGCTGAGGTCGAACTTTTTGGCCTCGATCTCCTTGGGGTCCTCTTCGTGGACGTCCCGCAGATCAGCGATGTCTTGGTGACGGTACAGCGCGTTGTCGTCGAAGTTCACCTTGGCGTCGAGCGCTAGGAGGTCGCCTTCCTTGGTGACGATCAGCGGGTTGATCTCCACGATCGAGGCGTCCGTGCCGAGGTAGGCCTGGTACAGCGCGCTCATCAACTTCACGGCTTTTCCGTGGAGCTCGGGCTTGAGGCCGATGGCGAAGGCCAGCTCACGGACCTGATAGGCCATGAGGCCCAGGGTGGGATCGATCGCCAGCTTGACGATCTTCTCGGGGGTCTTGTGGGCGACCTCCTCGATATCCACGCCGCCTTCCGCGGAGAGCATGAGCGTGACGCGCTTGGTCTCCCGATCCAGCACCAAGCCGGCGTAGAGCTCCTTCTCGATCCCGACGCCCTCTTCGATCAGGACCTTGCGCACCTCCTGGCCGGCCGGGCCGGTCTGGTGGGTGACCAAGTGCATGCCGATCATCTCGTCGGCGCGATCGCGGGCCTCTTCGGCCGAACGGCACACCTTGACGCCGCCGCCCTTGCCGCGCCCGCCGGCGTGGATCTGCGCTTTGACCACCACGGCGCCGCCTTTTCCGAGGCTCTTGGCGATCTCGTAGGCTTGTTTGCCGTTGATGGCGACGCGACCAGCGGGGACGGGCACCCCGTACCGCTGGAGGATCTCCTTGGCCTGATACTCGTGGATCTTCATCTCAACGCTCCATGCCGACGCGGGGATCCCGCCGTGCAGCCGCCCGCTTGTACTTTGGCTGCGGCACAACTTCAATGGCCCGGATCTCCCCGGGCGCGTTGCACCGGCTGTCTTGTAGGCCTACCTTAGCCGCGCCTTGAGCCCAACGTTTCTCCTGTGCCTCGTCGCCCTCCTACCGGGCGGTGATCCCTCCGAGACTCCTGCGCTTCCCGAGCCGGTTGCGGGGTCCACCGCCTGGGCCGGCCGCGAACCGGAGCTGGAGCGCGCCGCCATGTTGGCGGAGCAGGCCGCGGAGGCCGGCGACCCGCTGGCCCTGAGCCGGCTCTTGTTCATGTCCAACCTCGGGGAGCTCCTCGACCGGAGAGGCCGCGTCCTGAGCGGGCTCAACCGCATCCGCCAAGCCAGGAAGGTGGATCCCTTGGCCCGCGCCCAGGCCACCTTCCTCGCCGCCGCCAAGACCGAAGAGTTGGGGCAGCTCGGGGCCGCCCAGGAGATCCGCAAGCCCCTCGGCTTGGCGGACCACTTTTGGGTCATGGGTCCCTTCGATAACTCCGCGGGGGGCGGGCATCGGACCCCCTATGACCCCGAACGGGCCCTCGACCTCGACGCCGAAGTGCTGGGCAAGGACCGACGGCTCAAGTGGCGCTCAGCGGGCGACGCGGCCGGCCTCGGGACGCTCCCGATCTCGAGCTTGATGCATCCGAGCAAGGACTCAACGGCCTACGCGCTGGTGGCGATCGAGTCCCCGATGGAGCAAGCGGCCGCGGTGCGCTGCGGCGCGACCGACGCGGTGAAGCTGTTCTTCAACGGTCAGGAGATCTGGGCTACCGAAGGCAATCGGCGGGCGGGCTTCGATCAAGACGCGGCCCCGGTGTGGCTGCCCAAGGGCCGCTCGACGCTCCTCGTAAAGTCATCGTGGCTAGGGCGATCGGCGCGGCTGTACTTGCGCCTTACGGCCCCCGACGGCAGCCCCCTCCCCGGCGTGCGGTTCCTGGGTGAGGAGACGGAGCTTCGCCAGGCCATCGCCGAGGCCAGGGCCCGCCGCCCCGCCGCCCCAAGAAAGCTCACCGTCAGCATGGTCACCGCCGCGCTCGACCGCGCCATTGCAGCGGCGGAGAAGACGCCCCCCAAGGCCGCGCCGGGGCTCCCTGATCGGCTGGCCGAGCTGTACGCGCTCCGCTCCAACTTGAGCGCGGTGCTGAGCCTCTATGATCGGCGCAAGCTCCCCACCCCCCCGGTCACGGACCTCCTCCGCGCACTCCGCCGCGCGCCGAACGATCCTTGGGCCTGGACCTTGTACGCCTTCCGGATCGCCGGGACCGACAAGCGCCGCGCCACTGCCGCGCTCGAGGCCGCGCTGGTCGTGGACCCGGGCTTCGTCCCCGCGCTGGAGAAGCTCGGCAGCCTCGCCCTGCAGTCGGAGCGCCCGTTGTCGGCCAAGACGGCGCTCAGTCGGGCGCTGGCCAAGGACCCGAGCTACGATCCCGCGCGCATCTCCTTGGCCTCGACGCTCTTGGCCGAGCCGCTCGGGGCCTACGAAGCGCGCGCGCTCTTGGCCGAGCGGCCCCAGGGCGACGCCGGACCCGCGCTCGAGGCCACCTTGGCCCGGGTGGTCTTCGATCTCGGTGATCGGCAGCGGGGCGCGACGCTGGGCGAGCAGGCCCTCGGGCGCCTGTTCAAGAGCCGGAGCTTGCGCGGCCTCCTGATCAAGGCGGCGCTGGATCGCGCGGACCCGGCGGCCGCCTTGGCCCTGGTGGAGGACGCGATCAAGCTCGAGCCGGGCCGCCTCGCCCACCGCTTGGCGCGGGCCCGGATCCTGTCGGCCAGCGGGGACACCGCCGGGCTGCGCGCGGCCCTCGGTGTGCTCCAGGCCGACGCCCAGACCTTCGTCGACGCGCCCGCCATCCCCCGGCTCGCCGCCGAGCTCGCGCTGCGGCAGGGCGATGTCCCGAAGGCGATCGCCGCCCTCGACCGGGTGGCCCTGCTCTCACCCGAGGACCGCGAAGCGCGCAGGCATCGCGCGTCCCTCAAGGGAGAGAGCGGCGAGCTCGAGGATGAGTACAGCGTCGATCCGCTGAGCTACCTAGGGCAGCCGCCTTCACCCGCCGAGCAGGCCTGGGGCGCCAGCGTGCTCCTCGAACGCACCGCGGTGCGCCTCTACGAAAACGGGACCTCCTCCCGCTTCGTCCAGCGGGTCACGCGCCTCGCTAAGGCCTCGCTCGGCGATCTCGTGCGGCGCGACCAGATCGCCTTCTCGCCCTCCCGCGAGAACGTGGAGATCTTGTCGGCCGAGCAGATCCACCCGGACGGAGAGGTCCTGAAGGCCTCGCGCATCTCGGAGGACGGCCCGCGCGGCAAAGTGGGCGGGCAGTACATCGACGCTCGGAGCAAGCAGATCGAGTTCGACGACGTTCGTCCCGGCGATCTGCTCAACCTCCGCTACCGGGTGGACTCGGTGGGCCCCAACATCTTCGGCGGCTTCTTCGGCGACATGAATATGATCGAAGGCCAGCTGCCCAAGGAGCGGGTGGAGGTCATTGCCTTGGCGCCGGCCGATCGCCCCTTGTTTCCTGGGGTGATCCGCGCCCCCGCCCCCGAGCTGAGCATCGAAGGCGGCGTCTCCAAGATGATCTGGCGCCGGACCGACGTGCCAGCGCTCGAGCCCGAGCCACTGTCGCCGCCGTACACCGAGCTCGGCACCACGGTCAGCGTCTCCACCTATCAAAGCTGGGACGAGCTGGCCGCCTGGTACGCCCAGCTGTTCCGGGACCAGATGGAGCTCGACGACGACTCCCGGGAGGCCGGGCGCAGAGCCGTCGCCGGGGCCACCAGCGAGGCCGAGAAGATCCGGCGCCTCTACAACTACGTGGTGAAGAACACCCGCTACGTCGGCATCGAGCTCGGCATCCATGGGTGGAAGCCGTACAAGGCGTCCGAGGTGCATCGGCGGCGCTACGGAGACTGCAAGGACAAGGCGACGCTCCTCGCCGCGCTGCTCCGGGACAACGGCATCGAGGCCACGATCGCGCTCGTACGAACCTTCGACCACGGCGGCTTCCCGGCCGGCCACGCCAGCATGTGGGCCTTCAATCACGCGATCACCTATGTGCCGAGCGCCGAGCTCTACCTCGACGGCACCGCCGAGTACTCGGGCAGCGGCGAGCTCCCCTATATGGATCAAGGGGCCTTCGTCCTGATCGTCTGGCCGGATGGGCGCTTTCGCCTCGACTCTCCCCCCGAGGCCACCGCCGCCGAGAACATGAACCGCTCCAGCTATCAGGCCGAGATCACCCCCGAGGGAGACCTGCTGCTCGAGGGTGAGGAGAAGTTCTTCGGGGCGCGAGCGGCTTCGGTGCGCCAGGAGTACGAGGAGCCCAAGACGCGCAAGCAAGAGCTGGAGCGCGCGCTCAGCATGATCTCGCCGGGCGCCGAGGTGCTCGATCAGGACTTCTCGGATCTGTCGGATCTCGAGGCCTCCCCGAGCTACCGCTACAAGTCCGCCCTCCCCCGCTACGCGGCGATCAACGGAGCCTCGATGGTGCTCCCGCTCACCTTGTTCCCGCACCAAGTGACCACGGCGTACGGGGCGCTGGCCGAGCGCAAGACGGACCTCGTCACCACCTACGCCTGGTCGACGCGGAACCTGATCCACTACAAGCTCCCGCCCGGGTGGAAGATCGAGGCGCTCCCGGAGGGCCAGCGCGTCGAGACCCCCTACGCGACCTTGAGCCAGATCGTGACCAAGACGGACGACGGCTTCACCACCGACGACACCGTGACCTTGCTGGCCCGCCGCGTGCCCCGCGCGGACTATCCGGCCTTTCGGGAGGCGCTCGGCGCCATCGACCGCGCGCTCGAGCGCAAGGTGGTCTTGTCGCGATGACGCTGCGCCGGGCCGCCCTCCTCCTCCTTTCGCTCTCGCTATGGGCTTGCGCGCATGCGCCGCCGCCGCCCGCCGTCCCGCCGGCGCCGCGGGCCCTCTCGCCGGCCGAGGCGCGCGCCCGAGCCGCTGGTGCGCTGCCCGAAGCGGCGGCGGATCTGCTCTTCTTCGAAGGCAATGATCGCGCCGGCGCGGAGGCGCGGATCCGAGCGGCGCTGGCCGCCGGTCAGAAGAGCCCAGGCTTGGCCCTTCGACTCGGGCTCTTGCTCGAGGCCCGACTGGCGCGATCCTTGGCCGCGGCCGCCTTTGGTGACGCAGTCGCCCTGGACCCGGGCTCCGCCGAGGCCGAGCTGGCGATCATGCTGCTCCATGGGCAGATCGGGCTCACCGCGGCCGCCAAGGACGTGATCCTGGGTCTGCCGGCGCGCACCAAGGGCGCGCGCTTTCGCCCCTCCACCCAGGCCTTGCTGTCGGCGGCCGAGGTCCGCGCGGTGAACGTGCCGCGGGCCGATCCGGCGGTGACCGCGCGCGGTGGCTGGCTGCTCGAGTGGACCGCCCTCGGCCCGCTCGGCCCCCGCGCCGCGATCGCGCTCGAGGCCCAGACCCCGGCCGAGCTTCACGGGATCGCCGCGCGAGGCTCGGGCCCGCTCGGTCTGCGCGGCGTCCCGGCGATCGTTCGACCCGCGCCGATCGAAGGCGTCGAGCTCGCCCCGGTGCTGGGGAACCTCGACGGGCTGTACGTCGCCGAGACCAGCATCGACCTCGGGCCCGCTGGCTCCGGTGTGCTCTCGGTGAGCTGGCGCGGGCCGGGGCGCATCTCGGTCGACGGCGCGGTGGTGCTCGAGCGCAGCGCCGCGTCGCCGCGCCGCCCGGACTGGGAGTCCTTGCCCCTCCACCTGAGCGCTGGGCCGCACCGGCTGACGGTGGCCTATCTGTTTGGGGACAACGACGGCGTCGCGATCTCCTTGCTGCGCGGCGCCCCAGAGCCGCTGCCCTTTGAGCTCGGGACCTCGCCGTTCTCGCAGGCCGTGTACCGCACGATCTACGCCCAGACGCGGGTAAGAGATGACCTCGAGGCCGCGAGGCGCACGCTCCGTCCGCTCCTCCCCGGCGCGCGGGAGTCGGCGCTCACCCAGGCGCTCGAGGCCCAGCTGTGGACCCAGGAGGCGATCGCCCCGAGCCAAATGCAAGCTGCCTTGCGCCGGGCGAGCCGCCTGGATCCATCGGGCCCCCGCTACCTCTTGGCGCTGGCGCTGTCCTATAGCCAGGGCGACGCCGACCAGGCCCTGGCGCTGGCCAAGGCCGCCGCGCTGGCCGCTCCGGGCGCGGTGGAGCCGGAGATCACCAAGTTCAAGAACCTGCGCGATCGCGGGCGCAACGCCGAGGCCGAGGACGCGCTCAAGCGGGCCCTCGCGCTGGGGCCGACGGCGTCGCTCCTCGATGAGGGCGCTCGGTTTTACCGCGGCCTCCTACGCATCGCCGAGGCCGAGCGCCTCGAGCAGCAGGCCGAGGCGCTGGCCGAGCGCCCGGGCGCGGGGCTCGCGCGGGCCGAGCGTCGGGGGGACCTGGATCTGGCCTTGTCCGAGCTGAGCAAGCGGGCGGAGCGCTCCGGACGCCCGGCGGTGGAGCTGACCGAGATGGCCTCGCTCGAGCTGTCCCGGGATCGCCCGGGACCGGCCAAGATCTACGCGGGGCGCGCGCTCCAGGCCGACCCGTACTTCGTCCCCGCGCTGCGCCTGCGCCTCCAGCTTGAGCGGCGCGCCAAGGACACGGCGGCGCTGCGCCTGACCCACGCGGAGCTGTCCAGGCTGGGCGCCACCGAGCTCGACCTCGAGCTCCTCGGCGCGGAGAAGGCCAGCGACCTCTTCGAGAGCCCTTGGGTGAAGAGCCGGGTGACCGTGGACTCCGCGGCGCTGGCCCGCGCCGAGCTCGACCCGAGCTTCGCCCATGATCGGCGGGTGGTGCTCCTCGATCAGGTGGTCGAGGTGGTGCGGCCCGACGGCAGCGCGCTGAGCTATCGCCATGGCCTGGTGCGGCTTCAGACCAAAGAGGCCACCGACATCCAGGGCGAGCTCGAGCTGCCCCAAGGCGCGGTGGCGCTGAGCCTGCGCACCCTCAAGCCCGACGGCAGCGCGATCGACGTGGATCGCCACGAAGGCAAGGACGACCTCTCGTTCTCCGGCCTGGCCATCGGGGACACGGTGGAGCACGAGTGGGTGGAGGCGAGCCCCTCCGAGACCATGTTCGGGGGCTATCAGCGCCGCTTCTTCTTGAAGAGCGACGCGGCCACGGTCCGATCCGAGCTGATCGTGGTGGTGCCTTCGGGCCTGCGCGTTCGGACCTACGCCTACAACGGCGCACGCGCGGGAGAGGTCCGGGAGGAGCCGGGGCGCACGATCTTGACCTTCAGCTCCACCCCGAGCCGCGGCCTCGCAGCCGAGCCCTACTCCCCGCCGCCGGAGGAGTTTTTGCCCTTCGTCGTGGTCACGGTGGAGCTGGATTCGGCCCAGGCCTTGGCGCAAAACCGCGCAGGGCTCTTGGCCCGGCAGCGCCCGAGCTACGACGTCGAGGCGCTGACCTCCTCCATCACGGCCGGCGCCAAGACGCCGGAGGAGAAGCTCCAGCGCATCGGTCATTTCTTGGCCGAGGAGATCCGACCCGGTCCCGCGACCGACCCCCAGGCCATTCTCCTCGACCAAAAAGGGGATCGGGCCAGCCTCGGCGCGGCGATGCTCTCGGCGGCGGGCGTGGAGGCCGAGCTCCTCTTGGCGAGCCGCGGCCGAGCCCCGATCTCCGACTACCCCAAGCCAAACGAGTTTCAGACGCCGATCGTGCGGGTTCGGATGAGCCCGAGCGAGCAGCGCTACCTCTTCGCCGCCGGGGCTGATGTCTGGCTGGGCCACGCCCCCACCGAGCTGCGCGGCGCGCGCCTGCTCGCGAGCGACGGCGCCGTCACCGCGCTCGATCCGAAGGATCTGGCCGACTCCACCATCAACTCTCGGGTCGAGCTGAGCGTCGATGGCCTGGGCAACGCCCGCGGAAAGGTCACGGTCGAGATCCCCGGGCTGCTCGGCCAGGGCATCCGTCACGCCCTCTTGCCCCTTCGCAAAGAGGACCAGCTGCGCGGCCTGGCGTCCTGGCTCAACGCGGTCATCCCTGGCGCCCGCCTGCTCGGGGTGGAGACCCAGGGGCAACACTGGGAGGCCGAGCGCCTCGTGCTCGAGGTCGAGGTCCCGAGCTTCCTCTCCCAAGACGGTCAATCCTGGGTCGCCGACCGCTTCTTCGGGACCCCGATCGGGATGCGCGCCCTGGGACTGCCCCCGCTGGAGGCTTACCTGAGCATCTCGGGGCGCCAAGTGCCCTTGGCCACTGCGGAGGCCCGCGAGCGGCTGGAGGTGAGGATCAAGCTGCCGGCGTCGGCCGATGAGCTCAAAGAGGGGCCCGTCGCATTCGAGGCCAACAGCGGGTTTGGGCACGTCACACAGACCTTTGCCTATGATCGAGCCTCGCGGAGCGTGCGCCTCGTCATCGACCACGCGGTAGAGCCGAGCACGATCTCGGTGGCCGACTTCCCTTCGTTTCGCGACTTCGCCCAGAACGTGGCCTTGCGCACGAGAAACCGCCTCGTCCTGACCGTGCGTTGAAGCGAGGGCCATCGCGCGTGGATGCCCCCGGCCAGATCCTGGCCGCCCGGGACCGCTTCATGCTAAGAACGGGGCGGTCGAAGCAAGCATGCAAGAGCTCGAAATCAAAGAGGTCCAGTCCGGCGCTGTCTACCGCGTGAGCCCGGAGGGCGCAGTCCTCGGCCGCGAAGGCGCGAAGGCGGACATCGTCATCCGCAACCCCTCTGTCAGCAAACGCCACGCGAAGATCTATGAATCCGATGGTGAGTGGTTCCTCGAGGATTTGGGCTCCTCCAACGGGACTTTCTTCGCGAACCAACGCATCTCCGAGCCCGTCGCCATCAGCCCCGGCGCCCTGTTTGCGCTGGCCGAGATCCAGTTCGAGGTCGTCAGACCTGCGGGCGGGAAGAACGCCGAGAACGGTCGAGTGAAAAAAGATGATCGTCTCCGCGGGCCAACTGCCGCCCGCAAAGATGAAGCCTTGGTCGATGCAGACTCCTTCCCTCCGGCACGCGGCGAGCGCGACCGCGGCACCAATCCCCCGGACGGTGACGACGACGAGGGCGGCGGTGGCGGTGGTCGCGGCAGCGGCGGTGGAAAGATCCCGGCCGGTGGGATCGGCGATTTCCTTGGGGCCATCCCCAAGGCGATCGGTCACTACCTCATCACCGTCCCCAAGCTGGCGGTGAACCCGATCGGCACGGTTCGGGCGAGCATCGAGGAGCAGAACTTCCCGGCGATGGGCTTTTGGACCCTGGCGGGCTGGATGATCCCGGTGACCTTGGCCAACCTGGTGCTCGGCCTGATCGCCACCGCGATCGTCAGCCTGGTCAACGGGGTCTTCTCCTTCTCCACGCTGTTCCCGATCGTCCCCTTGGTCATCGGCGTCGCCATCGGCCTGGTGAGCTCCTTGGTCGGCGGCTTCCTGTTTCACCCGGTGCTCGGCTGGGTCATCAAGTTCCTCAAGGGCCGCTCGGACGAGACCTCGCGCTCGAACTACTTCGTGATGCTGATGACCGGCAGCGCCTTGGCGATCATCCCAACCGCGGTCACCGCGCTCTTTGGGCTCATCCCCTTCCGCTTCGTGGCGATCATCCCGATCGCGCTGACGCTGGTCGCTTCGTTGATCTCGCTCTACATCCTGTTTGCCTGGCTCAAGTTCTTCGACACCGTGCGCTGGACGCACTTCGTGCCCTTGGCCTTGATGGTCCTGGCCACCTTGGGCTCGGCGATGTCGATCCTCGGGGCAGTCACGGGCGGGCCCGCCGTCGCCGGGAGCGCGGCCACCGCCAACCTCACGGCCGAGCAGGCCAAGGCCCTGGCCGACGCCCAGGCGCTGGCGGCCAAGGCCGGCGGTGACGGAGCAAAAGCCGCGGAGGAAGCCGCGAAGCTGATCGCCAAAGCCAACGAGGACGCCGCCAAGGCCGCCAAAGCGGGGGAGAAGACCGTCGCGGACATGGTGGAGAAGAGCGGCGAGAAGGCCGCGGAGGACGTGGCCAAGGCCGCGGCCGATGCCAAGGCCGCAGCAGAGAAGGCGGCGGCGGACACCAAGGCCGCAGCCGAAAAGGCCGCGGACGACGCCAAGGCCCAGGAGAAGGCCGCCGAGAAGGCGGCGGAGAAAGTCGCCGAAAAGGCCGCCGAGAAGACGCCCGAGAAAGCCCCCGAGAAGGCCCCGGAGAAGGTCGACAACGCCCGGCCCCCGGTCGAGCGCGGCGGCCGCGACGAGCTCGGCACGACGCCCTACATCCAGTTCACGCAGAAGCGCGACTCGGTGGAGAAGGCGATCCTGGATGATCCGACCCTGCTCCGCTCCGTCCCTGGCCTGCTCGACAAGTACGAGCGCTACCAAAAGACGGTCTTCGAGATTAAGAAGGCCAACGGCGCCAAGCGGCCCAAGAACGAGCCCTGGCGCGACAAGGTCTCGGATCGCCTGCTCTCCGCCGAGCTCTACGACAAGACCAAGCCGATGGTGGAAGAGCTCCACCAGAAGATCTTCCGCTAGGCGAGCCGGTCGCTCCCGCTCCGCCAGCGCCTTACGCTCCACGGCCACGCTCCACGGCCACGCTCCACGGCCACGCCCGACGCCCACGAAGAAACGCCTTACGAGCCACGCGCACGCGCACGCCCACGAAGAAACGCCTCACGCGCACGCCCACGATCGCCTGCGTCGTTGAGGCTCAGGCAGCGAGCTGTACCGAGCGCACGCGCCCCCGACAACGGTCTGAGCCTGCCCGCGCGCGGGGCGTGGGGCGTGCGCGTGGGCGTGCGCGGCTATCGTGGGCCGTAGGGCGTGGGCGTGCGCGGCTATCGTGGGCCGTGGGCCGTGGGGCGTGACCTGCGCGTCCTGATCCCAGCAAACGCAGCATCACAACCAATAACCACATCCATAACTACCGGCGCGGCGCCACCGCACTCAACGCCCCAAAAACAGCGCCTCCGCCAGACGCTGGGAGTCATCGCTCGCGCCCCACAGCGGCAGCTTGAGCGGCCCCGAAGCCTCCCGGAGCATCACCGAGGACACGATCCACAAGAGCGCCCCCCGGAGCGGCAGATCGGCCCGCACCCGCCCCTTCGCCTCGCGCCGGATGAAGGTCTCCATCTGCTCCAGCACCGGCCCCCCCCCCTCGAGCACCAAGGCATGGCCGACGCCGCGCGCGTCGATCACCTCGCGGAGGACGATCTTGGCCAAGGACGGCCGCGCCTGGATGAAGTCCACGAAATGCTCCACCGCTCGGAGCAGCCGGTCCTCGAAGCTGTCCTTGCCGTCGGTGGCGAAGGCCAGGGCCTCGGCGAGCCGCAAAAAGGCTGTCCGGACCACTGCCTCGTAGAGCGCCTCCTTGGACTCGAAGTGGTACAGCAGCGAAGGGCGGCTGATCCCCACCCGCCCCGCGATGTCCGAGAGGCGCGCGGCCTCAAAGCCGTGGAGCGCAAACTCCTCCTCGGCTGCGAGCAGCAAGCGCTCGGTGGTGGCGACGGCGTCGGACTTGAGCTTGGGGCGACCCACGGGCCCCACATTATCTACTCGCGAGTAGAATATCAAGGTCTAGCGTTTGCGCTTCGGGGCCTTGGGATCTTCCACGATCAGGCCCGGCGCCTTGGCCGAGGAGCGCCCATAGGCCTCGTGCGCGGGGAGCTCATGCGGAGGGATCTCCGGCCGGGCCGGCTTCCTCGCCATCGCCGCCTCGATGATCGGGGCGAGCCGCGCCGCCTTCTTGGCCTCCGCCTCCGGCGCGCGGGCCTTGAACTCCGGCATCACCTCCGCCGCGAAGCACTCCAAGGTCTCGAGGATATGGCGATGTTCGGTCCGCCCCGACTGGAGCAGGAACACGACCTGGTCCACGCCCGCCGCCTCGAAGGCGCGCAGATCGCGGCGCACCTCCTCCGGCGTCCCCATCCCCGGGTAGCGCTCGGCCCGCCAGGTCGTCTTAGGGACGCGGCGAAAACCGTCGGAGAGGCTGGTGAGCCCCGGGTGATGGATCCCAAAGCCGTAGTAGTGCCCGAGCCCATAGAGGAAGTACTCGAAGCCCTCGCGCGCGCGGCGCAGCGCTTCCGCAGCGTCGGAGTGCAGCGACAAGGGCGCGACCATGGCGATGTTGGGATCGACGCGCCGTCCGATCGGCACGCACTCCTTCTCCAGCGTCCGGTAGTAGTCCTCGACCCAGCCCCGCGCGTCCGCCGGATCCACGAAGGAGAAGGTCAGCGCCCCGATGCCATGCTTGGCCGCGCCGTGAATGGTCTCCCGCCGCGAGCAAGCGCACCACAGCGGCGGATGCGGCTTCTGGAGCGGCTTGGGCACCACGTTGCGCGCCGGCATAGAGAAGTACCGGCCCTCGTAGCCGGGGTACGGCGTCCGGCTCATCATCTCGGCGACCTCGGTCACCGCCTCTTCCCACATCGCCTGCTTCTCGGCGGGGTCGATCCCGAAGGCCTCCAGCTCGGTCCGCGAGCCCGAGGTCCCGGTCCCAAACTCCACCCGGCCCCCCGAGAGCAGATCGAGGGTGGCGATGCGCTCGGCGACCCGCGCCGGGTGGTTATAGCGCGGAGGCATGAGCACGATGCCGTGGCCTAGGCGGATCTGCTTGGTGCGGGCCGCGCAGGCGCCGAGGAAGACCTCGGGGGCTGAGGAGTGCGAGTACTCCTCGAGGAAGTGGTGCTCCACCACCCAGAGGTGATCGAAGCCCAAGCGATCGGCGGCCTCGGCCTGCTCGAGGGCCTCGGTCAAGACGCGATGCTCGTCGCCCTCGGCCCACGGACGCTGGACCTGGTGCTCGAAGAAGAGCCCGAATTTCACGCCGTGAAGCTACACCCGATACAGGCCCTCGACCATGCCGTGGTAGCGCGCCTCCAGGGCCGATCGACGCACCTTGAGCGTCGGGGTGAGCAGGCCCGACTCGATCGAGGGGACCTCGGGGAGCACGCCCCAGCGCTTCACTTGTTCAAAGCGCGCCAGCGTCTGGTTGACGGCGTCGAGCGCGCGATCGAGCCGGGCCGTGACCTCGGGGATCGCCGCTACCGCCGCCGGCTCGGCCGGGGTCCGATGTTCGCGGGCCAGCGCCTCCACCCAGGCAGGTTCTAGGGCGAGGAGCGCGACCAAGAACGGTCGCCGGTCGCCGATGAGCACGGCCTCGGCGATCAAGGGGTCGCGCACCAGGGCCGCCTCGATCGGCTGGGGCGCCACGTTCTTCCCGCCCGCGGTGATGATCAGGTTCTTCTTGCGATCGGTGATGCGAACGAAGCCCGAGCGGGTCAGCGCCCCGATGTCGTCCGTCCGAAACCAGCCGTCCTCGTCGAAGGCCTCGGCGGTCGCGGAGGCATCTTGGTAGTAGCCCGAGAACACCCCGGGGCCCCGTACGAGCAGCTCCCCGTCCTCGGCCAAGCGCACCTCGGTCCCGGGCAAGGGCCGTCCGACGCTGCCGATCTCACGCTGGGTGAGCGTGTTCAAGCAGACCGGGGCGCTGGTCTCGGTCAGCCCCCAGCCCTCGAGCACCGGGATGCCGATGTCCTCGAAGAGCTCGTGCACATCGCGAGCGAGCGGGGCCGAGCCGCAGCCGATGAACTTGATCGCGCCCCCGAGGCGATCCTTCACCCGCGCGCCCACCAGGCGATCGGCTACCCGGGCCCGCGCGCCGAGCCAAGGACCGACCGAGGCCCCTCCCCGGCGGCCCTGCCCTCGCGCGCGCAGGGCCTCGAGCGAGCCCTCGAAGATTCGCCGCCGGAGCGCGGTACCCGAGCGGCCCTTCTCCATGACCGTGGCGTAGATCTTCTCGAGGACCCGGGGGACCAAGGTCAGCGCGGTGGGGTGCACCTCCTGCAAGTTATCTTGCACTTTATCCAGCGACTCCGCGTAGAAGGCATCGGCGTCGGCGATGAGCCCGAGGTAGCTCACGTAACGCTGCAGCGAGTGCGCCAGCGGCAGAAAGGCTAAGGTCCGCTCGCCGTCATAGGGGATCAGCGCCGAGGTGGCGTGGATGACGTAGTGGAAGTTGGCGTGGGTGAGCATCGCGCCCTTCATCTGGCCGGTCGTCCCGGAGGTGTAGACGAAGGTGACGACGTCGCTGGTCTTGCCCTCGGCCACCTGACGCTCGAGCTCCTCGGGGTGCTCGTCAGCGCGGGCCCGGCCTTTTCTGCGGAGCGCATCGAGCCCGAGGGTGCGGGGGCCATCCGCGCCGGCGCGAAAGCCGATGATCGTGAGCCCCTCCACCGGGCAGTCGCGCAGCTTCTGCTCGGCCGCTTCGTCCTCGGCGAAGACGACTTTGGCGCCCGACTGCAGGATCAAGGCTTGGGTCTGGGCCGCGGTGAGCGTGGGATAGATGCCCACGGTGACGCCGCCGATGCAGAGGATCGCGATGTCGGCCTGAGACCACTCCCGGCGGGTCTGGCTGATGATCGCCACCCGATCTCCCCGCCTCACCCCGATCTCCAATAGCCCCAGCGCGATCTCCTCCACCGCCTGGCGGATGGCCCGCCACGTCAGCGGCACCCACTGACCGTTCACCTTGGCCGAGGAGGCGACGCGATCGGCGGAGCGCTCCGCGCGCCGGAGGAACAAGCGACCGAGCGGCTCCGGGGAGGGCAACACGGCGCCATCCTATCCCGGCGAAGCCGGAAAAGGGCTACAGTTCAGGGGTGCGGCGTTGGTGCTGGGGGGCCGCGATCGCGCTGATGGGCTGTGCGCCGAAGGAGGCGCAGATCCTGCCGCTGCCCCCGGGGACGCGATCGGTGATCCTAGCCTCGCTCACGACAGGCAATGCGCCGCCCACGCTCCTTGGCGACGAACCCCCGTATTCGCTGCTGACCGACGCGACGTCGACCGAGCGCGTGCTCGCGATCGCGCTGCCGCGCCCCCTGGAGGCCCTCGATCTGGCCCGCGGGCCCCTGCCGGCCAGCCTGCCGCGCGGCGAGGGGCGACCGATCCCTGACTATCTCGGCCTCTTCGCCGGCGAACCGGGCGCGACCTTCGAGGAGGTCCCGGGACCGGTCCCCTTCGATCTGCCCTCTCTGGACTGGAGCGCCGTGATGCAGCGGGGCCGCTGCGCGGACGGCGAGAGCTACGTGACCAGCACCTGCGGATCGACCTTGGCCCTGCCGCTGATCGAAGCGGCGCCGCCTCGCCTGACCGACGAATCCGGACAGTGTCCGGCGGGGTGGAGCGCCGAAGAGAGCCCGATCGATCGCGGCCCGACGCTCGGATCCCTCGCCCTCATCCGCTGTGTCCCGCCCGCGAGAGTCGGCTGCGACCCCGCCCAGATGCAGGCCGCCGGCGACCAAGCTTGCCAAGATCTCGGCCCGCCCTGCGACCCTCAAGACCCCTACTCCCCCGCCCTCCCCCGCACGACAACGATCAGCTACGTGCTCGCCAGCGCCGCGGGTAACCGGGGAGACGGGACCCGCGAGCGGCCCTTCGCCTCGCTGGCCGCGGCGGCGACCGCACCCCGCACGCGCGTCGCCCAAGTCCTGGCCATCGGCCGCGGCAGCTACGACGAGGATCTGGAGCTCGGCGGGGCCATCGACGTCTTGGGCGCCTGCACCCAGGACACCGTGGTGCGGGGGACCATTCGGCTCCGTGGTCACCAGGGGGTCGTCGCCAACATCACGGTGCGCTCCGCCGCCGCGCCCGCCCTGTCGATCGACGCCTCCACGACCGAGCTCCGGGGAGTTTGGGCGGCGAGCGGGGCGGTGCCGAGCGCGGGGCTGATCGGGGGTGCCTCACGCGTGACTGCCGAGCGCTCGTTCTTCGAGTCCTCCCCCGGCGGGGCCTGGACGGTCAGCTCCTCAACCCTGAGCCTGAGCCACGGGGAGGTCCGGGGCGCGGTAGTGCTCGCCGGCGGCGGCCTGCACCTCAGGGATGTGGCGACCAGCGCTGCGCAGGGAGAGGTCAGCACGGTGGCGGGCGGCGCGCTCGAGCTAGAGGCCTGCCTCCTCGCCGCACAATTTACGCTGGAGCGGTCCGCGCTCACCGCCGACCGGTCGTGGTTCGCCGCCCCGCCCGTCCCGCCCGCCACCAGCATGAACTCGATCGTGGCGACCCAGAGCCGCGTCCGGCTGCGCCGCTCAACCTTCGATCACCGCGTCAAGCAGCTGTCATGCCCCGGCGGCGACGACTGCGTCGCCAGTCAAGTCGCCATGGTCGGCAGCCAAAGCGAGTTCGACGTGGAGGACGTCCTCATGTTCGCGCCGCCCCCCTTCGACACTTCGGCCCAAGAGCTTTCCTCGATCAATCTCGGCGGGGGCGGCCCCCAGCTCCTCCGGCGCGTCCTGAGCACCGGAGGCACCTCAGCCATCACGATCGCCGACGCCGAGGTGAACGCGGCCGATGTCGCCATCCATGGGGGCATGACCGGATGGAGGCTGAACTGCCCCACCGGCTGCCGCGCGGTCGAGCTCGCGCGCGTCAGCGTCAGCGGGGCGCTCAGGCAAGGCATCGTCCTGGGTGGCACCTACACCGGTACGGCGCAGGACCTCGGGGCCTACGACTGCCGCGTGGGAATCAGCGTGGAGGGCCGAGCGGGCGCCGTCGAGATCCGCCGGGCCAGCGTGGTCAACGCCGGGCCGGGGACGATCGCCCTTGAGCGGACCTTGCAAGGACATGACCTCCTGGCGTTCACGGCGAGCCTTCGTTCCATCGATCTCCGCGGGCCGTTTAGGATCGCGTTGTCAGTCGAGGTTGAAACCAGCCTCGATCTCTCCGATCTAATGATTCAGGGGGCGGATACGGGGGTCGTCCTGAAGGGCACCGACGCTCCTCGGCACATCCGCCAAGCAACGATCGAAGCCGAACGCTTCGGTATCAACCTGGACAGCGGGGTCAGCGACCTGCGCCCCCTCCTGGACCACGTCCGCATCCGAGCCCCGCGCCCGATCGAGCGCGGAGCCTCGCAATAGCAATGGGAAAGCCACTCCGCGCGCGGTAGCTTCCTCCCCCATGCGAAGCGAAGACCGGGAGCGCGCGCTCACTGAAGTGCGGGCACGCGTCGTGGAACGGGCCATCCGCCAGGCGGAGCGCGGAGGACCGCCGCTCGATGAGATCCTGGCGGAGTCGATCTACCAAGAGACCCGCCGCATCAAGGACGAGGGAGACATCCCCCGCGCCAAGACCGACCGCGCCTTTTGGAACGACGTGAAGACCAAGCTGTGGCGCTCCAGCGATCGCACCCAGCGGGATCTCCTGGCCGCCGCGGTGAGCCACTACGCCGAAGAGGTCGTGGGTAACTTCGATCCCCGCGTCTACCAGGCCGTCACCCGGGCCGGCCCTCCCGCGCTGGGCCTCCTGCTCAACGCGGTCTCGCCCCGCCGCCTCCTCCGCGGGCTCCCCGAGCTCCCCTCCATCGATGACGCGATGGTCCTCGGCGGCGACATCGAGCACATCCGGCGCCTGCGCGAGCTGGGCACGGTGATCTTGGTGCCGACCCATGTCTCCAACCTCGACTCCATCATCATCGGCTTCGCCATCTACAAGATGGGCCTGCCGCCCTTTGTCTACGGCGCGGGCCTGAACCTCTTCTCGAGCGCGATGATCGGCTACTTCATGCACAACCTCGGCGCGTATACCGTCGATCGCAAGAAGACCGATCCGCTCTACAAGGAGGTGCTCAAGGCCTACGCCGGGATGACCCTGGAGCTCGGCTACGACAACATCTTCTTCCCCGGCGGCACGCGGGCCCGCTCCGGCGCCATCGAGGGCAAGCTGAAGCTCGGCCTGCTCGGCGCCGGCATCTCGGCCTATGTGCAAAACCTGCTGCGCGGCGCCCCCAAGCAGAAGATCTACATCGTGCCGGCCACCCTCTCCTACGAGCTGGTCCTCGAGGCCGAGACCTTGATCGACGACTTCCTCAAGGACGTAGGAAAGTCCCGCTACATCATCAGCGATGACGAGTTCAGCCAGCCCCGGCGGGTCTTCGACTTCGTCACCTCGCTGCTCTCGTTGGAGTCAAAAATCTACGTGACCGTGAGCCGCGGGATGGATCCCTTCGGCAACCCGGTCGACGACAACGGGGAGAGCCTCGATCCGATGGGGCGCGTCATCGACACCAAGCGCTACGTCCTCGAAGGCGGCGTGCCGATGGAGGATGAGGCGCGAGACGCCGAGTACACGCGAGAGGTCGGCGAGCGCACCATCGAGGCCTTCCTGGCCAACACCGTGGTCATGCCCACCCATGTCTTGGCGCGGGCCGCCTTTGGCCTCTTGCGCCAGCACAACAAGCGCACCGCCTTGATCCGGCTGGTGCGGGGCGGCGGGCAGCTGGAGGACATGGAGCTGGGCGAGGTCTATGAGGCGGTCGACCGCATCTTGGCCGATCTGCGGGCCTTGGCCCACGGCAAGCGGGTGCGGCTCGATCCCAAGCTCGAGCGGCAGGGCGCCGAGGACGTGGTCGCCGACGGCCTGCGCCACTTCGCGATCTACCACTCAAACCCGGCGGTCACGCGCCGCGGTGACCGCCTCTTCACCACCGATCGCAACCTGCTCTTCTACTACCAAAACCGTTTGGAGGGCTTCGCGGTGTGGCCCGAACCCGAGCTATCCGCCGTGCTCTCGCCCGATCGGCGCACGCTGGGAGGTGGCCAATGAGCCGGATCGAAGTCGGCATCCTGGGAGCAGGTCGTTTGGCCGAGGTGGTCGTCCGCCTCTTGAGCAGCGGGCCCGGGGCCAAGCTCTCGCTGTGGGCCCGAAACCCCGAGGCCCTAGCCCGCCTGCGCGCGGTCAGCCCGACGCTGGAGACCTCGCAGGAGATCGGGGCGGTCACCAGCAAGGCCGACGTCGTACTCTTCGCGGTGCCGGCCGGCGCGCTGGAGGAGGTCGCCGATCGCTATGGCCCCTTCGCGCGGGGCGACCAGGTCGTCATCCACGCGGCCCGCGGCGTCGGTGAGGGTTTCGTGCTTCCGCACGAGCTGATCCGCCGCCGGAGCTGCGTGCGCAAGATCGTCGCGCTGGGCGGTCCTCTGCACGCGCGGGAGATCGAGACCGGCCGCCCGCTGGCCGCAGTGGTCGCCTCTCGTTTTCCGCGGGCGATCGAGGCCGTTCGCGCCATGGCCCATGGGACCCAGATCCGCGTGCACCCGAGCCGGGACGTCGTCGGAGTCGAGGTGGCGGGTGCGATCGCCAACGTGTCCCAGCTGGCGGCGGGCATCTCCGATGGCCTCGATCTCGGCGAGACCGCGCGGGGCACGCTCCTCGCCCGCGGACTGACGGAGGCGCAGCGCATCGGGATGGCCTTGGGCGGGGACCCGACGACCTTCCTCGGCTTGGCCGGCGTCGGTGAGCTCATTCCCCGAAAGGTCTCCTCGACCTCCCGTCACCACGAGCTCGGCGTGGTGCTGGCCAAGGGCGTGCCCCTCGAACGCGCGCTGCCCAGCGGCGCAGCGGGGGTCGAAGGGGTGGCCGCGGCGCTGTCGATCTCGGCCCTGGCCAAGCGTAAGAACCTCCGCCTGCCGCTGGCCGAGACGGTCGAGGCCATCTTGCGCGGGGAACGCGGGGCCTCCGAGGCCATCCAGGCGCTGCTCCGCCTCGACCTCGAGGACTTCGTGATGCCGCGGGCGATGGGGCAACGGCCGTGAGCGACCGGAGCGATCGGTTGGCCGGTCTCCAGCGCTCCAGCGACCGAAAGGTGCCGCCCGATTGGACGGGCGACATCCTGCTCTTCGACATCGACAAGACCTACCTCGACACGCAGTTCTCCAACTGGCGCGGCTTGCTACGGATCCCGCTGGAGTTCGCCTTGGATAAGGAGGCGGTGCCGGGCGCAGCGCCGCTCATCCGCGCGCTCCGCCGCGGCCCGGGGCCTCGCAGCGCCCTGGTCCCGCTGTATTTCGTGAGCGGGAGCCCGCTCGAGCTGCGCTCGGTCATCGAGCGCAAGATGACCCTGGACGGGGTGGAGTTCGACGGCATCACCTTCAAAGACCAGCTCGGCCTGGCCAAGCAGTGGCGCTTCTCGGCGATCAAGGCCCAGGTCGGGTACAAGCTGCGGGCCCTCCTCCTCTACGCCCTCGAGCTCCCGCGGGGCGCGCGCTGGCTGTGTTTTGGTGACGACGTGGAGTCCGACGCCGAGGTCTTCGCGCTGTTCGGCGAGGTCGTCGCGGGGCTGCGCGGCACTGCGCTCGACGAACGCCTCCAGGAGCGCTCGGTCGAGACGGCGGACCGGGCTCGCGTGTGCTCCCTCGCCGACGAGCTCGGGCCTGCCCGGGCCGATCCGGTCTTGCGGATCTTCATCCGGCGCACGCGCGAGAAGGAGGGGCCGGATCTCCAGCGTCCGCAGGTCGTCCCCACGCCGACGTTCCTCGGGGCGGCGCTGGTGCTGCGCGCGATGGGCCGCATCAACGACGGAGCGGTCGCGGCGGTGGCCGATGACCTCCGGACGCGCCATGTCCCAGAGGCCGTGCTCGCGGAGGAGGTCCAAAGCGCGGGTGAGCGCTTCGGGGTGCCGTCCGAGATCTTGGCCTTGGCGCGTCGCTAGAGCGCCGAACCGCTAATCGGGCCGCAGCGAGGGCGAAGAGGCCTAAATTCATGGGCCAAACGTGACGCGAGCACCGGAGGCGTACTCGATGTACTCCGAGGAGCGGAGCGGCAGGTTTGGCCCAGGAATGACGGCATCTTCGGCCGCA
>Ga0154020_10002085_pt1 | contig 24343 bp, 23 predicted proteins | sample Klosneuvirus_201_FD_109709 | JGI IMG/M metagenome (GOLD analysis project Ga0154020, IMG submission 109709) | Active sludge microbial communities from wastewater, Klosterneuburg, Austria - Klosneuvirus_20160825_MG | ecosystem: Engineered > WWTP > Aerobic digester > Activated sludge | place...
TGGCGGCATCGCGCCACCATGAAAAGCGCATCGAGTAAAACTTGCTCCTGGCGCGGTCGTCGGCCTCCACCTGCCCGTCGATGATGTAGCCGCGCTGGTGGCGCTCGTTGAAGTTGCGCGGGATGCTGGTGGTGACGGAGCCGTCGCGGTTTCCCGGCAGGTGGGCAAAGCCGAGGCTGGTCCAGTCGGCGTCGCGCACGAACGCCGCGTAAAAACGCACGACGCGAAACACCTCGGCGCGCGCGATGCCCGAGCCAAGGCTCTGGTAGCCGCGCTCGTAGTGGCGGTCGCGCTGGAAGGGCTGAAGGCGGTAGCGCACGAGGTCGTCTTTGTTGACGCCGACGCGGTTGATGCGGAAGGCCTCAACAAGCGTGAGGCGCTCGCGGATCTCGCTGCCATCGGTGCGCTTATAGACCGTTTCCTGAACGATCTCCTGAACGACGGAGTTGTAGGCGAACTCGCCGTGGGCGAGCAGGTCAAAGCCGAGCGTGACTTCGTAGCCGTCGGCGTCATAGGTGGGCTCGCCGCGTGGCTCGATATCGAGCTCGTACTTCGCCAGTTTTTCGGGCGGTACGGGCGTTTGCGTGAAAAACGCCACGGAGTTGCAGCCGGCCAACAGCCACCCCGCTGCGAGAACCAGCGCAAGGGCTATACTTTTCGACATGCCGACCTTGACCACATGGCACCCCGATCTGACCCGGGCCCCATTCTACTTTCCAATGAGCGCTCTTTTGAAGCGCCGGTTTGAAGAACCCGTTTACAAGGTCACGATCGATGCCGGCTTTACCTGCCCCAACATTGACGGCAGCAAGGCCACGGGCGGCTGCACCTATTGCGATAACACCAGCTTCAGCCCGGCTTTGCGCAAAGGCGAGCCGGACATTGCGCGCCAGATTGAGAACGGAGCCAAGTTTTACCGCGAGCGCTACCAGGCCCAGAAGTTCCTCGCTTATTTCCAGACCTACACGAACACCTATGACGACGTCGGCCGCCTCGAGAAACTATACGCGGGCGCGCTGAATTATCGCGACATCGTGGGCATGAGCGTGGGCACGCGGCCCGACTGCATTGACGCGGAGAAGCTGCGCCTGTTCCAGAAATTCGCGGAGCAGCGGCCCGAACAACTCATCTGCATCGAGTACGGCATGCAGACCATGCATGATGAAACCGCGCAAAGAATCAACCGCGCCCACGACCACGCCGACACCGTGCGCGCCGTGGAACTCACGCGCAAGCTCGCGCCCGACGTGCACCTGTGCCTGCACCTGATCTCCGGCCTGCCGGGCGAGAACGCTTCGATGATCCGCGCCAGCATCGACGAACTAGCGCGGCTTCAGCCAGACAGCATCAAGTTTCACCACTGTTACGTTTACGAGAACACAGTGCTGGCCCGCGAGTGGCGCGAAGGCCGCTACGAGCCGCCGAGCCTGGAAATGCACGTGCAACTCGCGGCCGATTGCATCGAGCGCATGCCGCCGACAACGGCCATGCAAAGGCTGATCGGCGAAATCAACGCGCCGGGCGTGCTTGCCCCGATGTGGGGCAAGAGCAAAATGCAAGTCGTGCAGATGATCAGCGACGAACTACGCAGACGCGGCACGCACCAGGGCAGCCGTTGGAGTTAACTTCGAAGTTACTTTGGAAGTACCTTTGGAGTGCGCCGGCTTTCCTGCGCGCATTTCGTTAGGCGACGGGGCAAGCCCCGTTGTCAAGAGCGGCGTCAAGCCGCCGCACTCCAAAGGGTGCTATAATGCTTCGCATGGACTCAAAGGAAAAGGAACGCAGTTCGATCGATGACGTAATCGACGTGTACAAGAAAGACGTCGACATGACGCTGATCCGCGAGAATCTCAAGCTCACGCCAGATCAGCGATTGCGGCAAATGTTTGAATTCATGGAGTACGTCCAAGGTTTCCGCGCGGGAAAGCTGCCGCTAGTGCGTAAATGGGCGCGACTCCTTCGGGCAAACCAACCCGGAGACGAGCGCCCCAAAAGGCTCAGCAATTGGCGAAAATACGTTTTAGTCCAGCGCGCCGCAGGTCGTCCCAAGGACTTCGATGCCATCGCGGAACTTGAGGCGCTTCGCGATGAACGGGACAAGATCTAAATCAGCGTGACCGTTTCGCGCCCGCAATTCTCGATCTCCTAACGAAATGCGTGTTTGAGGCATCAGGGCACCGTCCTCACGGCGCGATTTTGAATGAATCAAACGCCGCCTTGAGCTTTGCCGCATTCTCGGAGGAGATTTCCTTCTGATGGCACTCAGTAACGATCCAGATTATCTCCCCGTCCCAGATTCTCAGTTCGTTCCACAACCATCGTGTTGAGGCACCCTTCTTGTCCAATGTCGAAAACACGGCATGCTTCTGCTGGAAACTCGTTCCCATGAACTCTTTGACAACAGTTCCGGAATTGAGCATGTCGGCCCGATGACTTTCGAAATCGTTCAGAAACGATTGACGATCCCCATCTGCCGCATAAACCTGAACATAGAACGTGCCTAGCGATTCGCGGCTGCCTGGCGAGAAAACAGACCACGACATGACTACGGTCTGAACAACACCTCTGACTGTGCCTTTGAATTGCTCGATGTTGATCTCGACACCAAATCGCGAACTGACGAAATAGCCCGGCCGCCTGGCAGCCCCGTCCTTGGAATTGAAAAACTCCACCGATTCGGCAGCTTTGGTGAGCATTGCAGCGGCTTCATTTCGTGTTGATCCAAACGCTTCCCAGAAGATGTACCACCCCAATTCGCCTGAGCCTGCCTTTGTCCAGTACATACCCTGCAGGTAGGGCCGGTCCCCGCTCTTTTCCATTACCGCCACTGTGGCTTCCCGTCCACCCAGCTTGATTTCACCTTGGGAGACTTTGTTCAACCCCGCCCGCTCGCAAAGCTCGATCTCGGTATTCGATGCCGCGCCGGAGGTACCGAAGTGACGTGTGCGGATGATGCAGAGCCTGTCTTTTCCACCCTTCGTCAGACTACCTTGGAAAATGGTAACCCTCTCGCCGCCGTCAGGGTTCTTGTTCAATCCCGTCACAGTTGCTGAGCAGCCCCACAATTCGTGTGACGCAACTTGCACTTGCTCGCTTGATCCGGCATCTAAGGGTTGCGCTTGGGGTATGTGAAGTTGATTGGAACACGCGGATGTTCCTGTCGAATGGTTCGTCGGCACGCCGCCTCCACAACCTGTGAAGAATGCAGTTGTTGCCAGCGCAATCAGAGCGAACCACGTGCGAGTCATTGGACCTCCCTAGCCGATCAACGCCACAACTTCGCGCACGCACTTTTCGATGCCTTCGGCGACGTGGGCGATGCTTGGCCCGAGCATGTAGGCGGGTGTGCTTACGATCTTGTTCTTCTTGTCGATCACGAACTCGCGCACGGCGCAGGACTCGTGTTTGGCGCCGCAGGCTTCGATGTTTTTCGCGGTTCCGGCGTCGTTGCCGATGGTCAGCAGCGGGTGCGCGGTTTTGCCGAGCACGGCCGCGATGATGCCGGGCGCGATGCAGATGGCGCCGATGGGCTTTCCCTTGGCGTAGGCTTCTTTCACGAGCCTCGCTACGTTCTTGTTCACTTCGGCCTTCGCGCCATCCTTGCCAAACGTCGAGAGGTTCGTAGCCGCGCCGTAGCCTCCGGGCAGGATCAGGGCGTCGAAGTCATCGACTTTGACAGACGCGGCATCCTTGATTTCGCCGCGTGCGATGCGCGCGCTCTCGGCAAGCACGTTGCGCTTTTCCTTGGCCTCTTGACCTGTCAAGTGGTTGACCACGCGCGCCTGCTCGATGTTCGGCGCCATGCAGATGATCTTGCAGCCCAGCCTGTCCAGCGCCAGCAGCGTCAGCACCGATTCGTGAATCTCGGCACCGTCCATGAAACCGCATCCGGAGAGGATGACACCAACTTTATGAGGCATGGTCGCTTCGCTCCAATGACCAATGTTCAATAACCAATTCCCAATGAAACTAGCCGCGCTTCTTGGGCACGGCCATTGTGAATTGGTTATTGGAAATTGGTAATTGAGAATTGGCTTTGGGCGGCAACAGCCGCCCAAAGCTAGATGTCTTCTCTGTGCGCGATCGTCAGCACTTCCTCGATGGTGGTCTTGCCGTCGAGCACCTTGCGCACGCCGTCGTCCATGAGTGAACTCATGCCGTTCTGCCTGGCCTCGGCACGAATCTTGAGGCTGGAGGCTTTGGCGAAGGTCAGTTCGCGGATCAGCGGGTTCATTTCGAGCAACTCGTAAACACCCATACGCCCGCGGTAGCCCACGTTCTTGCACTCGCGGCAGCCCTGCGGTCCGTTGATGGTGCGGCCGCGAATGCCTTCGGGTTTCAGGCCCACCATTTTCAGTTCAGCTTCGCTGGGCACGTAGGGTTTCTTGCAGTGCTGGCAGAGCGTGCGCACAAGACGCTGCGCCAAAATCGCCTGCACTGCGCTGGCCACGAGGAACGGCTTGACGCCCATGTCGATCAGGCGCGTGAGCGCGCCCGGGGCATCGTTGGTGTGAAGCGTGCTGAACACCAAGTGACCGGTGAGTGCCGCCTGGATGGCGATTTCAGCGGTTTCACCGTCGCGGATTTCGCCCACGAGAATGATGTTGGGCGCCTGGCGCAGCATGGCGCGCAAAATACGCGCGAATGAGAGCTCGATCGTGTGGTTGACCTGGCTCTGGTTGATGCCGTTGAGGTTGTATTCAACGGGGTCTTCAGCCGTGATGATCTTGACGTCCGGGCGATTGAGCGCGTTGAGCGCCGCATAGAGCGTCGTCGTCTTGCCTGAGCCCGTGGGACCGGTGACCAGGAAGATGCCGTTGGGCTTCTTCAGGATTTTCTGGAAGCGGTCGAAGTCGCCGGTGTGCATGCCCAGAATTTCGAGGCCCACCAGGTTCTTGGCCTTGTCGAGAATACGCATGACCACGCTCTCGCCCCACGAGCAGGGCAAAGCGCTCACGCGCAAATCGATGTCGCGGCCTTCGACTTTGGTCTTGATGCGGCCGTCCTGCGGCTTGCGCTTCTCGGCGATGTCCATCTTGCTGAGAATCTTCACGCGCTGGATCAGCGGGCCCTGCAGGCGCTTGGGCGGCGCCTCGATCTCGATACAGTTGCCGTCAATGCGGTAACGGATGCGCAGTTTCTCTTCCATCGGCTCGATGTGGATGTCAGACGCGCGCTGCTTGATGGCATCGCTGATCAACACCTGCACGAGCTGTGAAACGTAGCCTTCCTCTTCATCGGTGGAGACTTCCTCGGCGCCGATGTCCTTGTAGGACATGTCTTCGTCTTTGCCGCCAAGCTGGTCGGCCATGCCGCCAATGCCGTAATAGTTCTTCATCGCGACGAACACGTCGCTCTTGGGCGCCATCACCCAGTCCACCTCGTGGCCGAGTATGAAGCGCAGGTTGTCCAGCGCGTAGAACTCAAGCACGCGGTGCGTGGCCACAGTCAGCATGCGGCCCTTCTTCATCACCGGGATGATCTCGTGCTCCTTGACAACCTCCGCCGTGATCAGCCCCGTAATTTCAGGCTTGAGCTCATACTTTGAAAGCGGCAGGAATTTCACACCCTGCTGCTTGGCCAGCGCCTGCGACACTTTCGTGTCGTCCAGATAACCCAGGTCCATCATGGCTTCGCCCAGCAGCATGGCTTTGTCTTTGCCGTGCTTGAGCCCCTCTTTGACCTGGTCAACGGTGGCGAACTTCAGGCCGACGAGGATTTTTCCCAGGGGCATTTTCTTAGTGTCAGTCAACCCAGGCTCCCAAAGACACCTTGAACGCGGGCGTAGCCGCGCGCCGTGTCGGCGATTTAGCAGAGTTCAAAAAGCTAACGCTGCATCGCCAATTGTCAATGCGGCGCGGCGTTCGGGGCGGGCCGGACGTCAGTTCAATCACGTTCGCTGAATCGGGGCCGCGTCCTTTACCCGCTGCCTGCCTCGCCCTACTCTTGCGGCGTGAAGCTCTTGTTATTGCGCGTTTTGGCCGCCTTGTGCGGCGCGGCCCTGCTGGCCCTGGCGTTTGGCCTGGACAGCCGCACGCTCGCCCTGTTCGCGGCCATTGCACTGATTTGCTCCGAAGCGCTGGGCCTTGCCGGCGTTGCGGCCCGGCACGAAAGCGCGCTTTCGCGCGCGCTGCTGGGAACGTGCGAGGCAATATGCGGGCTGGCCGTCTCTCTGGTTGAGCCCACGGCCATGCTTGTGGCTCTGACGCTGGTTGTTTACTCGGTGATTGCCAGCGGCGTGGCCACGGTGAGTCTTTCCTTGGGGAAGCCTCTGGCACAGGCACGCAGTGAGGCCATGCGCCGGCTGCTTTCGGCGGCCGCCAACGTCGGTTTGACTTTGATTGTGCTGCAGGCAGCAAACCGATTCAACGTGGAAGAGGCGCTGGGCGTTGTGCCGCGCGATCTGGCGTTGCTGTGCATGGCGCTCGTGGTCGTGGGCTCGGCGCGCACCATTGGCGAGCTTGCGCTCAAGGCCCAATGGACGAAGTGAGCGCTATTCCGTGAACGTCTGGTGCACTGGGTCAAAAAGCGCACCGAAATGATCGACCGGAAGGTGCAGGGTATCCACGATATCCTCAGCCTGTTGCCTGAGTTCATCACGGTGGGACTCGGCGGCATCCTGGCCGGCGGTGTCGGTGTAAACCACATGCAGCACGACGAATGCCTTGAAATCCGAGAGTTCGATGTAAAGCCCGTCGTAGGCCGTTTCAAAAATATAGGAGAACGTGCTCTCTTTGCCCGAGGGGATCTTGTTGTTCGGGTAACCCCAGTGGTGCACGGCGCTGTAAAGCGCAGCCCACGGGGTGACATCATATATTTCAAAAAGGTCAAGCCGACCGCGACGATGCTGTTCAAGGCCGCGCAGTGTCTTTTTATCCGCAAGCTTCAGCATGATGCCGTCCCCGGTTACAACCTAAGCATACACCATGGTGCGACAGCGTTATGCTTTCTTGCGCTTCTTGGCACCAGCCAAATTGAGCAACTTAAGTACTGATTGGGCAATGACTTGCGGCTCAGCAAGGCGCCCTTGACCCTGCCAGCCACAGGCCAGGTCGCCGCTTTCGGGGTCGATAAACCTGTAGCCGCGGGCCGCCAGGGTATCGCAGTTGGCGCGTGTGGCCGGGTGCTGCCACATACGCGTGTTCATGGCCGGCGCAAACAAAACAGGCTTTTCGGAAGGCAATACCGAGACCAGTAGCGTGGAAACCGCATCGTCGCAGATGCCGGTGGCGGCCTTGGCAATGATGTTGGCCGTGGCCGGCGCAATCAGCAAAAGGTCGAGTTCATCGGCCAGGTCAATGTGCTTGGGCTTGGTGTGCGAAGGCTCCCAGAGACTGGTGATGACAGGGTTGCCGGTCAGGGCCAGGAAAGTCTGGGCGCCAACAAACTGCTGCGCCGACTCCGTCATGGCAACCACAACATCCACGTGGTCGCGCAGGTGGGTGAGCACATTGCCCACCTTGAACGCGGCTATGGAGCCGGTGACGCCGATTACGACGAGCGGACGCTTGGACATGACGTGAACTCAGAGAAAGGAATCAGCAACCGGAACACAATGCATGTTTCGACTGCTGGACTCCGATTTCGCCCTAGGCTTTGGCCACGGTCAGGTTGTCGTCTGAAAGCCAGATCTTGCCCTGCTTGATTTCTTCGAGCGCGATGCCGATAAAATCCTTGGTTTGCTCGCCCGAGATCAACTTGGGAGAGCCGCGCACAAGTTCATTTACGCGGCGCTGAAGCAGCACGGTGACGCGGTACTTGCCCCCGAGCTTCTTGTAGAGCGTTTCGAGTTCAGGGTAATCGAGCTTCTTGACGTCGAGAGTCATGTTCACCTCTTCAGTTGGCCTTGGCCAGGCCGGAGTAGAGCGTTTCGCCATTGTCCCGGCGGACTTTCAGAATATGCCGCCTTGTTTCAATCTCGGTGGCCAATGCGGCCACACATTGTTCAAGATCATCGTTAAGCACCACACGGTCGTACTCGGCGTCGGCCACCATCTGTTCCTGCAACGCCTTGGCCAGTCGCTTGGCTTGCTCCTCGGGGCTTTCGGTCGCGCGCTTTTCCAGCCTTCTCGTCAACTCGGACCGCGAGGGCGTTTTTAGAAACAGTAGCAAAGCATCAAGCTTCTGGCCCTTCACCTGTACGCCGCCGTTTACGTCGATCACCAGCAGCATGACCTGGTTCCTGGCCAGCGCTTCCCGAAGCGGCTGCTTGGGCGTTCCATAAAAATTGCCGTGCACCTCGGCGTGCTCGATCAACTCACCCTGTTCAATCAGCGACTTGAACTCGTCGCTCGACACAAAGTGATAGTCGCGACCGTTTACTTCGCCGGGCCTTGGAGCGCGTGTGGTGGCGCTGATCGAACGCACATAGCCCTCGTTCTCCAGCAGGCGTGCGGCCACAGTTGTCTTGCCGACACCCGCAGGGCCGGACAGCACCACAAGGATGCCGGGCAGCTGTTGTGCACTCTGCGTCATCGCCAACCCTCTACTCCAGGTTCTGAACCTGCTCCTTGATGCGCTCGATTTCCGACTTCATTTCCACAACGCTTGAGGCCAGTTCCGCGTCATTGGCCTTGGAACCGATCGTGTTGCTCTCACGCAGCATTTCCTGCGCGATGAAATCCAGCTTGCGCCCAACGGCTTCCTTGCCCGCAATTTCTTTGAGAAACTGTCCGCAGTGGTGGCGCAGCCGCGTCGTCTCCTCCGTGATGTCGGCGCGATCAGCAAACAGCGCGGCTTCTTTGACAATCACCGCTTCATCGGGCGACACACCCGTACCTTTGAGCAATTGCTCCATGCGCGCCTTCAGCTTGTCACGGTACTCGGCCACAATTTTCGGCGCCCGCTTCTCCACGGTTTCGGAGACTTCCGCGACGCGCCTGACCCGCGCTTCCATGTCCGTGCGCAGGGCCTCGCCCTCTTTGGCGCGCATCGCCACCAGTTCGCCAAGCGCCGTACTGAGCACCTTTTTCACGGCCTCACTGAGCGCTTCGTCTTCTCCGGCCCCCTCGTCCATCGCCTCGACAGCGCCATCAAGCCGCGCAATTTCAGAGAGCGAAGGCTTGGGTGCGTCGAGTTCGCGCGCCAAAGCAAACAGCTCGCCGTAGTACTTGCGCACGAGATCCGCGTTCAGGCGGTAGGCATTGGCGCTGGGCGGGCGCGTCATGCCCACCGTGATGTAAACGCTGCCGCGCGTGAGCTTCTGCCGCACGAAGTTTTCGAGTTCGATCTCCTGGTTTGACAACGCATCCGGCAGGCGCAGCGTTACCTTGAGGAAGCGATTGTTGTAGGACTTGGCCTCGACACTGATGGAGCCGCCCTCATGCTCGAGGGCGGCGCGGCCAAAACCCGTCATGGACTGCGGCATTATTTGTTCTCGCTGCCGGAGTCTGATGGCGTTTCAGTCGCGGCCGGGCCGGGCCCGCTGTCCGAACGACCGCCCGTGCTGACCAGGCTGTAAGCCAGCGCAAGCACGACGAAAGTGAAACCCATGAAGGCAATGACCTTGTCCGCGACGGCCTGGCCCTTGGTGCCCAGCGCGCCGCCGCCATCACCACCGCCAAATGCGGCGCCCACACCACCAGAATCACTCTGACGGAAAAGCACGAACACGATCAGCACGATTGCGTTGATCACAAACACGATGCCCAGAATGGTGAGCAATGCGGCGTTGACTTCAGCAAGAAACATGGCGGCTCCGATTCGAAATCTCTTGTGTCAGCTCAAGGCCCGCGTTCTGCCGCGGGCAGTTTCACGACCTCTACACCCAACTGGGGCGATCTGTCTCGTCGTAAATGTTGGACTTCTTCTGCGGCCCGTTCTTGTCGTCGGGCTTGGGCTTCTCACCGGGTTTGTCAGTCTTGGCGCCCGGCTCGGCCTTGTTCACTTCCACCGTGGGCTTTTCAATCACGGGTTTGGGCGGCATCTGCGTCGTCGGCTTCGGCCCCGCGGGAATTGCGCCCTGCGACTCTGACTTCGCCGGCGCCAGCTTGCCCGAACTGCCCGGATTCACGGGCGCGATGCGGCCCTGGCTTGTGCGCGGCAAGGGCTGCGTCGGCGGCTTGCGCGAGGACATCTCGCTTTCATAGCGAGAGAACGCGCCTGACGAAATGGGCGCGGGCGGCGCGCTCGTGGGTGTTTCTTCAATGGGCGTTATCACTGGCGAAGAAGTCGGAAGCGGCTGCTTGAGCTTGACTTCGACTTTGAAATCGTCGTTGTCACGCTCGAACAGCAGCGCCAACGCTTCAGGCGGCGGGGGCGGCTCAAGCTGGGTGGCGAAACTGCGCGGTGTGATGACCTGCCTTTTCGCCACTTCGTCGATGGCCGTGATTGCCTCGTAGTTGATGCTGGCCGAGCCCACCAGTACGCCGTCCACGACGTTCGAACCCAGCAGCTCGCGCGCATTCTGCGGAGTGACGCTGCCGCCATACAGGATAGGCGTGGTGTTCATCGCCAGGGCGTGCAACTTGCGGGCGATGAATCCGTGCATTTCTTCGACTTGTGCCAGTGCGGCGTTGACGCCAGTTCCGATGGCCCAGACCGGCTCATAGGCCACTGCCGCGATCATGGCGCGCGCCTCAGGTGCGAGGCGTTTGAGCACCAGCAGCTGAGCTTCAACGACCGCCTGCGCGTTGCCACTGTCACGTTCGGCCTTTGTTTCACCCACGCACAGCAAAGGGCGCAAGCCCGCAGCGCAGGCGCGCACCAGTTTGCGCAGAATGACATCGCCGCCTTCGCCGTAGCCCTGGCGGCGCTCGGAATGGCCGATCAGCACCATTTCACAGGCGCAATCCTTGAGCATTTCCGCACTGACATCGCCGGTGTGGGCGCCGTCTTTGTGCACGGAAACGTCCTGCGCGCCCATGATCAATTTCGTGTCGGAAAGCTGCAGGCGAACGCTGTTGATGTGCACAAAACACGGAAAGAGCCACATTTCGCGCGAATCACCGGCCAACGCGCCGGCCAGCGTCGCGGCGGTCTCGCGACGTAGATTCATCTTCCAGTTGGCGGCTACAATCTTGCGCACAGTTCGTCCTGCCAAGCACTTACACGCGACGGAATCCGTCGCGGGGGAAACAGGTTAACAACGGAATAGGTGCTGTAAAGCGGGGCAATCCTGACTGCAATCATCAATTGCCATTGCTCAGCTACCTGTTCCTCCCGCCGCCAAGCGCGGGCATTGGTCACTGGTTTTCCGCACTGCCACTTTTCGGTGGTGGGTCTGTTTGAAAGCGCTTACCAACCCGATGGCCGGAAAAAGCAAACCGCCGAGACGCAGTGACGCAGAGAACTGCACGCGGCGGCTCAGTTTCTAGCCATTGCCTGTCATGGGGGTGCAGCAAGCCGGGCCCTGCTTTTCTCGGCGCCTCTGCGTTGAGCCCTTTGCCGCGATCAAGACCGTGAGAGCATTCGAATGAACCCACTACCCACTTTTCCCCAGCCTTGACCTTTCAGCCGCGCCGGATAGCGTTCTGCCCTCCACTTAAGGAATCGAAATGAAGCTCACGCTAAGCGTTATCAAGGCCGACGTTGGCTCCATCGGCGGCCACATCTGCCCCAGCAAGGCGCTTGTTGATACCGTCAAGAACCACATTCGCGACCACGCCAAGGGCCTGCTGATCGACAGCTACGTGAACACGATCGGCGACGACGTGCACATCCTCATGACGCACACCCACGGCGACTTGAACTCCAAGGTTCACGAACTCGCGTGGAATGCCTTTTTCGCCGCCACCGAAACGGCCAAGGGCCAAGGTCTTTACGGCGCCGGCCAGGACCTGCTGAAAAACGCCTTCTCCGGCAACGTGCGCGGCCTCGGCCCGGCCTGCGCCGAAATCACCTGCACGGAGCGCCCCAACGAGAGCTTCGTGATGTTCGCCGCCGACAAAACCGAACCCGGCGCCTACAATCTTCCGCTTTATCTTTCGTTTGCCGACCCGATGCATTGCGCGGGCTTCATGCTCAGCCCCTCCATGTTCAAAGGCTTCACGTTCCGCATCATGGATTGCGACCACGTTGATGGCGACCGCACCATTGACCTCCACGCGCCCGAAGACCTTTACGGCATCGCGACCTTGTTGCGCGACAACTCGCGCTACGTTATTGAAGGCATCTATTCACGCTACAACGGCGAAAAAGCTGCGGCCGTATCAACCAGCCGCCTGCGCCTGATCGCGGGCAAGTACACCGGCAAAGACGACCCGGTGTGCCTAGTGCGCGTGCAGGGCAATTTCCCCAGCGTGGGCGAGATCACCGAGCCTTACGGCATTGCCCATTACGTGGCCGGCACCATGCGCGGCTCGCATAACAGCGTCATGATGCCCGTGAAAACCGGCAGCAACATGACGTACTTCGACGGCCCCACGCAGGTGTGCGCCCAGGCCTTTTCCGTGCATGACGGCCGCCTGACCGAAGCCGTGGACATGTTCGATCACCCGGTGTGGGACGTGGTGCGCAACCGCGCCAGCGAAAAGTTCATCGAGCTGCGCCGCCAGGGATTCTCAGGGCCCGCCATGCTCGGCATCCACGAACTCGAATACGGTGGCGTGGTGGAAAAACTCAAGGAACTCGACGAGCGTTTCAAGATAACCCAGGAAAGCGACGCGACCCGCAAGTCCAAGGCCCAGAAGGTCAAAGCCGAAGCCGGCGATGACGCGGACTAGGCGCGAGAATTCAGACAATCCAACTGGGCCGAGGCTTGTCCTCGGCCTGGTTCATTGACCGGTCGAATTGTTGGTCAATGTCTGGCAACGTCGGTCAATGCCCCGGCGCGGGCGATTTCAGAAGAGGGAATATTTTGATTGCACCCGTAGTTAACTACGGGTGCAAGGTGGCAACATGCAACGCGCGCTAAACATCCTCGTTCTGCTCACTCTGGCCCTGATGCCGGTGGTGCAGACCGTCAATGGCCAAGCCGCGCCGGGCTGTGGCTGCGGTGCAGATTGCGGCTGCTGCGCCGTCGTGCAGCCGCAGGCGGCAGAGTGCGCGCATATTGTTCAGGTCGCGTTGGAGCATCTGGCTCTAGAGCAAGAACCGCGTGCGCTTGAACTCGCACCAAGCCCTTCGCCTGTCCCCCTTGTAAGGCCTCAAGCCCCGAGCACTCCGCCATCATTGGCGTTCATTCGGAAAGTCCGCTTTCTCATTTAGTTGCCGGCTCGCAACCCATTTCACTTTGCGAACCCAAAACTGAGAGAAAGCCATGCACAGCCATAATCAGGGCGCGGCCTTGGCCGAGCCCATGAACGCTGAAAGCAACTACTACACCTGCCCCATGCACCCCGAGGTGCGCCAACAAGGCCCCGGGCGCTGCCCGATCTGCAAGATGCACCTCGTGCCGGAGAAGACGGGCACCGGTGCCGGCGACGAGCACGAGCAAGCCCCTGCAACACACATGCCGCTCGAGCAGGAAAGCAAGCGCGACGAAAGGGTCGCCGCTGAACACGCACCTAAAGCCCGGGGCCACGAGGGCCACAACCACGACGGCGGCAAGGACATCTACACCTGCCCGATGCACCCGGAAATCCGTCATGAAGGCCCCGGCGATTGCCCCATCTGCGGCATGGCCCTGGAACCCCTTGAACCCAGCGCCCAATCCCACGACGACAGCGAGCTTCGCAGCATGAAGCGCCGCTTCTGGGTCAGCGCGGCACTGACACTGCCGCTGTTCGTGCTCGAAATGCTGCGCCACCTGCCAGCGCTGGCCGCGTTCACGCACGAAAGCGCGCCGTGGCTCGGCTGGTTCGGGCTGGCCGTCGCAACGCCCGTGGTGTTCTGGGGCGGTTGGCCGTTCTTTGTTCGCGCCGCGCACTCGCTGAAGAACCGTTCACTGAACATGTTCACGCTCATTGCGCTGGGCGTTGGCGCGGCCTTTGGCTACAGCCTAGTTGCCCAGCTTGCACCCGGACTGTTTCCGGCCGCTTACAAATCGCACGGCGTGGTCGAAGTGTACTTCGAAGCCGCGGCGGTGATCACCACGCTGGTGCTGCTAGGCCAGGTGCTGGAACTCAAGGCGCGCAGCAACACCAGCGCCGCCATCCGCAGCCTGCTTGGCCTCGCGCCCAAGACCGCGCGCCGCATCGGCCCCCAAGGCGATGAAGACATTCCGCTGGAGCACGTGCACAAAGGCGACAAGCTGCGCGTTCGCCCCGGCGAGAAAGTGCCCGTCGACGGCGTGGTGATCGAGGGGCAGAGCAGCGTCAACGAATCCATGCTCACCGGTGAACCCGTGCCCGCAGAAAAGCGCGCCGGAGATCAGGTGGTTGGTGCCACTCTCAACGGCAGCGGCAGCCTGGTGATTGAAGCTCGGCAAGTGGGCGCCGAGACGGTGCTCTCGCGCATCGTGCACATGGTGGCTCAGGCGCAGCGCTCCCGAGCACCGATTCAAAAGCTGGCCGACTCGGTTTCGGCCTGGTTTGTGCCGCTGGTGGTGCTGGCCTCGATACTCACGTTTGGCGCGTGGCTGATCTGGGGGCCGGAGCCGGCATTGCCCTATGCCGTGGCCAACGCCGTAGCCGTGCTGATCATTGCCTGCCCGTGCGCACTGGGGCTGGCCACGCCGATTTCCATTATGGTTGCCACGGGCCGCGGCGCGACTTCCGGCGTGTTGTTCAAGGACGCCCAGGCCATTGAGCTGATGCGCAAGGTGACCACGCTTGTTGTCGACAAGACCGGCACCCTGACCGAGGGCAAGCCCTCGCTGGCAGTGACTGAAGCGCTTCCGCCCTTCTCCGAAAACGAGCTGCTGCGCCTTGCCGCAAGCCTTGAGCAGGGCAGCGAGCATCCCTACGCCGACGCTCTGTTACGCGCAGCCCGCGAGCGCGGGTTGATGCTGTCACAAGCCACGAGTTTCGAAACGCGAGCGGGAAAGGGCGTGGTCGGAATGGTCGAGGAAAAACGGCTGGCGCTGGGCAGCGCGCGGCTGATGGAGGATCTGGGCATTGCCTCCACCGCGCTGGCTTCGCGCGCGCAGGCCCTGCGTGAAGATGGCCAGACCGCGCTGTTTTTCGCCGTTGGCGGAACGCTGGCAGGAGTGCTGGGTTTGACTGACGCCATTAAAGAGTCCACGGGCGAAGCGCTGAATTCACTGGCCAATCAGAACATCCGGGTTGTCATGGTCACGGGCGACAATCTCCAGACGGCGCAAACGGTGGCCCGCAAGCTGGGCATTTCGGAAGTGCGGGCCGACGTGCTGCCGGACCAGAAGGCCGCAATTGTCAAGGAACTGCAGGGGCGCGGCGAAATAGTGGCCATGGCAGGCGATGGCATCAACGACGCTCCGGCACTGGCGCAGGCTGAAGTCGGCATCGCCATGGGCAGCGGCACGGACATCGCAATGGAAACCGCTGGGGTCACTTTGGTCAAGGGCGACCTGCGCGCCATTGCCCGCGCCCGAAGCCTGAGCCAGGCGGCGATGCGCAATATCCGTCAGAACCTGTTTTTTGCGTTCATCTATAACGCCGCCGGCATTCCCGTTGCGGCGGGGCTTCTCTTCCCGGTGCTGGGCTGGCTGCTCAGCCCGATGCTGGCTGCGGCGGCGATGAGCTTGAGCTCAGTTTCGGTCATTGCCAACGCACTGCGGCTCAATCGCGCACGAGTTTAACACGGACGAGCAGGCGCCGGGCCGCGGCAGGTTGCAGTCGCGGCCCGACGCCGTTTTTCTAGACTCGCGCCCGTGACCGAAATTCTGTCTGCGACCATTGCCTCCATCACCCGCGCCAAGGCGGCCGGCTCTGTTTTCATTGTGCTGCACGGTAACCTGGATGAGCACCTCGCGGCGCGGCTTCACAAAGTATGCACCGATCTCATGCCCAAAGGGATGCGCTGGGCTTACCTTGACTTGGACGCCGTGCCCTTTGTCAGCGCCGCGGGGATCAATCACCTGACCGAAATTGCCAACGCGCTCAAGGAAAAATCGGGCGGCGTTGTCATCGTGCGCCCGCGGATCAAAGTGCGCGTTACCTTCGACATGCTCACGCTCGATGGCTGGTTCCACTTGGTCGAGAAGATTGAGGAAGCCGAGGAGTGGGCAAGCCGCACCGCACCGCCGCCATCAAGGCCCAAGCGACACACCGTGAAACTGCAGAAGCCGGCGGCGCAGCGCAGTGTGGTGCCTGAGAATTCTGCAATCAACCGCGAGTCGGTGCCCTTGCCGAAGTTCCGCACGCGCCCCAAGACGGGCGAATCTCAGGCTTGCTAATCGTGGCGCAGGGCCGTGACAGGATCAACGCGGCTTGCGCGGCGCGCGGGGTAGATGGCGGCGAGCACGGCCACCAGCGTTCCCAGCACCGGGCCGGTGAACTGAAGCCAGATTGGCATGATGAATACCGAGCCCTCGTAGGGAAAGCTGGTGCGCTGGGCAATCAAGTTGCGCGCGATGATATCGCCCGGCCACATCGCCAGTGCCGCGATACCCAGCCCCAACAGGCCGCCGATTAGCCCGATCAACGCACTCTCGATCAGAAACACCAGTTGCACTTGCGTGTTGGTGGCACCCACGGCTTTCCAGACGCCGATTTCGCGCGTGCGCTCGATAACACTCGTGATCATGGTGTTAACGATGCCGAGCGTGGCCACGATCAGCGCAATGCCCGTAAGGAAACTGAGAATCACGGTCACGACCGTCAGCGAGGATTCCAAGCGTTTGAGCACCGTGGCCACGGAGAACGCCGTGTAGCCCTTGTCGCGCAGCTTCTGCTCGACGTCCTCGGCGTTCGATGGGTCGTCCACCATCACCAGCGCGCGCTGGTAGGTCAGGTCACCGCCGCCGGCCGATTCTCGCAGCAGCTTGTCCGCCAACCCCTCAGGAAAGAACAGGTCGGCCTGCGTGCTTTGGCCGTCTTCAAGCAGGTTGAAGCGATCGCCCGCTTCCGATTCGCGCATCACGCCCACGATCTTGAGTTCGCGCCTGATCGCCACGCTCTTGCGCTGCTCGCCTCCGCGCAGCTTGGCCAGTATCTCCGGCAGCCGCTTGGAGAGCGTCAACACGGCCGCAAGTTCTTCTTCGCTCAGCTTCATGTCCTTGAACGCGGCTTGAAGGTCTTGCGGGGTCATTTCCGCCATCTGGAACGGGTTATCGTCGCCCGAACCCTTGACCGATGAAATCTTGAGCGTCTTGCCCACCACGCTTGCGGCCTGCTCTTCCGTGACGTAGCCCCAGGTGTAGAGCAGATACTCGTGAACGAGCACTTCTTCGGCATCGTTGGCTGAAGGATAGCGGCCCGCAATCACGCGCTGCTCGGGGTGGCGGCGCGCGTAGTCAATGCCAAAGGTCTGGGTGCCGTCGCTGTGGTGGCCGTCGAAATCCACCTGGTAACGCCTGATGATCAGCGGCTTGATCGACTGCACGTGCGGAATCTTGCGCAACTCGGTGAAGGAGTCTTCCGTCAGGCGCAGGCTTTGGCCGCTCGCCGTCTGGCGCAGTTGCGAGCGCGCAATGGCGGCGCGGCGCAGGCGCTCACGGCGGCGCTCGCTCATCTCGCCTTCAATCGTGATTTCCTCGGGCTTGTCGTTCTGCTTGATGCCAAAGCCGGGCAAAAGCGAAATCTGGCGCAGGTTGTCATCGCCGGAAACCGTTCCGGTGATGACTTCCATCAGGCCCTGGCCCAGTGAAATAATCATGGTCAGCGCGAACACGCCAATGAACACGCCCAGCATGGTCAGCGTGTTGCGCCCCTTCTTGCGCAACAAACCGCCCAGCGCCAACCCGATCATCGCAATCCAGCTCACTCTTTTGTTCTCGCCAAGGCCGCCAAGTTTCGCAAAGACCGCACGGAACTACGCTCTCTCTTCTTCCAGACCGTTGACGATGCGCGTCACTGCGCCCTTGAAGGACGGGTGCATGAAACTGATCAGCAGCCCAAGCTTCAATTTTGATGCTCTCAGATACGTGAGCAATTGCTTCTTGAATACATCCTCAATCGCCCTCACCGACTTCAATTCGACGATGACCTTGCTTTCCACAACGATGTCGGCTCGAAATGCATCTGCGAGCAGTATCCCGTCGAATTCAACTGCAAAGGCCTTTTGCCGTTCAACGGCCAGCCCTTCTTTCTTTAACTGAATCTCCATCGCCAGTTCGTAAACCGACTCCAACAGCCCCGGCCCCAGCTTCAGGTAAACCTGATAGGCTGCGTTGACCACACGCCCTGCTATCTCGTTTTCCGTCATGGCCTTTCTTTGCGCCCTTCGCGTCACTTTGCGTCCTTGGCGAGAACCGAATCCGCCCGAGTGTCACCGACGACGGTGCCGTCGGCCATGCGCACCGTGCGGCTTGCGTAACGCTCGGCCAGTTCGGGATCGTGAGTGACCATGACAACCGTCGTGCCGCGCTGATTCTCTTCAACCATCAACGCCATGATCTGTTCGCTTGTAGCGCTGTCGAGGTTGCCCGTGGGTTCATCGCCCAGCAGGATTTTCGGGTGGCTGATCAGTGCGCGCGCAAACGCCACACGTTGCTGCTCGCCGCCCGACAACTGTGTCGGCTTGTGGTCATGGCGGCGGGCAAGGCCCACGCGCTCTAGCATTTCTACGGCGCGCTTCTTGCGCTCGATGCGCGAAACGCCTGCAAACACCAGCGGCAACGAGACGTTTTCCCACGCGCGCATGCTGCCGACGAGATTGAAACTCTGGAACACAAAGCCGATTTTCTCGCGGCGATAAAACGAAAGCTCGCGCGCGCTCATCTTGCTCAACTCGCGGCCGTCCACCTCGATGCTGCCTTTGGTGGGTCGATCCAAGCCTCCTATTAAATTCATCAGCGTGCTCTTGCCTGAGCCGCTCTTGCCTAGAAGGCACGTGAATTCGCCCGGCTCAATCGCCAGCGTCGCGCCGCGCAGCGCCGCAACGGGTTCCGATCCGCCCATGCGGTACTCGCGCCATACATCGATGATATTCACCAGTGCCATTTGAACCCGGGAAGGCAGCATACGTTTGCGTCAGTGTCGCGGCAGGCTAGGCTAGTCGCGCGATTTTGCGTTTCCTTTCGGAGTGAACATGCGCTGGACGTTGCTCACGATTTTGACGCTGCTTGTCGTCGGCTGCGGCGGCGGCTCCAACACGCCTGCCTCCAACACGCAAGCCAGCTTGTTCAAAGAAAACGCAAGTGGGGCCGAAGACAATCTCAAGAAAATGCGCGACGCGGCACTGAAGTACTATGAAAAGCACAAAGCCGCGCCGGAACAGATGGACGACCTCGCGGGTTTCGGCGCAGGGCCCGAAGAACTGAAGCCGGACGCGTACTATTCGGAATTGGGCTTCACGTTTTTCCGTTTGAAGTTCGATGACAAGGGTTCAATGACTGAAGGCAAGTTTCGGGCAACCCCGCGCGCCGATGCCCAAGCGCCCATTGTGATGCTGGACGCAAAATCCGGAGATTTTGAATACAAGTCAAAGGACGAGCCCGAAAAGTCCGCCAATCAGCCCTCCAGTGACACGGGCATTGAAATCAAGTGAACCCGCTTATTTTGAATCATCGGTAGAATTTGCATGCTCTCGGGCACGCCCATACTAAAGTGGCGCACCGAAACAGGGCAATTCCAACCGATAGAGGAAGCAACATGGGCGAAACAACAATTGATCGCCGCGACGAACGTATCAGCATGCTGTCGAGCATTCCGTTCTTCATCATGCACGTTCTGCCGTTCTTGGCGTTTTTCACCGGCCTGCGCTGGTGGGACGCGCTGATCTTCTTCGTTCTTTACTACGTGCGCATGACCGCACTGACCGCGGGCTACCACCGCTATTTCTCGCACCGCACCTACAAGGTCAACCGCTTGGTGCAATTCCTGATTGCGTTTACCGGCGGCGCAGCCGCGCAAAAAGGTGCACTCTGGTGGGCCGGCCATCATCGCCACCATCACAAGTATTCGGACATGGACGAGGACATCCACTCGCCCACCAAGCGCGGCTTCTGGTGGAGCCACTGCGGCTGGATTCTGTGCAAGAAATATGATGACACGCGATTTGACCTGATCCCCGATTTCGCCAAGTACCCTGAGCTGCGTTTCATTAACAAATTCCACCTGCTGCCGCCGATCCTGGTCGGCACGGGCACGTTCTTCCTCGGCTACGCCTTGGGCGGCACGGCTTCGGCCTGGGCTGCGCTATTGTTCGGCTTCTTTGGCAGCACGGTGGTGCTGTACCACGTCACGTTCATGATCAACTCGCTGGCGCACGTGTTTGGCAACCGCCGCTACGCCACGCGCGACACCAGCCGCAACAACCTGATTCTTTCGCTGCTCGCCGGCGGCGAAGGCTGGCACAACAACCACCACCATTATATGGCCAGCGCCAACCAGGCTTTCCGCTGGTGGGAAATTGACACCAGCTTCTACCTGATCAAGCTCGCCAGCTTTGTGGGCCTGACCTGGGACGTGCGCAAAGTGCCCAAGTACATGATGGAGAAACACCTGATCCGCAATGGCGAAGCCGATATCGGCATGTTCGAGAAGCACTGGCAGAATGCGCTGCTGGCGCTCGAAAACGCCCGCTCCAAAACCGGCGAAATGTACGGTGAGCGCCGCAAAGAGCTCGATGCGCTCATCGCCGCAACCAAGGCCAAGGTCGAAGAAATCGCCCGGCTGGCCAGTGGCCCCGAGCCGGCCGGCGGTGACGGCGCACAGTAACACCTCAATCCAAAAACCGGCCCGCTCAGCGGGCCGGTTTCAATTCCATGTTCGCAAAGCACGCATAGCCGTGGTGTGCGTATTCCCGGAAGAACCGCCGCGCTCGCTTCTTCTCTCCGCCCAGCGCCAGCACGTTGCGATAATGCGTCGCCAGCGTCATCGGATCCGGTGTGACCTCAGGCCCGACCGACGCCAGCTCGCGCTGGGCGCGTGCCGTTTCTTCACGTGCGCCTTCTTCGTCGCCGCAATGCCGCAACAGATGCGCCGAAGCCGAGGATAGCCGCGCGCGATCCATGGCGTCTTCGGGCGTGCTGCCCTTTCGCTCAACCTCCGAGCGGAACTCCTTGGCCGCGCACAGCGCGCTCTTTTCAAACTGGCGCAACAGTGCGTGCCCGTAGTGCGAATAAAACGTGTTCCGCCAGATGGGCTCGACGTCCGGCGCGTCGGCGTATTTCAACGCACAGCGCAAAGCCTCTGCGTCCTCCAGCCAGCAGGCGAGCTGCAGCATGTGCTCCGCCTTGGCGTCCGTGTGTTCGCCAAGCTTCGCCGCGTCCTGGATCGTGAGCAGCCCGGCCCAGAGCAGGAACTTCATCAGCGCGGCTTCACTCACCTTGCGGTACAAGCCGCTTAGTCGCGGCAGACTTTTCTGGATCAGCTCGATGCCAAGGCGCAGCCTGCCGGTCTCGGCCATGATCACGCCATAAGTGTTCTCCAGGCGCGCATAGGCGTCCCAGTTGCGGCCTTTCGCGCCGGCCAGATCGCGCACCGCTCGGCAGATGCGCGCGGCCTCCTTCATATGGTTCATCTGCACCAGCGCGACAACCAGGCGACGGGCTTCGTCACAGGCGCGCTCATCAAAGAGCGAGCCATCGGGCAGCGAATGCAGGAAGAGTTTGCGCTGCAGTTGCAGGAACTTCTGCGAGTTCTTGAGTTGAAACTCGTGGTAGGCCTGCGCGCGGTAGAAATCGCGCGCGAGAGTTTCGTCATCGCACAGCCGCGAGATCTGCTCGACGGCCTTGCGCAACTCGCCCGCGCGCGCCAGTTCGCGCTTGTCCAGCGCCGTTTGCAAATCCTTGAGCATCTGCGCAAACAGGGGGCGGCTTTGCTCGTTGAGTTTTTCGCGCAGGCGCTCGTGGGCCGCCAGCGCATCGTTCAACTCACGCAGCACTTTCAAATGGTGCTTGCCGGTCAAAGAGCCCAGGCGCATGCGCGCGACCGCGCTCATCGCCTCAACAAGAGCGAGCAGATTTTCGCCCAGCTTGGCCGTCTCAGCCGGAACATCAGCAAGGCTGGGCGCGCCCTCGCCAACAAGCAGCCAGGAAGGATTCACGTTGAGGCCGCGCACAAGAGAGGCGCAAAACGCGGCAGGAACACGAGCGCCATGCACGTAACGATTCACGCTGGCCACAAGAGAGCCGGTTTTGCGCGCAATCTCGCTCTGCGAGTGCTCCGAAAGAAGCGAGTTCAAACGCTCACGAATCAGCGCGTCGTCGGAGTGGGATTCTTCCTGCTCAGAATCACTCATCGCCGCCCCCGTTTATTGGATTCGCGAAGTGTACGGGCCCGCGCCCATGGCGCAAGCTTCGCGGTTGGCTGAAATAGCTTGGCATTGCGGTGCCGGCGATTTGCGTCATGCCTTGACCCAACGCCGACATTCTCACGGTCAATGGCTGGGTCGCTCACCCATAGGTCTGCTCAAAACTGCTTTCATCGCGGCTGGGCGCGGCTAACATGCGCGCGATTTTCTCCGGAGCCGCCATGACTGACTACGCCGCCAAAGCCAAAACGACCATCTCGACGCCGCTGGGCGAACGCACCATCTACAAGCTCGATGCGCTGCGCGACCTGGGCAACATCGACAGCCTTCCTTACACGATCAAGATTCTGCTCGAAGCCTCGCTTCGCAATCAGGATGGCCGCGCTTATACCGAAGAGCACCTCAAGGCGCTCGCCGCCTACAACGCCAAGAGCGTGGGCGAAACGGAAATCGCGTTCATGCCCGGCCGCGTCGTGCTGCAAGACTTCACGGGCGTGCCCTGCGTGGTCGACCTTGCGGCCATGCGCGACGCCATGAAAAAGCTGGGCGGCGACGCCAAGAAGGTAAACCCGCTCGTGCCCTGCGACCTCGTGATTGACCACAGCGTGCAAGTGGACGCCTTTGGCAGCGCCGACGCCGAAGCCAAGAACAGCGCGCTCGAGTTTTCGCGCAACAAAGAACGCTACGAGTTCCTCAAGTGGGGCCAGGGGGCGCTGAACAATTTTAGAGCCGTGCCGCCGGCCACGGGCATCGTGCACCAGGTGAACCTCGAATACCTCGCGAAAGTAACCTGGGACCGCGACGGCGTGCTCTTCCCGGATTCCTGCGTGGGCACCGATTCGCACACAACCATGATCAACGGCCTGGGCGTGCTGGGCTGGGGCGTGGGCGGCATCGAAGCCGAGGCCGTGATGCTGGGTCAGCCCGTTGCGATGCTCATTCCCGAAGTGATCGGCTTCAAGTTCACGGGCAAATTGCCCGAGGGTGCAACGGCCACCGACCTCGTGCTGCGCGTCACGGAGATGCTGCGCAAGCATGGCGTGGTGGACAAGTTCGTCGAGTTCTTCGGCCCCGGCCTCGCTGAAATGAACTTGGCCACGCGCGCCACCGTCGCCAACATGGCGCCCGAATACGGTGCAACGTGCGGCTTCTTCCCCATCGACCAGCTCACGCTCGACTATCTGCGCCTGACCGGCCGCGACGAAAAACTGATTGGCGCCATTGAAGTCTACTGCCAGCACCAGGGCCTGTGGCGCAACGACAAGCGCCAGATTGTTTACTCCAGCGAGCTAGAGCTTGACCTGTCAACAGTGGAGCCCTCGCTCGCCGGCCCCGCCCGCCCGCAAGATCGCGTGCCGCTAGGCGCCATGAAGGCGAATTGGCAGGGCTACTACGGCACCACGAAGAAAGCCGCAACCGCGACGGCGGCCCAGACCAAAACCGGCGTGCAGGACGGCAGCGTCGTGATAGCCGCGATCACGAGCTGCACGAACACGAGCAATCCCGCCGTGCTTATCGGCGCGGGCATTTTGGCCCGCAACGCCGTGAAGCGAGGCCTGACGCGCAAGCCGTGGGTGAAAACATCGCTCGCGCCCGGCTCGCGCGTGGCTACGGAGTATCTGGCCAAGGCCGGCGTTTTGCGCGATCTCGAAGCGCTCGGCTTCAACGTGGTGGGCTATGGCTGCACGACCTGCATCGGCAACAGCGGCCCGTTGATCGAGGCCGTGAGCAAAGACGTGCAGGGCAATGATCTCGTCGTCGCCAGCGTGCTCAGCGGCAACCGCAACTTTGAAGGCCGCGTGCACCCCGAAGTTCGCGCGAACTATCTGGCGAGCCCGCTACTAGTGGTTGCCTATGCGCTCGCCGGCACCGTGGACGCGGACTTGACCAAAGACCCGCTGGGCACAGGCAAGGACGGCCAGCCCGTCTATCTGAAAGACATCTGGCCCACGCAGAAGGAAATCCAGGACTCGACGAACAAGAACGTCACGCGCGAACAGTTTCAGCAGATCTACGCCGAAGTTTTCGGCGGCTCCGCCGACTGGAAAGCGATCAAATCCACGGCGAGCGAAAATTACTCCTGGGATGCCAAGAGCACCTACATCCAGCATCCGCCCTATTTCGTGGGCATGGGCAAGGAGCCGGGCAAGATCGCCACGATCAAGGGTGCGCGCTGCCTCTTGAA
>Ga0154020_10002086_pt1 | contig 24336 bp, 8 predicted proteins | sample Klosneuvirus_201_FD_109709 | JGI IMG/M metagenome (GOLD analysis project Ga0154020, IMG submission 109709) | Active sludge microbial communities from wastewater, Klosterneuburg, Austria - Klosneuvirus_20160825_MG | ecosystem: Engineered > WWTP > Aerobic digester > Activated sludge | place...
AGATTATTGGCGGTGCTGCCACATACTCAGGCACTTCCGCTGCCTATTTCGCCAAGGATATTAAGCTGGTTTCGGTCGTCGGGGACGATTTCCCGACTGATATGATCCAGCAGTTCAGCAAAATGGGCATGTCTACTGAAGGTCTCCAAATCAAAAAGGGCCAAAAGACCTTTTTCTGGTCCGGGAAGTATCATGTAGACATGAATACAAGGGATACCCTTGATACTCAGTTAAATGTGCTTTTGGATTTTGATCCGGTTATTCCTGAGTCCTACCAGGACTGCGAATTTTTGATGCTGAGCAATTTGATGCCTCAGCTCCAGAAAAAGGTCATCGAACGCCTGCACAAACGTCCGAAGCTAATCGTTCTCGATACCATGAATTTCTGGATGGAGACCCAGCTTGATGCTTTATTAGACACCATCAAATTAGTAGATGTTCTCACGATCAATGACTCCGAAGCAAGACAGCTCACTAATGAATATTCTTTAGTAAAAGCAGCTCAGAAAATATTGAAGATGGGTCCCAAATACCTCATCATTAAAAAAGGCGAACACGGGGCTCTCTTATTTAATAAGGAGCAGGTTTTCTTCGCGCCGGCTTTACCGCTTGAAGAAGTTTTCGATCCTACCGGAGCAGGGGATACTTTTGCCGGTGGCTTTATCGGTTACCTTGCTCAATCAAAAGACATCTCCTTCGATAATATGAAGCGCGGAATTATTTACGGTTCCGCAATGGCATCCTTCTGTGTCGAAAAATTCGGACTCGAACGCTTAATTTCTTTACAACAAAATGAAATCGATGAACGCATTCAACAGTTCGTTGATTTGGTTCAGTTCGACATAGCCCTGGTTTAGTCAACAATCCTTTACTGTTTTTAATAAAGAGCATTCACGGTCATTCATTGGCTTGTGTTGATTCTGTCCATCTGTTTGATATAGGTATTAACAGTTTTCGATCCAGGTCTTTTCCACAAAATTATCAGAAGCGAAAATTTTGCTGATTGATTTAGTGTGAAATTACATGATCATGAATTTTACACACATGGTATTCAAGTGCATTGGTTTCAATTTTTTTTTCGCATTCAAACCACAAGATCCTAAAGGATGACGGGCTGCAATTATAGTATTTCTCAAAAGTGGAAGGGGAGAGAATGCCGAAGGCATTCTCTCCCCTTCCACTTTTGAGATTGGGAAACGCGACAAAGTCATCCTTTAGGATCTTGTGATTTTAAAACGACAAGCCCTAGCTACCGTAAGCAAATAGTTTTTTCAGATGAGTTGAAATAAAATTACTGCATCCCGTCACCCATTAGGATCTTGTGATTACAAAGCGACACGCCTTAGCAACCTCCTGCAATTAACTTTTTCAGAGGGAGGAATAAAATCACTGCATCCCGTCACCCTTTAGAATCTTGTGATTACAAAGCGACACGCCCTAGCAAGCTCCTGCAATTAACTTATTCAGATGGGGGGAATAAAATTACAGCCTCCCGCCATCCTTTAGGATCTCGAAATTAAAAAGCCACAACGATTACATTCAAAAAAATACCCGATTAAATCGTTTGCCTAATTCTGTCTAATCCCAAGTGTACCCCAAAAATAATCCGACAATCATTGATCAAGGCATACAGTGATTAGACTGCCATTCGCATTCGTGGCAAATTATAATAATGTGATTTAATGCGATGACTTAAATGGACTGCGGTGGAGAGAAGAATAAATTATCCCTTCTCTGCCATCTCCAGATTTTCTGCAATCTGATCCCAGTTCAGCACATTCCACCAGGCTTTGAGATAATCGCCCCGGAGATTCTGGTATTTTAAATAGTAGGCATGTTCCCAGACATCAATTGCCATGATCGGAGTTCCTTTTAAATCGGAGATGTCCATCAATGGATTATCTTGATTTGCTGTTGAACCAATTTCGAGTTTATTATTTTTGTTCAGGATAAGCCATGCCCAGCCTGAGCCAAACCGTTTCGCTGCGGTATCAACAAATTGACTACGAAAAGTATCAAAATTTCCAAAGGCAGAATTGATTGCCACATTCATTTTTTCATTTGGTTTCCCATCTCGTCCCGGTCCCATCAGTTTCCAGAAAAAAGAATGGTTCCAATGCCCACCACCATTGTTGCGAACAGCAGCCGGGTATTTCCCGACATTTTTAATTATTTCATCCAATGTTCCATTTATCTTGTTTTCCTGAACCGCTGCATTCAGATTCTTAACATAGCCTGCATGATGTTTAGTGTGATGTATCTCCATCGTCACACTATCTATATGCGGTTCAAGAGCACCATAGGAATATGGCAATGAAGGTAATTCAAAGGTGATGATCTCCTCTGAGTTTTCCTTTTCCAGACCGGAAGCAAATAAGCCTGAAGGGAGTAGCTGTGCTCCCAGGCCTGCTAGCGCAAGTGCAGAACTTTGCTTAAGAAATTTACGACGGGAAGCGGGGTTTTGGTCCATGATGTTTTTTTTTATTTGAGGAAATGAATTATGAATTGATGATTGGTAAGTGGATTATATTTCAACTCAGAACAAACTAAATTTGTATGAGGGTCGTATATTCTTTTTATATTTTATATTATTCGCTTGCTCTAAGAAAAGAAGTCCTTTCCGGAAGTTCGGACTGCTAAAATTAACTGAAGAATTGGCTTCTCATTAATCGGATTACTTCATCCTTCTTGGTGCTATCATCAAAATTGCAAAAAAAATCTACATTAAGATGAAGATTGTCTGATGAAGCGTATAATTCCCTGAAAAATTGTGCAATACCGGCTCCACTGGTAATAAATCAGGTCATTTGTGAACTTTAATTCACTTAGATGAGTTATCTTCATGGTTCTTTAGCCATTAAGATCCGACAGAATCCATTTTAACAGAGAATATTTCAATTACCTTAATAAATTCAATGCATTTAAAATCATTCCTCAAAGCGCAGATTTTTATTTTACTGCTCCTGCCATTCATTCATACCAATGCACAAATCCGGATCAATGAAATTTGTGCTGCCAATAATAGCACGATCCAGAATAATGCGGGTGAATACAGAGATTGGATAGAGCTTTACAATGCCGGAGCTTCCTCGGTAAATTTGGCGGGATATGGTCTGACTGACGAGACCTCCAATCCGTACCGGCTTCTTTTCCCAAATTATGTCATGTCTCCGGGCTCACATTTGCTGGTCTTCGCAGCAGACAGCAATAGTACAGAGTTAGTCGATCATTGGGAGACTGCCGTCAACGCAAATTCAACCTGGAAATACTTTATCGGAACTTCTGAGCCTGATACGAATTGGAGAAATCCGTCTTTCAATGCTGCCGCATGGCCAAGCGGTCCGGGAGGCTTTGGTTTTGGGGATGGTGATGACGCCACTACCTTTCCGATTTGTGCATCCGTAATGATCCGAAAAACATTTATGGTACCCGATACTTCTGATATCATAAAAACTATTTTTAATATTGATTACGACGATGGTTTTGTCGCATACCTCAACGGCGTTGAAATTGCAAGAGCAAATCTGGGTATTGTAGGCGATCGCCCATCATACAATGTATTTGCACCGGTTACGAAAGAAGCTCTCATGTACATGGGATTTCCTCCCGACTCTTTCTATATCGATCGTGATTTGATTAAACAGATTTTGGTGCAGGGAACAAATGTTCTTGCAGTACAAGTACACAATACGACTATTCTCTCCAACGACCTCACGGCTCTTCCTTTTCTTTCTTTTGGAATGAAAAGCCCCGGAACAACTTTTGGGCCGCTTCCCAGCTGGTTTCAGGCTCCTGTGAAAGATTACTTTAATGCCAAATTTAAATTAACCCGTACCGGTGAATCGGTTTATCTTTATAATGCCTCATCAAATATAATAGATCAGGTCGCCTATCCGGGCCTCGAATTGGATAACTCCTATGGCCGGGCTCCGGATGGAAATTCTTCCTGGTGTTATTTTGCCTCGCCGACTCCCGATGCATCTAACCCTGCAGGTACATGTTTTATTGGCTACGCTTCCCAGCCTGTGTTTTCCAATGGAGCAGGTTTTTATCCCTCACCGGTCTGGCTTACTTTGACTAACAGCACTCCCGGAGGAACGGTTCGTTTTTCTTCTAATGGTGACGACCCGACTCCTTCGACATCTGCATACTCAGCTCCTGTTTTACTGAACAGCACACGGACAATTCGCGCTAAAACTTTTGCCCCCGGATATTTACCGAGCCCTACAGTGACCAATACCTATTTTATCAATGAAGATATTCATCTTCCCATATTCACCATCACTACAGATTCATTGAACTTATGGGATTACAATACGGGAATCTATGCTTTCGGCCCCAATGCTCAGCCGGTATTTCCTTATAAGGATGCTAACTTTTGGCAGGACTGGAGAAAAGTTTCCACTCTTGAATATTATGATGAAAATAAAAATCGGGCAATGCGATTTAACGCAGAAATTTCTATCTATGGAAATTATTCCCGCGGTCATGCCCAGAAAAGTTTTGAGATTCGCCTGAGTGATAAATTGGGAACAGGTTCGATTAATTATCCTTTGTACACAACGAAACCATGGCTCAATAGTAACGATGATTTTATTCTGCGAAATTCAGGCACTGACTGGAACGTAGTCCACTTCAGAGATGCCATGATGGAACGAATAATGAAAGATACGTATGCAGATTATCTTGCGGCAAATCCTGCAGTTGTTATGCTCAATGGAGATTTTTGGGGAGTGTATACCATTCACGAAAATCATGATCAACATTGGATGCAGAATAATTTCAACCTGAAGAAAAGTGAAATTGATTATCTGAAAGAATACGGGAGCAATGTGGAGTTGAAACTTGGTTCGGATACTTCCTTCTGGTCTATGTATAATTATGCAACCACGCATGATTCAACCACTCAGGCATATTACAATGAAATGAACAGCCGTCTTGATATCCTTAATTATGCAGATTATTTTATTGCGGAAACGTATTACGACAACGGTGACTGGATCGGCGACTGGACCAATAACATTAAAATGTGGAGACCAACAACCGGAGAGAAGAAATGGAGATATCTGCTATACGATCTTGATTTTGGTTTTGGACTTTACAATAGCGTAAACGACAATCGTCTGGGGATGGCGAGGAATTCCACCGCTTTCAGTTATTCTTCGAAGATGTTTAAGGCAATGTTAGCTAATCCTACTTTTAAACGCTACTTCATAAACCGGTATGCTGATTTGATGAATACCATTTATCTGCCATCGAGCATTAACTCAGTGATGATGTCCTACAGAGATTCAATGTCACATGATATGCAGGCACATTTCGCAAAGTGGGGAAGCAACATCAGCAATTGGGTGGCTAATATCGATACCATGATGCGCTTTGTGAATGCAAGACCGAATACCGCACGTGCCCATATTGTCAGTGAGTTTTCATTGAATAGTCAGGTAACTCTCACATTAAATGTTTCTCCAGCCGGAGCAGGAAGAATTCAAATAAGCACCATAACACCAACTAGCTATCCATGGAACGGAATTTATTTCAACGGGAATCCGGTTACACTCACTGCTATCCCAAATCCCGGATACAGCTTTGATCACTTTCGGTCTAACATAGTCATCAACTCAAATAATTTCAACCAAAGTGTAACATATAACTTCACCTCAACGGATCAGATTACTGCTTACTTTACCGGAACGAGTGCAAGCCCGCTTCTGACATTTTCAGAAATCAATTATAATTCCTCATCATCAGTTGATGGTGGCGATTGGGTCGAATTGCATAACTACGGAAATTTTGCTTTGAATATCTCAGGCTGGAAATTTCGCGATGATCAGGATCAACATGTTTATACCATTCCTGTTGGTACCGTAATTCCTGCAGGTGGATATTTGGTACTTGCCGAGGACATGGATAAATTTTCAGCTCTTTATCCATCGGTGAGCAATGTCAGAGGACCTATTGGTTTTAATCTGAGCAATACAGGCGAACAAATTCGCTTGTACAATCACCTTGACAATTTGTACTTGTCTGTCTTTTACCAGAACATCGCACCCTGGCCTCTCCTTGCAAATGGTCAAGGCTATACCTGTGAACGAACGAGCACCGTTAATGATCCAAATAATGGAAACAGTTGGTTCTCCGGCTGTATCGGTGGATCACCCGGTGTAGCTCCCGGAAATATTCTTGCCGGTACTCTTTCCATTACCGGAAATTCAACGTTCTGTATTGGTGGAAGTGCACAACTTGCAGTTACCGTTGTTCCCGGATATCAATATCAATGGAAAAGAAACACCAGTAATATTCCCGGTGCTACCGATACGGTTTTTACAGCTACCAGTGGAGGTACCTATACCGTCTTAGCCAGTTTTAATGGTTGTTCAAGTATTTCCGAATCTTTCGTAGTTTCAGTAGTATCACAAGGACCGGATCCAATAGTGAGCAACACCTATCGATGTGGTCCGGGTAGTATAACACTTAGTGCTTCTTCAACAGATACAATTTATTGGTTTGACAGTCCGGGAGGAAATTTATTGGCAACAGGAACTCAATACAGCACCCCACAATTGAACAGCACGACTACCTATTATCTTCAGACAAGTTTAGCTTGTCCGAGCAATCTCGTTAGCTTGCAAGTGCAGGTTCTTTCACTCACTGCAACTCCACAAGGATCTGATGTCAGTCGTTGCGGGCCGGGTACAGTAACACTTAGTGCTATTGACACTTCAACTATCCGATGGTATTCATCATTTGTCGGAGGAGCGCTAGTACATACAGGTTCTTCCTTCACCTCGCCGGTTTTATTTCGTGACACAACATTCTTTGCGGAGGCCGGAGACATTTGTCCGAGCGCAAGGTTAGGTATTAATGTAACTGTTAATACGACTCCAAAGCCGGTAGGAACCGATGGATCCCGCTGCGGTAATGGTACTCTGAATCTTACTGCGTCTTCTGCTTCACCAATCACATGGTATGACGCCGTTTTTGGCGGAAATCAGGTGGGAACAGGGACGGTTTTTGTCACACCTTTTCTGACAGCCGATGCAAGTTATTTTGCTGAAGCGGATGCAGGCTGCCCAAGTGAACGCACAGAAGTTCTTGCTATCGTTGATCCTATCCCTGATCCTCCAATTACCTCTGATGAATCCAGATGTGGTATCGGTTCAGTGACATTAATTGCGAGCTCATCTTCACAAGTATATTGGTTTGATGCTCCTATCGGAGGAAACTTACTCCATACAGGAACTAATTTCACTACTCCGGTTATTACAGGTAATACGGCCTACTATGCTGAAGCGGGATTTGATTGCCGGAGTTCAAGAGATACGATCATTGCAATTATTAATCCATTGCCAAATGTATTTTTAGGAAATGATACCCTGATTCCTCTGGGCAGCACAGTTGTTCTTGATGCCGGCCCTGGTTTTACTTCCTATGCATGGTCAACCGGAGCATCAACGCAGACAATTACCGTTGGAACCACAAATACCTATAGCGTTTTGGTACTTGATACCAATGGTTGTGCAAACTCGGATGATATTTTCGTTGAGGTGCCTGTGAGTACAGCAGAAATCGAATTCAATTCTTCAGTACTTGTATATCCCAACCCCGTAAAAGATATTCTTCGGATTGAAATTTTTGCCAATCGAGGAAGTGAAACACTTATCCGGCTTACTGATGTACAAGGAAGAGTCTTGCAGAGTGTAGACACTAAACTGAATTCTGGACAGAACTCCCTTAACCTTAATATGGCCAATACTTCGGATGGAATTTATTTTCTTGAAATTCTTACGGAGAAATCCAACAAGATTCTTCGGATACTCAAGCAATAAGCAATTACCATGAAATTTGTTAAAGTCCTGTCGATTTCGGCAGGACTTTTTTATTTGGTATTACTGATGATTTCATTTTCCTGATTCGATCTGAAATTTGTGACCTGTTTAAGCAGGTTAAAATTTGCCACGAAAGCACCAATTAAATCTATCATACTCCGTGCATTCATGGCAAAAAAAATCTTATATTTCTTAACCTAAATGCTAAATCACAATCGCTGAAATTTTGGTGATAACATGACGAATCTCAATCATTGATTAGTAATTTAGCAGTAATTTCAGATTGATAATAATCACTCCACCAATTCTATTATGAAACCTAAACTGTTTTTTCTTTATTCTTTTATCTTCCTGTTGAATATTTCTTTATCAAGCCAACTGTTTGCCGGCGCAAATAATTCGAATAAAGTTCCCGAAGGAGAAAATGAAAAGTACACTAAACTTTGGGCGCGCGTAGATTCGCTGGATAATAAAGGGCTAAGACGATCTGCCTATGATTTGTCCGTCGAAATTTTTAAGATGGCTAAAGCTGACGAGGATGCAGCCGAGATAGTAAAAGCCATGATACATCGCTTGAAGTTTCAGGATTATACGGAGGAAGATGCGATGCTTAAAAATCTGAGAGATCTTGAAGCTGAAACAAGACTAGCAAAATTCCCTGCCGGACCACTCATGCATTCCATGCTTGGAGAAATGTACTGGGGCTATTATCAAAATAATCGATATCGTTTTTTAGAAAGGTCTGAAACTGTCGGCATAGATGAGAACGATCCTGCAACATGGGATCTGCATAAAATAGTAAGGACTTGTCAAGCCCACTTTTCTTTTTCTTTGTCAGATCCGGAACTGGCAAAAAAAACATCGCTTGAGGTTTTCGATCCGGTACTGATCACCGATGCATCGAGTGATCAGCGAAAATTTCGGAAGAGCTTGTATGATTTCCTTGCTCATCGTGCACTCGATTTTTATGTAAGTACCGAAAGTGGCCTAACCCAACCTTCAGAGACATTCAGGATGGATGATCCTGCTTTCCTCTCGGACATCGCAGCTTTCTTGAAATTAAAAATTCCACAAACCGATACCACTGATTTCAAATACAAGGCCTGTCTGATTTTTCAAGAGTTGATCTCATTTCATCTGCAGGATGATGATCCGGCAGAGTTAATCGACATAGAAATGCAAAGATTGGATTTTGCCAGGGAATCCAGGAGATTAGATGATAAAGATTCCTTGTATGAACATGCTTTGATTATGCTCTCTAATAGATTTCCATCCCAAAGCATTACAGCGGAAGTAATCTACAAGCTGGCTGAATTATATGAACAGAAGGGGAACTTGTATAACCCGGAGATCTCAGAAGCGCATAAATGGGATCTAAATAAATCCTTTCAGTATGCTGACACAGCGATTGCCAAATATCCGGGATCGCGAGGTTCGGCTTTGTGTGCAAATTTAAAAAGCAGACTACTAACTCGTTCCCTGGCATTCATTACTGAAAATATTAACCCGATGGGAAGAGAATTCAGAGCTCGTGTAGAGTATAAAAATGTAGACAAGCTTTTTTGCAGAATTATTTTTGATAAAACAGATCAGCTCTCGGATCAGAAAAGATATAATGATGAATTGATTCAGTATTTAGTGCAAGCCGACGTGCTCAAATCCTGGTCTGTTGAATTGCCCCCGGACAGCGACAGACAGAATCATAGTGTTGAGATCGCTTTACCGGCCCTCGATTATGGTAAGTATTATTTAGTAATTTCTGATGAGGAAGATTTTGTTTTCCCCAATAGTCTCTATGCTTACGGATCATTTCGTATAAGCGACATGAGTCTGATCAGCAGGAATATGGAAGGCGGAGCTTATGAATTTTTTGTTTTGGACAGGATAAACGGAGCTCCAATGAACAGAGTTTCTGTCGAGGTGACTACGAATCAATATAATCGGGCAAGTAATTCGTATGATACTGTGATAGTAGCAAATTATTTAAGTGATAAAAATGGTCGTTTCGAAGTTTCACCTTCAAAAGATCAGGGAAGAAATTTTAATCTTAAATTAAAATCAGATAAAGACGTACTTTTTCTGAATGAAGGTTTCTATCAATACAATTATCGGAACAGAAGTCCGCAGGTACAGGAGCGAACAACATTTTTTACTGATCGGTCAATTTATCGTCCGGGGCAATTAATTTATTTCAAGGCATTATTATCCCAGGTTGCTGAGGACAAACCTTTCATACTTCCAAACAAATCTACTGACGTTAAATTTTTTGATGTGAACGGACAGTTGATTTCTGAACAGAAGCTAAAGAGCAATGAGTTCGGAACGGTGCAGGGTGTTTTTACAGCACCTCAAGGCGTATTGAACGGGATGATGAACATTCAAAATTCCAGTGGCTCAGTTTATATCAATGTGGAGGAATATAAGCGACCACGATTTGAAAGCAACTTCAACCCTGTGAAGGGTTCATACCGCATTGGAGAGAAGGTTGAAGTCAGCGGGACGGCAAAGACTTTTTCAGGTGTTGGAGTAGATGCCGCGACTGTTAGATACAGAATTACCAGGATGGCAAATTTTCCGCCCTGGTGCTATTGGTTTAGATCCTATTTTCCTCAGCAGCCTGCGCAGGAAATTTTAAGCGGAGAAACTATGACCGATGAGCAAGGGAATTTTACTTTTTCATTTATGGCGAAGCCTGATGAATCTGTTTCAAAAGAATATCAACCGATTTTTAATTTCGAACTCACTGCAGATATTACCGACCTGAATGGTGAGACAAGAACTTCTACAACAATTGTAAGAGCCTCAACCGTTTCTACAGAGCTTAGTACAGATCTTCCGGAAGTATTAAATGCCGGGAAGGATGCTCAGTTTAACGTGATGGCAAAAAATTACTCCGGGGAGTCAATTAACACAAATCTTAAACTGAATATATACAAAATTCAGGAACCCGGAAGACTGCTCCGAAGCCGTCAATGGGCAAGAGCAGATAAACGAATATATTCTGAAGAGGAGTATACTAAGAAATTTCCTATGGATATTTATGATCGTGAAGATGATTTTCTGAGATGGGAAAGGGGATCAAGTATTTGGTTCAAGGAAATTAATACGGGTAAGGACAGCCTCTTTAAGTTTAATTCCAATGAATGGCAAAGTGGATTTTATTTGTTAGAAGGACTTGCAGTGGATTCATTCGGTGAACCAATTAAACTCTTACAGTATTTTACCGTGTATCAGACAAATTCAAAAGCGCCGGTACGTAATGAAATCAGTTGGGTAGAAGTTCTCAATGATAACGCAAAACCGGGTGGGTTGGATAAAATTCTTGTGAGTACTGCAGCAAATAATGCATATGTTCTGGTACAGACCCAATTAAAGAATACAATTATTTCTTCTGAATGGAAAAGACTGAGTAAATCGCAAACGATACTGGAGATCCCGGTGAAGGAAGAATATAGAGGAAACTTTTCTGTATATCTTACCATGGTAAAGGAGGGAAGAGTATTTCAAAAATCAATTTTATTAAAGGTTCCCTGGGACACTAAAAAATTAGACGTAGAGTATGAAACATTTCGTACGACCTTGGAACCCGGAAAAAAAGAGGAGTGGAGAATCAGAATCAAAGATAACCGGGGAGAAATTGTAAATGCTGAATTGCTAGCTTCCATGTATGACGCGTCTCTTGACGCGTTTAAACCGAACAGCTGGAAGACTGAATTTTATAATTACTATGGCGCATATTCACCGGCCCGCTACCATGGATTTTCCCTGACTAATTCAATGTATTATTCGAACCGTCCTTTTGATCAGGTTGAAGTGCCCTCACGACTTTATGATCATTTGAATTGGTTCCAGTATAGTTTACCGGGTTATTTTTATAATATGCGTGGAGGAAGATTAGAAAGCGGTCTATACATGAATCAAGGGATGGCATTAAGTGAAGTAGCCGTGATGAAAGATGGAAATCCGGGAGCAGAAAAAATGGCCGATGCTCCTCCCGTTCAAGATGAAACCAATGTTCAATTTACTCCATCGGTTGAGAAGCAGCCGGTTGAAATGCGAAAAAACCTTCAGGAGACTGCTTTCTTCTACCCCCAACTTTATGCAGGGGCAGACAGTTCTTTTGTAATTTCATTTACATCCCCGGAGGCACTCACTCGCTGGAAATTACAACTCTTCGCTCATACACAGGATTTGAAATACACCTTCGAAGAAAAGGAAGTCATCACCCGGAAAGAATTAATGGTCGTCCCGAATTTTCCACGATTTCTTCGTGCAGGAGATACGATTTCCGTTTCGGTAAAAATTAATTCCCTCCTTGATACAATGCAAGAAGGAAATGCAAACTTGCAGCTATTCGATGCTTATAGCATGAAGCGGATTGATACATTGTTCAGGAATATTTTATTCTCAAAGAAATTTAACATCAGTAAAACAAAGAGTGAAAGTCTTTCCTGGGAATTAATTATCCCGGAGAACATTCCTGCAGTTGTATTCCGGATTACGGCCAAAGCCGCGAACTTCAGCGATGGGGAGGAGCATATATTACCGGTATTGACAAACCGTCAATTGCTGACAGAATCATTACCTATCTGGACGAGAGGGAAAGAAATAAAAAATTACGAACTGAAAAACCTGACACAGAATACATCAACCACATTACAACATCTAAAATTAAAGCTGGAGTATAGCACGAATCCTATATGGACAGTTGTACAGGCATTACCTTATTTAATGGAATACCCGTATCAATGTTCCGAGCAGATTTTTTCACGATACTATGCCAATGCTATTGCAACATTCATTGCGAATTCTTCACCACGTATCAAGGCTGTATTTGAAAACTGGAAGACTATCACACCCGAAAGTTTTTTTTCAAATCTTGAAAAGAATCAGGATTTGAAGTCAGTTGTTCTTGCAGAGACGCCATGGGTGCTCGAAGCAAAAGGGGAGAGGGAACGAAAAGAAAGATTGGCGGTACTTTTTGATTTGAACAGAATGAGCAACGAGCAATCTGCAGCTTTAACTAAACTTCAACAACAACAAATGCCATCAGGCGCATGGTCATGGTTTGAAGGAATGCCTGCCGACCGATACATCAGCCAACATATTGTTTGTGGCTTGCTGCAGCTAAAGCATTTGAAGATTCTTGAAGAGAGTGAATCGCGAAAGCTTGATATAATGATCAGGCAGGCACTGAAGTATCTGGATAAGGAAATAGCAAGTGACTATCAAAGGTTGATTGCACAAAAGACTGATCTGGAAAAGTATATTCCATCTTCAATCCAACTGCAGTATTTGTATATGCGGAGCTTTAGTTCAGTGAGGAATGAGGCTAATGTTTCAGAAAAGGAAGCTAAATATTTTTTAAGCCAGTCGGGAAAATTCTGGTTAAAATACAATGAGTACTTACAGGCCATGAATGCTATCATGCAATTCAGGTATGGGAATTCTGTTGTATCGACAGACATTTTAAATTCATTAAAAGATAATGCCATTCACTCAGATGAATTGGGAATGTACTGGAAAAATGTTCGTGGGGGTTACTACTGGACTGAGTCGGCTATTGAGACACAATCATTATTAATTGAAGCTTTTTCTGAAATTTCAAATGATCGCAGTTCGGTTGAGGATATGAAAATCTGGTTGCTTCGCCAGAAACAAACGCAGAACTGGAAATCCACCAAAGCTACTGTTGCTGCGTGCTATGCTTTACTATTACGTGGCTCCGATTGGTTGGGTCAGGATAATGTCGTTCAGATAACTCTCGGCGATAAAGTTATTCAGAGTGACGATCCGGCTTTGGGTCAGGAAAGCGGAACCGGAAACTTTAGTCTCTCATGGACCGGCGAAGAAATAAAAAAAGACATGGGAAAAATTCAGCTGAATCCTTTACGAAATTCGGCAGAGAAATCTTCAAATGTATCATGGGGTGCGGTTTACTGGCAGTACTTTGAGGATCTCGATAAAATTACCGGTGCAGAGACAGGAGCATTAAGTTTAAAAAAGAATTTGTTCGTTCAGCGGCAGGGATCAACAGGCCCCAAAATTGAACTGATAAATGATTCAGTGCACGTCAACATAGGCGATCGTGTGGTTGTTCGAATTACTTTGCACAGCGACCGGGATATGGAATACTTGCATCTCAAAGATCTGCGAGCTTCCGGATTTGAACCGGAAAATGTTTTGTCACAGTATAAATGGCAGGATGGTTTTGGTTATTATGAAAGCACCGGCGATGCCGCTACAAATTTTTTCATCTCTTCGCTTCCTCGTGGAACTTATGTGTTCGAATACACATTACGGGCGGCTCAGATAGGAGCATTCTCTTCAGGAATTACTTCGATCCAAAACATGTATGCGCCTGAATTTTCCTCTCATTCCTTTGGCGGAAGAATTCAGATTTTCGCTAAATAAATGGTCAAAAGGCAATCAATTAGGAGGCATTTTGGAGATTGAATGAATCTCAGGAAAAAAGCCCGCAAAACCTTGTAAATACAGGGGTTTTCACTAAATTAGTAGTCCAAAATTACTGCGATTCACTAAATCATTAACATTCTTACTATGAATTCACTTTATTCAGGCCAAATTAAGCGCCTCTCATTGATAATTCTGATTTTATTTTTCGGAGCCGGCAAACAGGAGGCTTCAGCACAATGCGCATTACCGGGGGGACTTATAACAACAAGCATAACTAATAATAGTGCAAGATTTAGCTGGGCTGCCACTCCTTCTGATAGTTTTCTTGTTCGTTACTACGAAAGTGGAGTTCCTCTTTATTACTATAAGATGGTGACCCCGGGTACGGCGAATACTGTCAATATTACAGGACTATATCCAAACACAACATATTACTGGCAGGTACATACTTATTGTAATGGTGGAGCTCCGGGTGCCTACCAAGGTGTTCCAATCGTCTTCACAACATTGAATACTCCGGTTTCATGTGTTGTACCAAACAAGACCGCTTCCAACGGCATCACTTCCAATTCAGCTACTCTTTCATGGAATCCGTTAGTGAATGCAGATACTTTTATGGTTCGTTATGCAGTCCGAAACACAACAAATTATGTATGGGTTAAAATGCCTGGCAGTCAAAAGAGCGTTACCATCACCGGCCTCGCACCAAGTACGCAGTACGATTGGTGGGTTCGTTGTATTTGTGTGAGTGCTCCCATTCAAGGGTATAGCGTACTGAACAATTTTTCGACATTATCTACGACTTGTGGAACGGCTGATGTTGCCTATTTCGGTTCGACAGGAATAGGGCCGATTTCTGCTACCGTAAACTGGCGGCCTGTTAGCGGTGCATTGAGTTATAATGTACGCTACGCAATCAGATTTTCCGGAAACTGGACGACAGTTGCCAGCTCCTCCATTACTAAGACGCTTACCAATTTATCTCCTTTACAGACCTATGAATTCCAGATACAGACAAACTGTGCTTCAGGTTCAGGTGCCTGGTCTCCCTCAGGAATATTTACAACACTCAATGGAACGCTTTCTTTGGGCAGAGGACCTTATCTCCAGATGTCTACACATAACAGTATTGTTATTCGTTGGAGAAGTAATGTTGCCAGCGATTCAAGGGTTAAATATGGTACAAGTTCCACCAATCTGAATTTCACAACAACCAATTCAACCCAAAAAACTGAACATGAGGTACAACTCGTGGGTCTCAGTCCGAATACCAAATATTTTTATTCTGTTGGATCATCTACTACGGTTTTGCAGGGAACGACAGAAAATTATTTTGTTACGAATCCGGTACCGGGAACAGTATCTCCTACCAGGATTTGGGTAACCGGTGATTTTGGGCATGGCTCATCCGCTCAAAATCAGGTAAGGGATTCATATATGAATTATACGGGAACTACTCATACCAACGTATGGTTGTGGTTAGGTGACAATGCCTATAATGATGGAACCGATGCTGAATACCAGTCAAAAGTTTTTGATGTTTATCCAAATCAATTTAGAAAGTTTGTGACCTGGCCAACTTCAGGAAATCACGATTTGCATAGTGCAAATGCAGCAAGTCAAACTGGTCCATACTTTGATAATTTCACCATGCCTACGGCTGCTCAGGCCGGTGGTGTAGCCAGTGGAACAGAGGCCTACTATTCATTTAACTATGCAAACATTCACTTCATCTGTCTTGAGTCGAACGATGCGGCGTTTCGTGCATCAAACGGGGCAATGGCGAATTGGATAAGGGCTGACTTGGCAGCAAACACGCAACGGTGGACTGTTGTTTATTTCCATCATCCACCATACTCAAAAGGATCCCATGATTCAGATAACTCAAGTGAATTGGTAGGAATGCGTACAAACATCATCCCCATTCTCGAAAGTTATGATGTAGATCTGGTACTTTCAGGACATAGTCACTCTTACGAGAGATCAATGATGATAAGAGGACACTACGGACTTGAAACTACTTTTAATGCATCTACAATGGCTGTGAATTCCGGCAGTGGAATTTTGCCTACCGGCTATGTAAAGACCGGACCTAATTATTATGGAACCGTATATGCAGTTTGTGGGGTATCGGGAACAGTTGGAGGAACATCTTCCGGATGGCCGCATAACGCGATGTATACATCTTCTGTGAACTTTTACGGTTCCATGGTGATTGATGTAAACGGCGACCAGCTTGATGCTAAATTTTTAACTTCCGGCGGTAGCATATGGGATCAATTCAGCATCAAGAAGCAATCAAGTCTCAGGACAGCAAGTACTGATCGTGGAGAATTAAATCAGTCAGTTCCAATTGTTAATTCACTATTGGTTTTCCCTAATCCCATTACCGCTGATGCAACAATTTCTTATAATTTGAAAAAAGCATCCAGCGTACGCATCGATGTTACAGACCTTGCAGGTCGCTTAGTTTTCAGTATGAATGAAGTTGAGCAGGAAGAAGGAGAACATTCAGCTCATTTCCCTGTACGAGATGCTAATTTACCCAAAGGTATTTATCTGATTCGTTTGCTAGCAGACGATGAAAGCCAAAGCAGTAAATTCATTGTTCAATAAAGAACAATCAAAATAGTACAAAGGCCCCGGTATTTACCGGGCCTTTTTTTTGCAACAAACTGACAGACGAAGCTCAAATTCTCTGAGGCAGTTTATTGAAAAAGCCTGACTATCCTGCCTTTTTCAGCGTTTTCAGCAGGCTGATCATATTGACTTATATTCTGTTGTTCACTACCTTGTAAACCTGAAAAATTGATTTTTTGAAAATTTGTATTGAGAATGAAGAAATTTTCGAAATTCAAAAACTGTAATGATCAATGTTGATGTTTTGTAAATTCGTAAGTCTGACAATTAGTTTTCATGATGTTCTATATTTCACACGGCATTAAGCAGAATTTTAAATTGAAAAAATTTCTATTTCTTCTTTCTATTCTATTTGTTCAGGCAATTGCGGGCTTCTCTCAATGTCCTGTTCCAACCGGTATATTAACCAATTCTGTAACGAATATTTCAGCGACACTTTCCTGGGATCCGGCTGCGGCTGACAGTTTTTTAATTCGGTACTATGATGTGAATGACTCTATCTACCTTTTCAAAACGATTAGCAACGGCGCCGCGCTAGGAGCCAGTCTCACCGGACTCTTGCCCAATACAACCTATTCATGGCAGATGAGAACCTGGTGTAATGGCGGTAGTTCAGGAGCCTATCAGGCAGTGCCTGAAATTTTCACTACTGATAATACTCCCGTATCCTGTGTAACTCCTAATAATACCGTTCATACAAATATTAGCACAACTTCTGCCGATGTTTCATGGAACAATTATGTCACCGCGGATAGTTTCATGGTTCGATATGCAGTTTATGGAACCACCAATTACACATGGATTGTTGTTCCCGGTAATCAACATTCAACCACCATAACAGGATTAACACCCAATACTCAATATGAATGGGTAGTTCGTTGCATTTGTGCGAGTGTGCCAAATCAAGCCTATAGCCGGACAAAAATATTTACCACACCCGGTTCAGTATGCGATGTTGCAGACGTTAATTTTTTCTCAAGCACCGGTATTACTTCAAGTTCGGCTACCGTTGGATGGTATGCTGTACCGGGGGCAGTAAGTTATGTAGTGCGATATGCTATCAGATTTTCCGGTAACTGGACAAGTGTACCAACTACAAACCTGACTGAAGTTTTATCAGGACTGCAAGCTTCGACATGGTATGAGTTTGAAGTTCAAACAGTGTGTGCAACAGGAAGCAGTAACTGGTCAATGCCGGGAATATTCCAAACAATAAGCAATAATGTATTGCTGACACGGGGGCCCTATTTGCAGCTGTCGACTCAGACGAGCATTTACATACGCTGGAGGACAAATGTTGCTTGTGACTCGAAAATTAATTTTGGAACGAATGTGGCGAATTTGAATTTGTCAACTACCAATACAACTCAAACTACGGAACACGTTGTGCAAATTGTTGGCTTAACAAGAAATACAAAATACTATTATTCCATAGGCACATCAGGAGCTACTTTGCAAGGCGATGCCGACAATTATTTTGTCACCAATCCTGATGTAGGGTCTACTGCGCCGGTTAGAATTTGGGCGATAGGTGATTTTGGAAGATCGAGTACTGCCCAACGCCAGGTGAGAGATTCATACGAAGCCTATACAGGAAATACCCACACAGATGTTTGGTTATGGCTCGGAGACAATGCCTATAATGATGGAACCGATTCTGAATACCAGACAAAAGTATTTGATGAATATCCGCGTCAGTTTAAAAAATGGGTAACCTGGCCAACTTCGGGTAATCACGATTTGCATACAGCGAATTCAGCCAATCAGACCGGGCCTTACTACGATAATTTTACCATGCCGACGCAAGGAGAAGCCGGTGGTGAGCCAAGTAGTACAGAGGCCTACTACTCCTTTAATTATGCCAATATTCATTTTGTGTGTCTGGAATCTTATGATGCAGCCTATCGTTCACCGACGGGTGCAATGGCTAACTGGTTGCATGATGATCTTTCCACCAATACCCAAACGTTCACCATCGTATATTTTCATCACCCACCTTATTCCAAAGGATCACATAATTCAGATACCGAGTCGGAATTGATCGGGATGCGTGAAAATATTAATCCGATTCTTGAGACCTATAAGGTTGATCTTGTTCTTGCAGGACATAGTCATTCATATGAACGCAGCATGATGCTTCACGGGCATTTTGGAAATTCGAATTCTTTCAATGCAGCAACTATGACAACGGATGCAGGGAGCGGAACGTTCCCTAATTCTTATGTTAAGAACGCCCCGGATTATAACGGAACCGTTTATATTGTTTGTGGCACCTCCGGCTATGCAGGAGCGACCCAAAGTGATTGGCCACATGAAGCGATGTACGATTATACGGTAAATCATTTCGGTTCATTGGTTATTGATGTACAAGGAAATCAGCTTAATTGTAAATACCTCACTTCGACAGGAACTATCCGCGATGAGTTTACCATTGTCAAGCCCGGTTTTCCAACTAGCACTATCGATTTGAATCAAGCAGAAAAATCCGGTCCCGATAACTCTTTTAATATATGGCCCAATCCTGTTTTGCAAAATGCATCGATTGAATATTATCTGAATAAAAATTCAAAGATCAGTTTTGATGTACTGGATGTTGCCGGACGGCTAATGTATCATTTTGGTGATGATGTGGAAAAAAGCAAAGGACCTAATACCTTATTTTTCCCTGTGAAGGATGCAAATTTACCGAAGGGTATTTATCTAATCAGAATGAATACGGAAGAGGAATCCTTTACCCGGAAATTTATTTACAACTGATCATAGAAAGGGGAATTTAATTCTGAATATCGCACATTTTTTTCGCATCTAAGGCACGAATTTTTTGGTGTTCAATTTTATCCTTAACAAGCCAAAGTGGAATTCACAACATATTTTTTAGGTGAAGGGTGAATCTATTCGACCATTATGCGTGGAAAATCTTTTCTTTAACCTCAGCAGATGGAATTGCTTAGGTGAAATTCTATTTGTCGAACATAATTAATAATCTATTGAATTTTCAAAAAGAAACAACTTCTTGATCGGTTAATGTTTAGTAGGCACTACCTTTATTACGACAGACTTCGAAACGGGTGTATTGCTTTTATCTGCAACGGATCCGATGGGGACCAGAACATTTGTTTCAGGAAAATAAGTAGCGGTACATTTTTTGGGAATGCTAAATGGAACAACAATAAATTTATGGGCTTCGCGCCTGATTCCATCTTTATCACTGATTAAATCTACCACCGATCCGGCCAGCAAACCGTTGTCGGCAATATCTTTTTCATTCATAAAAATTACCCGGCGTTCATTATAGATTCCGCGGTACCGATCATTCATACCATAAATTGTTGTATTAAATTGATCATGACTTCTGATAGTCATCATGAGCAATTCGCCAGACTGTAATTCATGTTGTGGTAATTCCGCAATATTAAATTCAGCCTTTCCGCTGATGGTAGTGAAGCGTTGTTCTCTGGAAGAATTTGGCAGATAGAATCCGCCGGGCTCCCTCACCCGTTGGTTGTAATTCTCAAAGCCCGGAATTGTTTTTTCGATATCATTTCGAATATGGTCATAATGCTGAAGGTATAAATCCCAATCAACCTTCGAGCCTGATCCCAAAACTGCCTTTGCCAATTTGCAAACGATGACCGGTTCACTCAGAAAGTCAGATGATATTGGTTTCAGGTTTCCTTTCGAAAGCTGAACTACACCCATTGAATTTTCGCAGGAGATAAATTGTTTTTCATTGTTCCATTCATCAGCATCACTTCGGCCTAAGGTTGGAAGAATGATAGCCTCCTTGCCGTGAATCAAATGACTCCTGTTTAGTTTTGTTGAAACATGAACGGTTAGGTCGCATTTGCGTAATGCTTCGGAAGTAAAGAGCGTATCAGGTGTAGCCGACAGAAAATTTCCACCCATGGCAAAAAACACTTTTGCTTTTCCATCATGCATAGCATGAATTGACTCTACAGTATCGTAACCTGCTTTGCGTGGCGGATCAAATTTAAAAACGTTTTGTATTCTGTCAAGAAAAGCAGCCGATGGTTTTTCATAAATTCCCATGGTACGATCTCCCTGTACATTGCTGTGACCCCGGACAGGGCATGTTCCGCTCCCAGGTTTCCCTATACTTCCTTTCAGCAAAAGAAGGTTCACGATTTCTTTGATAGTATCAACGGCATTTTTATGCTGCGTTAATCCCATAGCCCAGCATGCGATAATTTTTTTTCGAGGACGAATTAATTCAGCTGCTTCACGAATTTGTTCGAGGGAAATACCACATTTTACGGAGAGATCTTCAAGGGAATATTTTTCGAGATCTTTTAAATAGGAGTCTGCATTCAGTGTATGCTCCTTAATAAAATCAAGATCGAAAACCGAACCTGCTTCTTTACTTTCCTCTCCGGCAAGAATGATCATAATGGCTTTCAGGAGAGCCATGTCTTCATTAATTTTAACCTGTAAAAATAGATCGCTTAATGTTGATTTAATCCCGAGAATTCCTTTGACGGATTGTGGGTCACTGAAGCTGATTAGGCCGGTTTCAGGGAGGGGGTTTACTGCAATTATTTTTGCGCCATTTGCTTTTGCTTTTTGCAAAGCGGATAACATTCTCGGATGATTGGTTCCGGGGTTTTGACCAAGTATGATGATTAATTCCGCCTGATAGAAATCTTCCAGCTTTACTGAACCTTTTCCGATTCCCAAAGATTCTGTCAGGGCAACACCGCTTGATTCATGACACATGTTTGAACAATCGGGTAAATTGTTTGTGCCGAATTCACGAACAAACAGTTGATAGAGAAAGGCAGCTTCATTACTTGTTCTGCCGGAAGTATAGAAAACAGCTTCATCTGTGGATGATAACGCATTGAGATGTGCAGCGATTTTTTTGAAAGCAAGTTCCCAGCTGATTGTTTCATAGTGAGAAGCTCCTGCCGGAAGGTACATAGGTTGTGTAATACGTCCCTTTTTCCCGATTTCATAGTCGTTCAGATTTGAAAGCATGGCCACACTATGCTTTTTAAAAAAATCTGCATTAAGTTTTTTAGTCGTTGCTTCTTCCGCTATTGCCTTTGCACCATTCTCACAATACTCTGCTATCGCTGAGCGATCATCATCCGGATCAGGCCATGCACATCCCGGACAATCATATCCATCTTTTTGATTTAGTTTCAATAATGCTTGCATCCCGCGAACAGGATTCATCTCCGAAAGCATGTGCGAGGCTGCTGCCAATACCCCTGGAATTCCTGCTGCAACAGATTTTGGAGGGCCTATTTTTCCCTTGCTTAATTTTTCAGGGTTTTCCGGATTGGGAATCTGATTTATTTGATTTTCTTCTGACATTCTGATTAATTAATTCTTTCGGGGCCACTATACACATTGAATCGCTTGTCGCGCACAAAGCCAAGCAATGTGATATCAAACTCTCTAGCTAAATTAACTGCAAGACTACTGGGTGCGCCAACAGAAGCTACAAATTTAATTCCGGCCATTACCGCCTTTTGTATTAATTCAAAACTGGAACGGCCGCTTAAAAAAAGCACATGATTGTTCAATGGAATCAGATTTATATGCAGGGAAGCACCAATCAATTTGTCGACGGCATTATGTCTTCCAATATCTTCTCTGAGCAAAACCATTTCTCCTTCCGAATTAAAAAGGGCAGCTGCATGCAACCCGCCCGTGTACCCAAACACCAACTGTTGTTCTCGCAATTTAACGGGAAGAGATAAAATTTTTTCCGCGTTTAATTTAAAGTTTTTGCCATTTGAATTTTTCATTCCTGAATTTACTGAACGAACGGAATCTATTGATGCTTTCCCACAAATGCCGCAACTGGAACTGGTATAAAAATTCCGTTCCAGTTTTTGTAGTTCAGGTTCTATTGATTCAATGAGTTCAACGAGCACAATATTTTCTTTAGAAAGATTTTCATTTTTCTTTTCACAGTACCGGATAGTACGAATTTGCTCTTTGTTTTGAATAATTCCTTCTGTAAATAAAAAACCTATGGCCAGTTCAAAATCCTGACCGGGAGTGCGCATGGTTACCGAAATACTTTTTTGTTGTCTACCTCCTTCAATGCCATAGGCAAGCCTTATTTCCATTGGTTCTTCTACGGCAAGGAGGTCGTCAGTTTCTGCAGGCGAATTATCCTGAATCTTACTCACTTTAAAAGTAGCTACGGATGGTTTTGCCATTGTTTATCTCGCTTAGACAGATTAAAGTACAGGATTATTTATTTAAAGCACAAATATTCAGCGGCTGTTTTCGGTCAGTTTCGAAAATACCGCTCATGCATATTCACCAGTACAAGTTTTTTTGATGCTCTGGTAAAGGCAGTATATAACCATCGCAATAATTCTGTCGAAGAACTTGTTTCATTTACAAAACCGGAATCAACAAATACAGAAGGCCATTGCCCGCCTTGTGCCTTATGACAGGTGATAGCATAACCAAATTTTACTTGTAAGGCATTGTAATAAGGATCGGTATACACAGCTCTTAATCGATCTGGTGCTTTTTTAATTTTCTTGTGTTTTTCGTTGATGGCTTCAAAGATCATTTTATTCTGCTCAGATGACAAAGCAGATGATTCGGAAGATATAGTATCCAGGATAAGTTTTACTTCGGTACTTCCCTGAAGCGGGTAATCAGGTAATTCCATTCGTACATCTGCATAATGAAAGCCATACTTTTCTTCTGTCCGAAGTATTTCCTTGATGCGGATAATATCACCATTCGCAATAAATCCGGCCTCTGAATCCTGTTCAAGCCAATGATAATTATTCTTCACCACCATTAGTCTGTCACCTGCAGACAGTGGCTCGTAAAAATTAAGCAATTCTTTTCTTATAAACTGATTATATCTGTTCGCCTGCTTATTAGATCTGCAGACTACCAGTGTTCCGGCAGGATCATCCTCTTCATAGGCATCCATCAATGTTTGCATCAGCTGGTTGCCATCAACGCGTTCTATATCTTTAAAACCTTCGGATTTAAAAACCGGTTCTCTTGCATTCCTGTTGATCAAGATTCGAAGAGCTGTTGCATTCATTAATATTCCTGATTCTTCAGCATGCCTGACTACATCTTTTAATTCCGTGTAGTAGACTTTCATTTTAAATTCTCTTTCAATATAATCTGCATCCAAGGCTGGACTATCTTCTTCCCCGACAGGAGGCAACTGTGCAGTGTCGCCAATAAAAATCAGAAAGCAATCTTCCTGACTGTAGACATATTTAAAGAGATCGCGCAAAATATTTCTGCCTTTGAACAAGCTGTTATCATCACCGGCCGCAATCATGGAGGCTTCATCAACGATAAATACTGTTTTGGGGCTTTTGTTTTTTGCCGCACGTACACTAAGGCTTCCTCCTTTTGCAATAGCCATATCATAAAGGCGACGATGCAAAGTGCTTGCTGATCTGCCCGTATAATCATTCATTACTTTTGC
>Ga0154020_10002087_pt1 | contig 24325 bp, 28 predicted proteins | sample Klosneuvirus_201_FD_109709 | JGI IMG/M metagenome (GOLD analysis project Ga0154020, IMG submission 109709) | Active sludge microbial communities from wastewater, Klosterneuburg, Austria - Klosneuvirus_20160825_MG | ecosystem: Engineered > WWTP > Aerobic digester > Activated sludge | place...
AAGATGCCGTGGCCCAACCGCACCTATTATGACAACCTGCAGTTGTCGCGCAAGCTGAAAGCCGATCGCGCATCGCATGCACTCGAAGCAATAAAGAAAGAGTTGGGGATTGATACCGGCAAGGCGCACCGCGCTCTCGCCGACGCGCAGGCTACGGCTCTCGCTTTCATGCATCTGTTGCAGAATGAACCCGACATCTTTACTTCCAAAACAAAATTCCAGAGAATCAAACGTTGGCAGAGAAAAACCGAGAAGTATGAAATTCTTTTCCCAAAAAACTTCGACCAGATAGAACACTATTTTCTTGGAAAAATCAGGCAAGAAGCCATGCTAAAGGTTGACTTTTTTGATAAAAACGGGTACCCACAGCGGTCCCTGGTACAGCCCCTTGAGCTGATGATTTTTAGTCAAAATGTGTATGTCAGATCCAAAATCCACCCCGGCGGGCAGGAGATTCTGGTGCCATTACAAAGGGCGACCATACACGACCAAGAACTTGGCGCTATAAATTTTGTCCAAGCGATAGGATAGAAAATTCTCCTGTGAGCCAATAATTAGGCGATCATTTCTTATCCCTTAGATTCAGGATAGCCCTGCGAATGCAGTTGGCAATATCTTGGCGTAAAATACTGAGCGCCTGATTATGTTGCCCCTTATTTGAGTTAGTTGTGTTTTCAATTTGATCGAATTTAATCAGCTCAATATCAATCCTTTTGATCGCCTCTGTCCTTAGTTTTGAGTTGGCTGAAATATTGGCGGCTATGACTCTATACAGGATGCCCGTCAGTGAGCCAGGAAGGGGGTGGTGGAGCAGGATGTCTTCCAGGTAAGCTGTACCAGCTGGTTCAATGCGGCATCCTGAATGATTTATATTAATCATTTTACTCTTGGACAGATTTTTTATAGCGGGATAGAACGCGCCAGGCGAGTAGGGCGTGTCGATCAGTGCAAAGATTTGATTAATTTCAGTCATGATCTCATAAGGCGTCACGCGCTCGCTTTGGCTTCTGGATAGGTGCGCCAGCGTGACGACCTGCAGGGGTGAGGCTGTTTTCATATTCTAAATCGAATATTCTAAATCGATTATCGCGTCAAGCCTTTGTTCGCTATGCTTGTTTTGACCCGCTGTCTCGCTTTCTTATACTGCGTTTGTGAAGAGAACAGGGCTGTTCGTTGTCTATCTGGTGATCTTTCTTGATATGCTGGGCTTTGGCGTGTTGATACCAGTCATCCGGGATCTGACGCAGTATCTGGTAAGGCAATCCGGCCTTTCCTGGCCGTCGCCCGAGATTTATATGGGCATTTTAATGGCGGTTTATTCGGGCTCGCAGATGATCAGTTCACCGCTTTTGGGCAGGTTTTCTGATGTATTTGGCCGTAAAAAGGTCTTTCTGTTTTCGGCGGTGGGCAACCTCGCCAGCTATGTTGTGTGGATTTTTTCCGGTAGTTATTGGCCTTTTCTGGCAGGCCGCATTCTCAGCGGCATCACGGGAGGCAATATCGCCATTGCGCAAAGCATCTTGGCCGACAATACCACTCCAGAGCAACGCCCGCGCGCAATGGGTTTACTGGGAGCCTCTATTGGTATGGGTTTCGTATTTGGGCCTTTTTTGGGTGTCTTGGTGATTAAAATTGGTCCATTGTTTGGTGGATTGATTGAAAGTAATCCATATTGGATGATTGGCCTGCCGCCTTTATTCTTTGCCAGCGTTGCTGTGGTGTTGATTGCTATTAGTCACTTTGGCAAAAATCCGGAAGCAGAGCAGGGCGAACGTGCCTTTGCTTTATCTGCCGTTGCGGCTTCGTTTAAGAGCAGTGGCGGACGGCCTGTTTATAAGACGCAGCTTTTATCACAGATTGCTTTCGTGAGCTTCGAAGTGCTGTTTGCCTGGATTTTACAGCACCAGTATAACTTTGACCTGAAAGACACATATTATTTCTTCGGCTTCCAGGGCGTGCTTTTGGCTGTGGTGCAGGGCGGCATCTACCGGCGCGTCGAGAAGCGCAAACCCCCGGAATACTGGGTGAAAATGGGCCTGCTGCTATCATTTGTGACACTGGTCGCGCTGCCTTGGATTGGCTATTTGCCTGCTGCAGCTGTGGCCGGAGTTTCGGTTAAATTGATCGTTCTTTGGCTCATGCTGGCGGTTCTCACCGTCGCTTTAGGGTTCGGTACGCCATCCTTAAACGCATATGCATCCATTCATGCGCCAAAAAATGAGCAAGGTCTGACAATGGGCAATATGCAGGGCCTGGCGGCCTTCGCGCGCTTTTCGGCTCCCTTATTAGCTACGAGCCTTTATGCAGTTTGGTTGCCGATGCCGTTTGCCATCGCGGGCCTGTCATGCCTATTGGCGTGGTGGCTGTTTTCGAAAGACTGAGTTTTCCAGCTTCATAATCTGGGCAATGCCGGAGCGGTGCTGTGAACGGCTCGCTGTGTTTGATTGCGCGCGTAAGCTAATAGATGCAAAGGATGCGCTGAGTCTAAAATGTAAACTATGTGAGACTACATTCAAAACTGCCTCGTCCATGATACGACATAATATATCTTATGGGAAGTTAATGCTGCCTTACGCAGGAAACCATATAGGGAAGCCATGATCATTGCAGGCCTCAAATTTGTCGATTTTGCGGATAAACTCCAAAATTGGAAGTATTGCCGGTAACTATGCTTGGCGTCGAAGTTGTAGTTATGGATAACCGCAACTGGCAGCAGGCGGTTCCCCTGCTATGGAATTCCATAGCAGGTCCCGGAATCTGAGATCCCTATTTCTTAGAAAACACGCGAATACTGCCCAAAATGAGAAAAAGCCAGCCGACCATAAAGGCCGTGCCGCCCAACGGAGCGACCATCGCGAAAACCTTCTGGCTGTAGATTGCGTACAGGTAAAGAGATCCCGAAAACAGGATCAATCCTGCTGAAAAAAAGGAAATCGAGACAGTGAAAAATTTGTGCGGGTATTTGTCACGCAAAATGGCCACCGCGAAGATCGCCAGCGTGTGCCAAAAGTGGTATTGGTTGGCCGTGTGAAAAACCGAAAACGATTTTTCGCTGAGCATCGATTTCAGAACGTGCGAACCGAATGCACCGAAAAACACCGCAAAAAAACCCGCAATGCCAGCGAGGACAAAAGAGCGCATGGCGCAGAGGCGGCGCGAAAGAGAGTGCGTCAACAAGAAGGGCTGCGCGACAGGTCGCCTGCCCGGCCAAAATACGATTGAGCAAAACGCAAGTTTCGCCCGAAGGCAGGCCGTTAGGCCGGTTCATGGAGCGTTTTTCGTGAGAAAAATGCGGAACCTTCGGGCGAAACTTGCGTTTTGCGACCTGCCGCGCAGCCCAAGAAGCCATGTTGCCTGAAGCGCTGACCCGCCACGAATATGTGCTCGCGAGTGCTTCGCCGCGCCGGCGCGAGATCATGGAGCGCCTGGGGTTTCGCATTTCGGTGCGGCCGGCTGCGATCGACGAATTGGCGATCAGGCACAGCAATGCGGCTGAGCAGACGCGGCTCATTGCACAAGCTAAGGCGGATGCAATCTGGTCACGCGGTCTCATTACCGTTGCGGCAGACACCGTGGTGGTGCTCGACGGCGACGTGCTCGAAAAACCGGTCGATAAACCCGATGCAGAGCGCATGCTTCGCCGCCTCTCGGGACGCGGCCACAAGGTCTATACCGCTGTTTCGATCAAATTTCCCGAGGGAGAACATGCCGGCTTTCTCGAAGAAACCGCCGTATATTTTTTACCGCTGACAGATCAGGTCATCGCCGACTATATCGTGACCGAAGCGCCCTATGACAAAGCGGGCAGTTATGGTGTGCAGGATGCATTCGGCATGGCGTATATCCGCCGTGTCGAGGGCTGCTATTTTAACGTGATGGGTTTTCCGGCGAGCCGCTTTGTGCAAGTTTTATCGGCGAACCAAAAATTTCTTCTTTAGAGAGCGCTAGCCCCGCTTCGGCGAAGCCATTGCGGCGCAGAAGGCAGGCGTCACACTGCTCGCACGGCGTATATGTGCTGTCGGCAATTTGCGGGTCATAGCAAGTCCAGGTCAGCTCAAACGGCACACCGAGGCGCTTGGCCTCGAGCGCAATCTGTGCCTTTGACATTTCGATCAGCGGTGTGCGTATTTCGGGTGCGTGGCCTTCGCGGCCGATTTTAGACGCCAATGCCGCAGTTTTTGCGAATGATTCAATAAAATCGGGGCGGCAATCGGGGTAACCTGAGTAATCGACGGCATTCACGCCGATGTAAATAGCTTCGCAGCGCTCTGCTTCGGCAACGGCATAGGCGAGAGAGAGAAAGATCAGGTTGCGCACCGGCACATAAGTTACGGGAATTGCATTGCCTTGGCCCAGGTGCGCACCGCCTTTGGGCACGTTGATATCATCAGTGAGGGCAGAGCCCCCGATTTTTCTGAGGTCGACAGTGAGCACGCGGTGCTCGGCGCCGGCGGCTTTGACGATATTGGCCGCAGCCTGGATCTCGTTGCGGTGGCGCTGGCCATAATCGAACGAGACCGCGATCGGTGCAAAGCCAGCAGCGCGCGCGGTGTAGAGGCAGGTGGCCGAATCGAGGCCACCGGAAAGCAGAACCACGGCTCGTTTTTCACTCATCGTTCGACTGCACTCATGGCTTGTGGGGATAGATAACGCGCGACGCCATGCCTTCCTGGACAATGACAAACTGCAGAATCGGCAGATCTTTTTTCACGCGGTCATAGATCCACACCGCGATGTTTTCTGCAGTGGGGTTTTCGAGCCCCGCGACGGCGTTGAGCAACGTGTGGTCGATTTTGTGCAGAATCGGTTTTACGACGGCAGAAATTTCAGCAAAGTCGATAATCCACCCTTGCGCATTGGGTTCGCCGACGACACCAATGGTCACTTTGTATGTATGGCCGTGCAGCTTGCGGCACTTGTGGTTTTCGGCAACCAGCGGCAAAAAATGCGCGGAGTCAAAAATAAATTCTTTTTCAATTAGCATTAGACAGCTCTTAAAGTCGGTTCGTAGATATATTTATGCAGTTGCATGCCCATGCGTAGCGGTACGGTTGAATCCTTGATCCACTCACCCAGCTCGACCGGCTCGAGTTGGCCAAATGCCGGCTGGACGATTGCGGGGCGATCGAGCTTTGTCGCCAGATTGTGCCGCGCGGCGAGGTCTAATGCAAAATCAAAATCCGCACGGTTGGTCACCACAATTTTGAGGTCATCTGTGCGCTTCAAAAGAGAAAGATTTTCATATTTGTTTTTTGCATCTTCTGCCGAGCCGGGTGCTTTCATATCGAGAATAATGTGCACATACTGCGGTACCCGATCGATTAAGATTGAGCCCGATGTTTCCAGCAGTACTTTTTTACCCTGTTCTGCAAGCATGTCCATCAGGGCATAGACGTTCTTCTGCAGCAGGGGTTCACCGCCGGTGATTTCGGCAAGGTTCGCATTAAAACCCGCGACTTGCGCGGCGATTTCGGCTAGGCTCTGCCCCTGCCCTTCAAAGAAGGAATAAGTCGTGTCGCACCACGTGCAGCGCAAGTTGCACCCGGTCAGGCGGATAAATATGCAGGGATATAAGGCATAGGTGCCCTCGCCCTGAATGCTGTGGAAAATTTCGTTGACCTTCAGGGTCAGCGCATGTCTTTCCGTGCTGTTCGCCGTTTCAACCATTGTCCGAGTGCAAAAAATGGGCAAAATCAGAGCTCGCGTAAATCGAATTTTGAAATCCGCCATTGTGCTGTCGTGCGCCATACTGGCTACCGAGGGCGTCTTCGCGGCAAATCGCGGCCATCTGCTCGCAGAGGTGAATGGATCAGGGCATAAAGTTCTTTCACGCTCGGGGGCAGATTTGCTGGCTCCCGTAGGCTCGTTGCTGAAACCCTTTGCGGCGCTCTACCTTCTCGAAAACGGGGTGAATGCTGCACAAGAGATTTTCTGCCCGCCGTTGCGTAAACGATCCACCACGCTTCGCTGCTGGACACCCGACGGCCATGGAGCCATGACTATCGGCGATGCTCTCGTGCAGAGTTGTAATTATTATTTTCTTTCACAATTTCGCGGCCGCAACCTTTCTACCTATGAGACATGGCTGAGGCAACGCTACGACTGGCCTGAGAATCTGCACATTGTAAAACCGGTGAATGTTTATGGCTTTGATCTCGAATTTGGCATTGAAGCCGAGACACTGGTGCGGATGTACACTCGGCTAATGCATGAAGCCGCCGGTGGAAACAGACACGCCGCGACTGTGACTGAGGCGCTAAAAAATATCTGCCGGGGCACGCTGAATGATTTTTGCCGCGAGCTGCTGAAGCAGCCACATTTCCGGCTGGTTTTAGGCAAAACTGGCACAGTGCGGGAAGGCAACCGCAATTTTGGCGTGGTATTTTTACTGATTGACCACGTGCCGCGGGGGAAAAGACTTCTGTTGATTAATTATGAAAAGGATAAGACGGGTTCGCAGTCGGCCACGCAGGCGCTGAACATTTTATCTGACTATGGGCATCAAAAGCGAAATTGAAAACACCTCGGTCGCAGAATGGCTATCGTTCTGGGATTCGCTGCGCAACCCGAACCGCATGACGCTGCTCATCGGCTTCGTCGTGCTGATGTTCTTCGTGGTGTTTTTGGGTTATTTCGGAACCCGCTCAATTGTCCGTTCTTTTGATTATTACCGCATGTCATTCTCCGCGAATTTTATTGAAGATGTACGGCCAGGCACCAAAATTCGCTATCAAGGTGCGCTCGAAATCGGCGAAGTGGAATATTTGGTGTCTGACATGACAACGGGGCACAAAATTTTCGCCAAAATTCGCCATGATTTCCCTATCCCGGTTTTTGGTAGCCGCGCTTCGCTCAGCTCTTGGGGTTACTTCGGCGCAAAATTCATCAATATCGAAATCGTGCCATCCACATTCAACGATGTGGCGTATTCGCTGGACCACTCTATGCCCCTCGAAAAAATTGTAAATTCATCGATTATGTTTCAGCAGTATTATGATGCCATCAAGACTGAAGGCGGCAACATGAGTATTTTAGCGAAACGCCTCGAATCGCTGAAAAAGGCCGTGCTCGATGTCAAACGTATGCCTTACGTTCAGCGCCACGCGGCGAGGGCAAGTGTGCGGCAGGCAACGGGCATGCTGAACGGCTTTTTCGGTATTATCAGTTCGACGAGTAATGATTTATATACAATGCTGGCCAGGGTAAACAGCGCGAGTGAATACCTTGTGTATGATCTCAATAAAAATTTGCCGGCGATCAAAGCGAACATGGCAAAGCTTGAACAGAGCGTTGCGTACGATAGCCAGAGCTTTAGTGCAAGATTGTTGCACGAAGAGACGATTTATGACCTGGTGCTCGAATACGCAATCTACGCCAATGAAAAACTGAATGACATGTCATCTGCTCCCTATAGAATTTTCTTCAACAATTAATGGCTGAAAAAATTCGTTTAAAAGTCAAATGCCATGCGTGCGGTTACGTCATGGAAGGCACCGCAAAATACGGCAAGGGCCACTATAACTCCGAGGGCTTGGACTTTCAGTTCACAGCCGTCGGCAAGCTCGTCGACAAAAGTGGTGCATCGCGCGTCAAAGGCGAGGTTACAATTGTTTGCCCGAACTGCGAAACTCGCTGCCGTTTTGACATTTAGCTTCGCAGGTTTCGGGGCATTGTGGCCCGAATGCAAGGCATTGGCAAAAACAACCGGGTCCATAATGTTCTGGAGACATTTGACCGATCAGCTGGGCGACATTCCTTTTCCCGCAGATTTTTCGGTGTGCACGGGGCAAAAATACTTCTTTGAGATAAAGGACGGCGCGAAAATGGTTTCGGTTCTCGATCGCCAACGTGCCAGGATTCTCCGGAGAAACAACGCGCTGCAGCCGCTGGCGCACGAGCTCGCGCACCTGTACCTGGATATGCGATGGAGAATTCTCCCCTACTCTGTATCTGAACCTTTCGTATTGGCCATGGCCGAACCGGAAAAATGCCACCTGGCAGCGGCCAAGTATACTTCCCCTGAATCTATTAGCAATGCATGGAAAGACCGTAAATCCCTGACGCGCTGTGGCCTATTCGATCTGTTGCGCGCCGTTTTGTTGGCTGACGGCGCAGTACGCGACACACTACCCCTTCGTTGACTTTTTTCTGCCCGCTGCGCCCAATTTTGAGACAATTGCCGAATCGGGCGCTTTGCGCGCAAAATCTACCCAATGCTCTTTTGCCCGCTTTTTGTCTTTCCTGTTTGCGGCGACCACGGCGCGCAATAGGTCAGCTTCCGGCACACCAGGTCGTCGGGTTTCAAGTGCCTTGATCCATTTTTCGGCAACCGCGATATCACCCATTTTTATGGCGCGAAACGCCATGTCGGAATAGATCCAGACGTGATCGGGATTTAAGGTTAAAGCCTTGGTTAATGATTTATTGGCTTTTTCCCCTTCGCTGACGGCAGCCAACATGTACCACATGTCTGCGTCATTTTCCTTTTCAGTTACATCGCGTTCAAGAATTTTTCGGGCGTCGACGTGGTTGCCGGCAATGAGTTGCAGAAAAAGAGCGGTTTTTCGGGCGTATAGATTCTGCGGTTGCTGCGCGAGCACAGCTTTAGAGAAAGCATCAGCAGAATTCTGGTATTCCGTTGCCGGCTCTCCCACTTGAGACATGATATAGGCCTCGTGCACGTACGCGTAAGAAATCAATGCCTGTGAATCTAAGTGATCCGCTTTGGTTTCCAGATTTTTCTCGAGAATGGTAATGGCTCTGATACGCGATACCACATCGCGCTTTTCAAACAGAGCCAGCGCATCTTTGTAATCACTATCGGGATTTACTGCAAAAAGGGGCTGTAGAGAATTCAGGCAAATCAGCAGCAATAGCGAAAAAAAATACTGACCAGCCAGATCGAGAGTCCGCCGCACCATGCCTGTTTATCGGCCTGGTGCGGTCAAATCGTGAGCGATTGTCTTATTCGCGCGCTTTGTCGGTCAGTGATTTTAGAAAAGCCACGATGCTTGCAACATCTTGTTCACCCAACTGCTTGCCCAGCTGGTGGAAGGCCATTTTTGCCACGGCTTCCTGAATCGTTGCGGCGCCACCATCATGAAAATAGGGTTCAGTCAATGCAACATTGCGAAGAGACGGGACCTTGAACATCATTCTGTCTTCTTCTTTTTTGGTCAAATCATAACGACCTTGGTCTTTCGATTCATATGGGCGTGCCTGCCCCATCTTGCGATAGGTTTCGCCACCGAGCAATCGACCAGTATGGCAAGCCGTGCACCCCTGATTCATGAACGTTTGTAATCCTGCGATTTCTTCTTTGCTGAGCGCCTTATCGTTACCATTGATGAAATCGTCAAATCGGTCATGGGTGATCAGAGTTCTTTCAAATGCAGCAATGGCATCGGCAAGATTCTGGTACGTAATGGGGCTTTTCGCCGTGGGAAAGGCTTTTGCAAACGCAGTTTTATATTCTTCGATTTTTGAGAGTTTTTCTATCACTGCCTTTTCACTCGGCATACCCATTTCGACAGGATTCAGAATCGGACCTTTCGCCTGATCTGAGAGAGTTGCAGCGCGACCATCCCAGAATTGCGCAAAGTGGAAGCCCGCATTGAGCGTCGTCGGTGCGTTGCGGCCTCCGAGACTGCCTTTGGCGCCGGGGCTGAATTTGGTGTTGTCGACACCACCCTTCTTACCTTCAAGAATATGACAGCTGGCGCAGGATTGTGTGTCGTTCACAGAGAGCCGGCGATCGTTGTACAGAGTCTTGCCGAGGGCAATAAGCTCAGGCGTATCTTTTTCGCCTCCGGGCATTTTAGCTGGTAATGTGCCGAACGCAGATTTAGCGCGGGTGCGGATGTCCGCGTAATCGATTTTCGGACCGCAATGGACAGCCGCTAACAGCAGCATAAAGTATACTAAGTATTGTTTCATACGGAGTATGATATATGACTTCACTCCTCTCGGCAAGTTTTTTATGACAAATCATTGACGCGGCTAATTTTACATCGACTTCTCTCTGGATCACCGTGAAAATCCTCATCACTGCATTTCGCCCATTCGGCGGGAGAAAAAACAACACCTCTGAAGATGTTCTCTCCTGTTTACGAAAACTCCCTTTTCGAAAAGGAGAGCCAATGCCAAATTTTGCAGTTCTGCCAGTCAATTTTCGGACCGCGTGGCCGATACTGCGCAAAGCCATCGCCGCAACACAACTAGACGCAATACTCATGCTCGGAGAAAAAACCGGTTGCGACGTGGCCATTGAAACAACAGCGCAAAATCGGCGCCAATACAGAAAAGAACATGTCCAAATAGAGAAATCTGGCACGGGAAAAACAAGCTCGGTATTTGACATACGTGCACTAACCGACGCCATCCGCAGTAAATCCGCATCTGCCAAACAAGCATTGAAAGTCAGTCATAACGCCGGAGATTACCTTTGTAACTTCATTTACTGGAAAGTGCTCACTCACAACTCAGCAATACCGTCGATTTTTCTCCATGTTCCCGCCATGGCCATTGCTAATTCACAGAAAGAGATTACGCACATTGCCCGACAGACAAAGATGCTGATCGATGCCATGCAAAAACAAGTACGGCACGGCTTCAACGCGCTATCGGCACAAAAGCAATTGACGGTGCCGGGGCAAAAGGCAGGCCGCGCGAAAAGAAAAAAGGGGGCTTAATATGGCCGATAAACATCTGGTAGCTTGTGAGCAAGAACATGAAATGATTACTGTGTTGAAGTATTTCAAGAAAGGGTCTTCAAAAGAAAACGTGGATAAAATGCAGAACGCATGCCGTTCGTGGAAAAAAGACACGGGCGCAAAGTACAAGCCAAAGAATCGCGATACCTTCTACAAATACCTGCAAGAGAAAGGCGTCCTCAGCAAAATCAGCTGATTGGCAATTTTCTGATCCCGCATGCTTGCAGCAGGCAAAAAAGTGCCCGCGGCGCTCACCGGAATTCTGGTCGGCGCCGGGGAACCGCACAAGGTTAAACTCTCTGAACTCTATAAAGAAAAACCGTTAATTCTGTATTTCTACCCAAAAGACAACACTCCTGGCTGCACGACCGAAGCGCAATGTTTCAGAGACAACAGCGCAGCGCTGAAAAAAGCTGGCTTTGCGGTGGTGGGCTGCTCACGCGACAACGAGAAAGCTCACCTGAGATTCATCGAAAGCCAGAAGCTGAATTTCCCGCTGCTCTACGACGACGGCGGTAAAATCACCGAGGCGTTCGGTGTTTGGACTGAAAAATCGATGTACGGCCGCAAATATATGGGTATATTGCGCTCAACATTCGTTATCGAAAGGACGGGAAAAATTTCGCACGTCTTCGATAAGGTCTCGGTCAAGACCCACGCACTTGATATACTCAAGGCAATTAAGGGCTAACTCGCGCGGGTGCTATTTCGTCAGCACCCGACCCACTGCATCTTTCCACAATTTCAATTCGCGATCGCGCTGTGCGCCTTTCATCACCGGGTGATAAGTGGCTGCCGGTGGGTTCAGCGTTTTTAGTTCATCGGGCGACGCCCAGACTTTTGCACCGAGGCCCGCAAGATAGGCCGCACCCAGAACTGTTGTTTCGGCGTTCCGCGGAACCACAACCGGCGCATCCAAGAGGCCTGCCTGAAACTCCATAAGGTAATGGTTGCGGGTCGCACCACCGTCGACCTTGAGCGTCGGCAACTTCAGGCCGCTGTCTATTTGCATCGCGGTGATCACGTCATAAGATTGCAGCGCAATCGCTTTGAGAGCCGCCTGAGTGATCTGGCTTGCGGTAGTGTCGCGCGTCAGACCCAAAATTGCGCCGCGCGCATTTTGATCCCAGTACGGTGCGCCGAGGCCGGCGAACGCGGGAACAAAAACCACATCCGATTCATGCGCTGCGTTTTTGGCCATATTCTCTGACTCTTTAGAATCGTCGAAAAACTGCATTTTATCGCGCAGCCATTGTATTACCGCACCGCCGATGAAAATTGAGCCTTCGAGCGCATAGACCGGCTGCCCATTTGCATCGCAGGCCAGAGTTGTAATCAGACCATTCTTGCTCTGTAGAAATTTCTTTCCAAGATTCATCACCACAAAACATCCGGTGCCATAAGTGTTTTTTGCTTCGCCAGGGCTGTGGCAAAGCTGGCCGTAAAGCGCCGACTGCTGGTCACCAATCATGGAATACACAGGAATGCCGTCAGGCAACGACTTGAGACCGCGCGTTTTTCCAAACAGACTGCTCGACGCCTGGGCTGTCGGTAAAATACTCTGCGGAATGTCAAGAATCTTGCACAGCTCTTCATCCCACGCGAGTTTATGGATATTGAAAATCAGCGTGCGCGACGCATTGGTGTAATCGGTCTTATGCTCGCCGGTGAGTTTATAAAGGAGAAACGAATCGATGGTGCCAAACTGCAATTCGCCTTTCTCCGCCCGCGCACGCGCGCCGCTCACATTGTCGAGAATATACTTTATTTTCGTTCCTGAAAAGTACGCATCCAACACCAAACCTGTCTTATCCTGAAAGACATCCGCCCTGCCCTCTTTTTTCAGTTGTTCGCAATAGTCAGCCGTGCGGCGACACTGCCACACGATAGCCGGATGTATCGGTTTGCCCGTACCTTTTTCCCAGACGACAGTCGTCTCTCGCTGGTTTGTGATGCCGATGGCGGCCGCATCGGCAGCCTTGAGCCCCGAAGATTCGAGGGCTTTGCCCAACAGTTTTGAAACACTCGCCCAGATCTCCTCTGCGTCGTGTTCGACCCAGCCAGGTCGCGGAAAATGCTGTGTAAATTCTTCGTAAGCGCTCGAAATCACTTCGCCGCGATCTGAAATGAGAAACACACGGGAGCCGGTGGTTCCCTGGTCAATCGTGATGATAAACGGTTTTGCCATGCGCTGATTTCTCGTGCGCTGCAGAACAGGCAACTACTTAACGAAAAAACTGGTTGTGGACTTCGTGAAAATCCGACGCTATCGCACCTGTATAACCTGGCTTCGCCTGCGCACCTTCACGCAACAGCAGACAGGTTTGCATGCCGACGGCCTGCGCAGCCGCCAGCTCTTCGACAATATCGGACAGAAACAGCATTTCCGCTGCAGCAAACCCGGTCGCCGAGGCGATCTTGGCATACGAAGCTGTATCGCGTTTCATGCCCGTCGTTGTATCAAAATAACCGCTCAGAAAAACCGTCAGGTCGCCAGCCTCTGAGTAACCAAATAACTGCTGCTGCGCTTCGACAGACCCTGAGCTGTAGATAAAGAGGGTTAAACCCGCCTCTTTCCAACGCCTGAAGTAGTCAGGCACCTCAGGGTATACATGACCTTTGACAGAACCGGCCTCAAAAGCCTCTTTCCAGATTTTGCCCTGCAACCACTTGAGAGTGGTGTCTTTCACGTCATGGCGGATGTATTCTTTCAACTGCTCTGCCAGCGCCGCAGACTTTTCCGCGGGCGAGGCGGCGGCGCGACCCATGCGCTGCCAGAGATTTTCCATCTGCTCGGCCACATCTTTATCTGCTGCATGCGCCGCGAGATAAGAATCAATCTTATCCAACGCCAGCGGAAACAGCACCTTGTGCACGAACGATATCGAAGACGTAGTGCCTTCGATATCGCAGACGATTGCCCTAATCGCCACTATTCGTACTTGGGAAAATTTTCCGAAATGGTGCTACCGGTGAATTTACCTACCCAGCCGTCAGGATTGTTAAACACCCGAATCGCCTTAAAGTGCGGTTTTGGCCCCATGTCGAACCAATGCGTGGTTCCGGCCGGCAGATTGATAAAATCGCCTTTGGTGCACAACATCATAAACACCTTGCCATTCGCATGGATGTAAAACATGCCAGAGCCATCGACAAAAAAGCGCACTTCATCTTCACCGTGCGTGTGTTCATTGATGAACTTTTTTCGCGCCTCAGCGGCATTCGGGGCATCAGGAAACAGCGAAACTACATCAAATGTCTTGTACCCCTGTTTCATAATCTTGTCGATCGACGACTTGTACGCCGCCGCCACTTCTTCAGGGCTGGCGGTTTCGCTGAGCGGCGAATCGATCTGCCAGCGCTCGTAGCCTATTTTTTGCTCCGCCAGAACTTTGCGAATGCTTTCAAAGTCAGTATAAGTTTCTGTTTTTCTCGGATCATTCTCCGGGCAGACTGTTAATTTACTTTGCATTTATCTCTCCTCCATATACTTGAGCTCCATCAGATACTCAAGCGCTTCCAGTTTTTGTTTTGCATGTAAGACACTTTTACCCCACGCGTAAATGCCATGACCCTCGATAAGATAGGCGGGCGGAAAAGGGTTTCTTTCTGTATAATTATCAAACGCCTGCGTAATATCGGGCATGTGTTGGCTGTTCGCAAACACGGGAATAGTCACTGTGCTCTCATGTGTCGCGACACCTTCAAAAATTTTCTGCATTTCAAACCCGGAAAACGCCACCACACCTTCTGAAAAGAATCGCCGCGAATAATAGACGGCAAATTTGGAATGCGTATGCAGCACAGCTTTCATCGGGTGCGACTGCTTGCCTGCGACACGATAAAGATGGCAGTGCAGCTCAGTTTCTGCCGATGGCCGCATTGCTTCAAAAGGCGGCCTTGCTTTTGAATGAGAATCTACCAGCATAAAGTCGGATGACTTCATGTACTGCTTATCTACACCCGAGCGGGAGATAATTACAGACTCTGCATCGAGAAGCGCCGAATAGTTGCTGCTGCTCGACAGCGACCACTGCCACTGGTGAAACAGGTTGCCACAAGCCGCCAGCTCGCTCGTCAGGGGATGCTCTGCCAGTTCGCGTTCTGTCACCGGACAAGAATACCCAGCACCTGTTTTTCCCGATCGCTGTTGGCGGCTTCGAGTGCAATCGCAACGGTCTTTTCGCTGCCCTGCCCCGGCTTACAGGTTCCCGGCTGGCCGCTGTTGAGCACCAGCCTGTCTCCCGCTTTTACAATGCCGTAAGCGCGCAACGAGACAACACCCGCAACCGCGACACGCACTGCAACAGCGCCCGATTCGAGCTGCACACCACCCGATTTAACAACGATGCCGACACAAGTCTGGCTCTCGTTGCGCATTTTCGCGGCAACACCGTTTTCAATCGCGACAAGATCGCCATCGACAAATGCCTCATTAGAAGCCCGCGGCAAAGCCACCGTCACACAGGCACCGCCCTTCAGGTTTATCGATCCGTCTATCTGCACATGCCCCTCGGCATGCATGGCTTTTTCAGAACCTTTGAGGCCTGATACCGACTTCGGCAGATGCAGCGCATACGCGCTGGCGGATATCAGTGTTGCCGCCGACTGATCACGTGAGCTCGCCTGAATCGCCGGCGCGGTCTTTGACACGTGATAGCTTGCTGTTCCGTCTGCCGACAGCACAGCGCCACCGGTAAAGCTTGCCGCAAGCCCTTGTGTATTCTCTACCAGTAACGGAAGATTGATATCAAAAGAAGGTGTTACCGCATCGGCCGCTACAGTCTTCGCCGCCCGGCGCAAATGAAGATTGCCTGAATGGGAATTCAGTTCATGTTCCAGTTTTGCATATTCGCTATGCGAATGCGTTTTAGGCTCCCGTGCATCCGCAAGGCGTGAGTCGGTAGACTGCACAGCTTGACCGACTGCCGAGATGCCGTCTCGGGCAAATTGCACCACACCTCTGTTCTCTTCGCTGGCCAACTGCAATCTGGGATCACCGGCCTGAACGGCCTTCAAATCGGCAGATTCACCCTTGCGCGCAAACTGAACACGCCCCTTGCGCGCTTCGTCCGCTTCGGCCAGGCGGGGATCATCGGCAGCTACGGCGCGCGCAGAAGCAATTTCACCATGCGCAGCAAGCTGCAGAATTCCCGGCCATGCCTGTGTGCCAACACGCAGACGGGAGTCATTGCCTTGCACCACTTTTCCGGCGTTGTTTTCACCGTCACGCGCAAGGGCAACAATGCCAGCTTTTTCGGTCGTAGCGGCTTTGATGCGCGCGTCACTCGCCTGGAGAGCAACCCCCGCACGGGTCTCACCCTCTTTTGCCAGTTGCACTATACCCGGGGCATCCTGAGAGGCGTGCGCCAAGCGCTCATCATTACCCTGCACTACCGCCGAGGCACGGCTTTCGCCGTTCTTCGCGAGCTGGACGATGCCCGCTGCAAGCTCGGTGGCAATCTTCAGTCGCGAATCATTACCCTGCACAGCTTTTTCCTGTACAGCTTCGCCATCGCGCGCAAACTGCATGATGCCGCGGTATTCGGTGCTCGCGTTACGCAGACGCGCATCATTGCTCTGCACAACCCGGCTTGCCGCGGCAATGTTGTTCGCCGCTAAAAGCACTGTGCCAGGGACATTCTCGCTCGCCATGCGTTGTACAGCCGGCGCGGATACACCGCGGCGAAAATGTGAATCAGCTTCCGCAATGATGGCGAGATCCAGAATTTTTGACTGGTATTCGCCTTTTTTATAATGAGCGTGTTTATCAATCTGCAGCCTGAAATAACGCGCGCGTGTGCCGGCAAACTGCCACGCATGCCAAACACCCGAAGCAGCCATAAAATGGTCTTCGCTCTGGACTGTATGCCAGACGCCGCCGTCTTCGGATAGCTGCAGCTGAAAAGCCTGCGGGAAAAAATTATATTCGTCCCGCAACGCCTTGAGTTGAATCTCGGAGATAAAAAACAGATCGTTCAAATCTACGTGCACAAAGTCCGCATCGTTTTTTTCGCGGACCGTCGATGCCCAACCATAGTCTTCACGGCGATCGATGAGGTTTTCCGCGACCCATAACCGGTCGAACTCACTGCCGGCAGACAGTTTTGCACGCGAAACAAAGCCTACCTGAAATTTTCTCAGGTCGCTTTTGTGGACAGACCCGCCTTCCTGATACAGATTTACCTGAATGAACCGCGCTTCAACGAGAGGAAAGAAAAATTCCCGCGCTTCGCCGTGGCTTTCATGTCTTACACCGTGTACACGATAGAAGCGCTTGCCATCGTCGGACCAGAAAACATCGGCGAGAACATGCAGCGCACTCTCATAGCGCAGATGGTTCACGAAATTCGGCGATTCAAAATCGAGTCGCACGGTGCAAAGCGGCGTCGTGCGCTCGATATGGAGCGCGAGCGAATCGCCATGCCGCTCCACCTTGAGCGCTTCGGATAAAGAGTGAACATGCGCAACGGCGGCGTTGCGCGAGCGTGTCAGATCCATTCAGTCTTCAAATCAGCGAACAAACTGCATCAACCAGCCGGCGACCCAGAACATAAGCAACGTGACTGCGCAACCCACGAGCGCAAAGACAAAGGCAAAATAACCTTCGAGGCGACCTGATTCCTGATTCAGATAAAGAGCGATTCTTTTTTTCTGCTCCGCATCTGCCTGCACTACCTTGTGCTCCCATGCTTCGATGCGCTCGAACGGATTACTGATCGACAATCCTTTTTCTGCCGAGACCAGTCGAACAGATAAGATCACTGCGACGACAGACACCAGTAAATAAATAAATCCACCGATAACATAACCGTGATTGACCGTCGACACCCAGTACATTTGGCCGCGGCTTTCAATCAGCATGCCGAGCACGGCGAAGAATTCAATAATCAGCAGGAGTATCGAGATGAACAACAACCAACGCCCGCGATCGGCGAGGTGCTCTATGCGCTTCAGCCCCAGAAGCAGAGAAAGATCTTCGGTGCTGAGGTTTTTTTCGTGGTCGCCAAACAAAGGAGAGACATACGCATCGCGCACCGGCGAACCGCTCTGCAGATACCAGAACAAGCCAAACAAACAGAGTAAAAAGAAAAATACAACAGTATACAACATCAATGGCATAATGCCCCCTCTTTAAGATTGCAGCCTTTGGAGCCGCAGCATTCTGCCCCATGATGAAAGCCGGAATAGTGTTTCAATCAATTTATTAGATAATAAAGAAGAATTTCTCAGCCAAAAATTGAGCTCAGCCATTTGCGCGTTTGAACTCCAATGGCTCGTCTTGCTCCGCCGAGCCAGCCTGATTGCGCACAATTTTTACCTGAAACCCAGCTCGCATAAACTGCTCTTCCACAAAAGACGGCGCCACTTCTGTTTTTGCAGAGAAATACCATGTGTTCTGGAACTTGCCCAGCGGGTCCAAATGGTCCTGCCAAATTTTGAGCGATTCAGGTGCTGAACTAAAGGGAAAACCTGCAGCCTCGCCTGATTCTTTTTTCTGGCTGGCATCCCGGTTTTTCAGAATGCCTTCCAGGTAACGGATGTCACCATCCTTGCCTTTGCTGATCGCGATGCGCACAGCCTCACCAACTTCGAGTGAGCCATATTTCTCCAGCATCTCCTGTACCAATCTGTCTTTGAAGTCTCCCCGAGGTTTCGCAGCACCAAAAAATTCATTCAACAACGACGACAGATCAGGGTTGTTGTTGTTTGTAGTTTGGGTGAGTTTATTGATATGGATATTGATGTGGTTTGGGAGTACTCCGGCACCTCCCTGGAGGGGGTTGGAGTATCCCCCAGGGGGTGACTCTTGTATCCCTCTGCGGGATACAGTGTTCGCCCGGTGTGCTTCTATATCCACCCTGCTGTTGGGGTAATCGAAGCGGAAGTAGTAATGGGAAGAGGTCCTGCCTGTGCCTGCGACGACATGCAAGAGGCCGAGCTGAACCAGCTCTTTTTTTGCCTCCTGCAGCGACTTTTTAGTCTTAAACCCAGTCAGGCGCAACAACTCGTCTGTCCCAGGCCACACGGGCTTGAATGTGTGACTGCTGAATTTGCACAGCACTGGGTATAAGGCTTTTGCAGCCGGACCCATTTTTGCCCAAGTGCCACTGTCCAAAATATCGGACATGATAGCCAGATACATATTATTTGTGTCCATCTCCCCTCGCCTGACTGAAAATAATCAAAATCTGGTTGACGGATTGTTGGCAAATGATTATGTCTCATCATCCAACAAGTTCCCTTTGGAAAACTCGGGCATGGCAACATGCCTTTTTTTTGCCCATTCCAAACGGCCGTCGACTGAAAACAAGGAGTGTCGCGCGTTATTTTTTTATTGCGCAGAAATCCAACAAGCCCTGATTTTCACTGCCAATGATGTGACATAATCTACAAGTGTCAACCCTTTTACGGCGGAGATTTTCGCCGGTTCGTGCGCCTGTCTTTTCGGGATTATTTTAAGAGTCGCCGCACGGCGTCAGCCAGCGCAGCTTCAATCTTGCGCACTTGATCGGGTTGCAGTGCTTTTTGTGCCGTAAACGAAGTGCTGAACCGCCACTGCCGGTCTCTGCCTTCGCCCTTGCAGCTGAGGTCTGAAACAAAAGGGGGCGCTACAGGCTTTTTGCCGGCGCCGGGCTTGCTGGTCTTGTTGAAGTCTTTGGCCGCGGCGACTGTTTTGACCGCCCCGCTCTGGTAGGCGTCGAGAAAATGGTCACCCGTTCCCGATTTCACCGCCTGCGCAAACTGGATGAACAGGTTTTTCGACTCCATGCCCGCCGTCTTGGCTTTCGTTAGCCAGGTTGAGGGGATGTCGGCGACAGACAGAATTTCGTTCACGTAATTGCGGGATTTGCCCACGATCTTGGCGAGGTCGCTGTCGTTGTAGCCATATTCTGATTTCAACTTGCGGAACGCCTTTGCCTCGTCGATGGCGTCGAGGTTCTCTCTTTGCAGGTTTTCAATGACGGCGAGGCGGTAGGTGTCTTTCGCGTTCTTGCGCAGAATGCGGCATTCGATCTCGCCGAGACCCAGAAGTGTTGCTGCCCGATAGCGGCGCTCGCCCGCCACAATGCGGTATTTTGTCCCTTCTTTAGTAACTACTATCGGCTGCAGCAGGCCTTCGCTTTTGATGCTTTCGGCCAGGTTCTGGATAGTGTCGTCGAATGTCGTGCGTGGCTGGTCGGGCGATGGTTCAATATCTCCCATCGGGATTTTGCGAATGATCCCTTCGATATCCTGCTCGAAGATATCGGCGGCAAATGAAAGTTTCTTACTTTTTGATGCCATCTAACACTTCTTTGACGAACGCCTGGTATTCTTTTGCCTGTTTGACAGAAGGGTTATAGTCTAAAAGCGAGCGCCGTGAAAGATGGCTCTCGCCCACGGCGACGCCGGTCGAGATCGAGGTGTTGAACACCGGGAAATAATTCTGTATCACAGGTAGGATTGTTTTCGTGAGCACTGTATTGCTCTTGAGTTGCGTAATGAGCGCGCCGAGAATCTTCAACTCTGGATTGATGCGGCGCTTAATTCCCTCTATTGTGCCCTGCAAACCCTTGATGCCATCAATACTAAACTTCTCTGCCTGTAACGGGATCACTACAAACCCGGCTGAACCCAGCGCGTTAATGGTAAAGATCGATAGACTCGGCGGGCAATCAATGACAACTGCGTCGTATTTATTCTTGACCGACTCGAGCGCGTCGCGCATCACATAGGGCGCGTCAACATTGAGGGCGCTGAGTTCGACTTCTGCGAGGCTGATTTTGGCCGGCAGCAGGTCGAGGTTTTCATAGCGCGTGCGCACAATGATTTCTTCAGCGGTGTGCTTTTTTGTGAAGAGATCGGCAACAGTTTTAGTGAGTGTTTCGATGTCTGCAAAGATGCCAGAGCTGTTCCCTTGCGGATCCATGTCGACCAGTAGGGTTTTTTTGCCGGTCAGGGATAAGCCATGCGCCAGATTAATGGCAGTAGTTGTTTTGCCTTCTCCGCCTTTTTGGTTGGCGATTGCTATGATGTCAGCTGGCATCCCGTGCAGAGAGACTGGCGATTATGGCGCGTCAAGCGGATAAACAAAACAAGTGTCGGATATCCGACACCTGAAGAGACTGGCAAGTGTCGGATATCCGACACTTGGAATACGATAGGATAATTGATTGACGGGCGATTAAAATTAAGCTTTTTGTTTGAGTGTCCTTCTGGGTTCAATATGAAGAACTTGGCATGTGGGGGTTGTGGTGTGCGTATTTTGGCGCAGACCATCCCTTCTCTGTCGTGGTTTCTTTCGAGGGGGCGCGCTGGTCTTTTTCCGGTGCAACAGCGCCCCCTGCTCCAGCCGCGCAGTCCAAACAGAAGCCCGCTTTTTCCTGGGTCTCTGAATCTGGGCTTGGTCTTGAGGTTTTCTCTGGGTTGCCCATTGATCCGGCTGTGGCCGATTGTTGGACGGCCACCCTGCACTACGAATCCCGGCGGCTATCAGGGGTGCACAGTTTTTTTCCGGCATATTTCCCTGTCTCCGAGTTGGGTCACTCTTTGAATGGTTTGTTGCTGGCCCCGCCGCAGGTGCTGCTGCTGAACGGCCAGCCCGGCACCGGCAAGCGCACACTGCTGGAGTTTTTAGGGTTGCTGCATGCTGGGCGGCGGCTGCCGGCGCAAAACATGGTTTCGCTAAATCTGTCGGCAGGTGCGCGCCGCGCTGTGGTCGTTCCAGAAGTGGCCATGCTTGAAATAGAGGAGCAGCAGGCGCTTGTCAAAGCTTTGCGCAAAGGTGATTCGCTCTGGGCGGCAACGGTGTATGATCTGGCGATGCTGAAGAGCCGCAAAATTCTTGCTCCCATTTTGGTCGATATGCTCGACACCGCCAAGGTGTTGCTGCCTGCTGTTGCGCGCCGAGAGACTGCGGAGCTGGAAACACTCTCTGCATTCTGGACGGCACTCCATGGGTCTCAGGCCGGTGCTGCACCCGCAAATCTGTCGTTCCTGAAACAAAAGGCCGTGGGCCAGACCGGACTCTCTGTTGAAGCAATTCTCGAAGAGGGCAGGGGGCTCAGGGGTGTGATCGCTGAATTTGAAAAAGAAGCCATGATCAAAGCACAGGCGCGAGTCGGCCGTTCGCAGCACAAGATTGCGCGCCTATTAAAAGTGTCGCGCGGGTCGCTGCAGCACAAATTACGCAAGTATCAACTCGAAAGTTACGCATCCACAGATGCCGATACTGAAGAGGAGTAGGAGGGGCACGGTGCCGCGGCGCGGCATCTTTGGTCCATCTGCAAACAATGAAATTTGACGACTACGTTGAGCACCGCACACCGGCAGGCTTTCTGCTCCGCGTCAATATGCGCAATGGAACATTTCTGGCCTTCAAGAATGGCAAACCACAAGGGTGGATAACAGCCGGGGTTGAAACGCAGATTCATCCGATGCTGCACGCCATTTTTCTCGGTGATAAATTTCATGTGCACACCCGCCCCGACTCGCCGCTGATTTTCTTTCCGATGGAGCGGAGTTTTGTCAAAATCCCGTTCGAATATGGCGACGAGACAGAGTCGCGCTCGATGCGCATTCCGCTCGAGTACGAAGGTCTGGATTTTTTGCCTGGACTGGCTTTTCATTTTTCAGGGTACTGGCCAAGTGTGCTGCCTGCGATCGGGGATGGCCGCCGCTATTTTATCACCGACCAGGGTATTCCGCGCCAAAACATCATGCGCATCAAGTCGAAATACCCGCGCTCCAGGCTTATTGTTTTTAAACCGGAAGATTTTATGAAAATCCGCGTGGAGCGCGAAAAAATAGAGGAGCAGGGCAAGGCAAGGGCTGTAGATCTGGTCGAAACTCTCTCAGATGATGCGATTTCGCAAAATCCTGTTTTTGCAGCCCGCTATTTTTTGCGCAGCCTTGAATGGCGTAAAATGTACTCCATTCCGATGTTTACCCGTGTCAAAACTTCGGAAATCGAGATTATCATCTCCTTTCTAGAGAAAATGTATAAAAATGCAGCGACAAATCCAGAGCTCAAAGATTCTGTTGAGTCGCTCGAAGACCTCATTGATTATTACGATGGCGTGCTGGCTATCATGGCGGCCGATTTTGCCAGAGTAAAATCCTGGCAGAGAAAACACCAATCCTACAAGCGTGTGGTGCTCTCTAATTTGATTGCAACCTGCGAGTTTCAGCGCAAATTTGCGTTGCTTGATAAAAATCTGACTTTCGCAGGCTTCTTGCGCGACATCGGACAGATACTCAAAGACATTCCGCAGAGCCAAGTGGCTGCATAAAAGACTGGTCAAAAATAGTGCGGCGCGCTATTGCGACTATTTGCTCATTTTGTATAATAAATATACGTTTTTTGTTGACTTTTTGCCTCGCCGAGAGGCACTTGCCTCAAGTGGCCCTGAAAAAGCTCACAACTTTCGCCTTCGCCGCCCTGGTCTTTTTGGCCGGGTCGGCTCAGTTATCTGCCTCACAGGGCGGCGCGGCCGAGCTTTCCCCTAATCTACATATCGTACCCAAAAGCCAAAAAGCCGATAAAAAAACCGGTCCCGGTTTTATGGCGTTCCTCAAGCGTTCAGCCACGGGGCTGGGCCAGACCTTGGTGGCTGCAGTCAAAACCGGCAGCCAAACGGGGTCAAAATTGGCCCAAAAGCCGCGCGCTAAACACGCAGTCCACGCTTGGGCAAAGCAGGGTAAAAAGTCGGATGTGCGCGTTGCCCTCCCAGGTGCCGGTCTGCAGCTGGCTCCTTTCTCTGCTATGGAATTCCAGCGCTCTACAGAGCCTGCTGCGCCTGGCCAAAAAATCTCCGTGCCGTCATACATCCGCCTTTTTGAGGCCAAAACAGGCTCGTTGCCGCCCCCCGGGGGCTCGCGCCAGGCCTTAATGCCACAATCTGGGCTCACTGCGGGCCTAAAGGAAGATTATTCCCTGCTACAGCGCCTCTGGCACCTGCTGCGCCCAGGCGTTTCGCTGAGGCCTGAGCGTTCGCCGCACGCGTATAAGGTTCGCGAGGCTACCGCCAATGGGCCCGTTGCAAGCTATGCCCAGGGCCTGGAGAGGCTGACAAATGGCCCCGAAATCCCCACCAAAGCGCCAGCTATAGCCAAAAACAGCATAAAATTCCATTTAACAATAGACCCGGCACAGGCCGCAATACTGCTGACCCATGGACCAATGGGTGCGGGATCTGCGCTTCGTCGCCATCGATCTCGAGACCACCGGTCTCAATCCGTATAAGCACGAAATCATCGAAATAGGCGCTGTGGCGTTCAATCTGGACGACCTGGGCGAAGATTTTTCCATTTTAATCAAACCCGAAAAAAAAATGGACCCGAAGGCGAGGGCGGTACACCAGATTTCTGCCGAAGAGCTCGAGTCGCATGCTGTTTCGCTGGCGGAAGGTCTTGAGGCGTTCACCCAGTTTCTGCCCGATGGCAGCTGGGTGTTTCACAATGCACCGTTCGACCTCGGTTTTCTTAAACAGAGTTATGCCGCGGTTAAGATGCCGTGGCCCAACCGCACCTATTATGACAACCTGCAGTTGTCGCGCAAGCTGAAAGCCGATCGCGCATCGCATGCACTCGAAGCAATAAAGAAAGAGTTGGGGATTGATACCGGCAAG
>Ga0154020_10002088_pt1 | contig 24313 bp, 27 predicted proteins | sample Klosneuvirus_201_FD_109709 | JGI IMG/M metagenome (GOLD analysis project Ga0154020, IMG submission 109709) | Active sludge microbial communities from wastewater, Klosterneuburg, Austria - Klosneuvirus_20160825_MG | ecosystem: Engineered > WWTP > Aerobic digester > Activated sludge | place...
AGCGCGGGCTTGCTCAGGTCCGCCTCGCTCGCCACCGCGCCGAGCGTGAGCCCCTCGAGCCCGTTTGCGGCGAGCACCCGTCGCGCGGCGTCGAGGATGCCTTCGCGGCGGCCCTCCTGACGCTTCTCCTTGCGCGCGAGGCGCAGGGCCGTGCGCGCCTCGACCGCCTCAGACCGTGAGCCACGCGGACGCATCGCGGAGGGCCTCCTTCCCGCCGGTCTCCACGGTCGTGTCGTGCGCGAGCAGCACGCGGTCGAAGTCGAGATCGAGCAGGCGGTCGAGCGCGGCGCGCGTGCGGGCTCGGTCCTTCACGGCGCGGCGGAGGATGGCGGTCTGCGCCGGCTTGCCGAGGGCGCCGCTCATCTTCAGGTAGAGCCGCGTGAGCCCCGCCGCAGTGGGGAAGTGGAACAGGAGGTCGACCAGCAGGAGCGTGCGGGTCGCGGGGTGCAGGAACGCCACCTCCTCGAGCATCGGCATACCCGGCACGTGCAGCGGCACGAGCGTGCCCGCGAAGACCGGGTCGGCCTGATCCCCCAGCACGCCGTCGAACGTGAGATCGCGCCGCTTCTCCGCGAGCCCCGGCGCCGCGAGCTTGCGCGCCTCGGGGAACCGCGCGGCCGCGTCGCCGAACGCGAGGTGGTGCATCTTGTTGGGCGCCAAGAGCGCGCGCACCGGCCCGAGGCGGGTGATCTCGTCCCAGGTCGCGTCGGGCAGCCGCGACGGCGTGTGCACGGCGACGCCCCCGTCCGGGAGCTGGACCACGTGCGTGCGCCCCTGCAGCGCGAGCCCGAACATGCGGAACGGCACCTTCACCGTCCAGAGGCCGTCCGAGACGGGCACGAGATCCAATTTCTGACTCATGGTCGAATTCTAGAGCGTGAGACGGTCCACGGCAAGCGCTACCCTGGAGGCCGTGGCCCGGACGATCCTCCACCTCGACATGGACGCCTTCTACGCGTCCGTCGAGGTGCGGGACCAGCCGGAGCTGCGCGGCCAGGCGGTCATCGTCGGCGGCCACCCGACCCGCGGCGTGGTCCTGACCTGCACCTACGAGGCGCGGGCGTTCGGGGTGCGCTCCGCGATGCCGATGATCGAGGCGGTGCGCCGGGCCCCGCACGCGATCGTCGTGCCGCCGCGCATGAAGGCGTACGCCGAGGCCTCTGCGCAGGTGTTCGCCGAGATGCGCCGCATCACCCCGCTGGTGGAGGGGCTCTCGCTCGACGAGGCGTTCCTCGACGTCACCGCGAGCCTCGGCCTGTTCGGCGGCACCGGCGAGGCCATCGCGCGCCTGCTCAAGGCCCGCATCCGCGAGGAGACCGGCGGCCTCAGCTCGAGCGTCGGGGTCGCGTCGTGCAAGTTCGTGGCGAAGGTCGCGAGCGACCTGCGCAAGCCCGACGGCCTCGTCGTGTGCTTCCCGGGCGACGAGCGCTTCTTCCTCGCGCCGCTGCCCATCGAGCGCATCTTCGGCGTGGGCCCCAAGACCGCAGACCTCCTCCGCCGCCACGGCTACTTCACCATCTCCGATCTGCAAGAGGCGCCGCTCGCCAAGCTCTCGCGCGTGCTCGGCCCGCGCGGCGCGAACCACGTCGTCCGCCTCGCCCACGGCGACGACGGGCGCGCCGTCGAGCCCGGGCGCGCCGCGAAGTCGATCGGCAGCGAGTCCACCTTCGACCGCGACCGGATCGGCCCGCGCGCCCTCCACGAGCCCATCCTGCGGCACTGCGAGGAGGTGGCGCGCCGGCTCCGCGCGGACGGCCTCGCCGCCAACGCCCTCGTGGTCAAGGTGAAGTACGCCGATCACTCCATCGTCACGCGCCGCGCGGTCGCCGACGCACCCCTGGTCGAGACCAAGGAGCTCCACGCCCTCGCCCTCGAGCTGCTCGCGAAGATCCCGCTCGAGCGCGTGCGCACCCGCCTGGTCGGCGTCTCGGCGACCGACCTCGAGCCCGCCGGGCGCACCCAGCTCGAGCTCTTCGGGCAGCGCCCCGAGAAGCTCGGCGCGGTGCTCGACGCGATCGAGGACAAGTTCGGCGGCGGCACGATCCGGCGCGCCGGCGGCCGCTAGCTCCACTCGAGGCGCACCGCCGGATCGATCAGGTAGCCGTCGTCCCGCGTGAGCAGCACCTGGCGGAGGCCGTGCCGCCGCAGCGTGGCGATCGCCACCCGCACCCGCGTCGCGGCCGCCTCGACCAGCACCCGTTCGCCAGGCCAGCCGATCGCGACGAGCGCGTCGACCGAAGCGCCCGTGTCGGGGTCGGTCGCGTGTCGCTCGCACAGGGCCACGAGCAGGCGCCGCAGCGCCCCCCGGCGGCCGAGGTCGACGCGCTCGGCGGGCCCCACCGTGAACCACAGCCCCCCTCGCGCGACCCGGAGCGTGCACGCGCCGCTCGGCGCCCCCTCGAGGGTGCGGGTCAGCATCCGCATCGCAAAGCGCACGTCGAGGCTGGCAGCAGCGATCGCCGCGTCGTCCCCTTCACGTTGCAACGCCGCGAGCCGCGTCGTCGCTCGTTCGACGAGCGCACCTCGCTCGCGGGCGCCTGCGCGGGACAGCCCGACGCTCTCGGCGTGCAGCTCGACGACGAGGCGGACCACCGGGTTCTCCACCTGCGCCGCCCCCGCGCGGGCGATCGCGAGGTGACGCTGCGCCGCGCCGTCGTCTCCGACCCGCGCCTCCAGCGCCGCAGCGGCCGCGTGCAGGACCGCCGTCTGACGGTGGGTGAGGAACCGGCCCAGGAACCGCGCGCCGTGCGCGTACCAGCGCCGCGCGTCGTCGAGCTCGCCGAGCTCGAACAGGAGGTCTCCGCAGACGCTGGCGTAGATCGCCTCGTAGTGCATCTCGCCGGCGTCGCGCAGGCGCGCGAGGGCCTGCTCCAGAAGCGATCGCGCGCGATCGAACGACTGCCGCTCCTGCTCGAGCTGCGCGAGGTTGGCCAGCGCGAGACCGCCGAGCCAGAGATCGCCCACCGCCTCGCACGCGCCGTACGCGCGCTCGTTCAGCTCGCGGGCCTTCGCGACGTCGCCGAAGTCACACTGCAGTCGACCCATGCACGCGTCGTTCATCGCCCGCAGGCGCGGCAGCGCGAGCCGCGCGAGCTCTTGTTCGGCCTCGGCGTGGCAGGCCCATGCCCGGCGCGCGAACCCCTGGTAGCGGAGCTGGATGCCCTGGAAGACGAGCGCGAGCACGCGCAGCCCGGGCGCGACCGGCATCGCCCGCAGCGTCTCGAGGTCGGCCTGACACGCGGCGTAGTGACCGAGCGAGTTGTGGACCCCCTGCCGCGCGAACAGCGCGTACGCGCGCGCCTCCACGTCCCGCTCCGGCAACGCCAGGAGGGCCGCGTCGAGCTCGGCGGCGCACTGCTCGCCGGGCAGGGCCAGCAAGAGCGCGAGGGCCCCCGCGAGCTCGGCCTGGAGGCGCGGTGCGGGCAGTGCGCGCACGAACGCGAGCGCGGCGACGAGGTTCTCCTTCTCGCCCCGCAACGCCGCGTAGGGAAGGCCTCCCGGCGTGTCGTCCTGCAGGCTCCGGGCGACCGCGAACCGCCGCGCGGCCTCGGCGTAGACCTCGGCGTGCGCGAGCCGCGCGACCTGCTCCCGCTCCGCGTCGAGCTTCCCGGCGGCGAACTCCCGGATGCTCACGTAGAGCCCGAGACGCCCGCCCTCCTCGGCGTGGACGAGCGACTTGTCACGGAGGGCGCCGAGCAAGTCGACCGCCCCCTCCCCGAGCACGCGCTCCGCGAACGCGATCGAGAACGGCCCGGCGAACACCGAGCACGCGGCGAGTGCAGCTTGTTCGTCCACGGTGAGCAGGTTCCACGACCACTCGAGCGTTCCCTCCAGGGTCGCCTGGTGCCCCGCGACGCGTCGCCGCACCTGCGCGAGCACGCCGTGCCCCTCGGCGAGGCGGCGAGCGAGCTCGGTCGGCGAGAGCACGCGGGTTCGCGCCGCCGCGAGCTCGATCGCGAGCGGGATGCCCTCGAGGCGCCGCACGATCTCGGCGACGGCGGCGCGGTCCTCGACGACGCCACCGGCCTCGCGCACCCGCGTGAGGAACAAGGTGACCGCGCTCGTCTCGGTCGCGTCGCTCGGACACACGAGGGGTGGCAGCTCGATCACGACCTCGCCGTCGACGAGCAGCCGCTCTCGCGACGTGACGAGCACGCGCAGCTGGGGGGCCGCCCGGCACAGCGCGGGGACCACGTGGGCCGCGGCGATCAGCTGCTCGAAGTTGTCGAGCACGAGCAGCGCGGGCCCCGCCTGCCCGAGCAGCTCCGCGAGCCGGGCGGCGAGCTCGCCGTGGGGGAGGTGCAGGTCCGAGCGATCGCCGACGACCGAGGCCACGGCGAAGAGGAGATCGAGTTCGGTCCGCGCCTGGGAGAGGTCGCAGAAGAACGCCCCTCCCTTGCGCGCGTACTGGGGGCCGAGCCGATCGAGGCACGCCGACACGACCCGCGTCTTGCCGATCCCGGGCGGCCCGACGACGGTGAGCAGGCGCGCGCCGCCCGCCAACGTGGCGTCGATCTGCCCCAGCACCTCCTCGCGTCCGACCAGCACGACGAGGCTCGGCTGGTGGTTGCCGCGGTGGGCACGATCCCGCGGAACCAGCTCGATCGGGGCCGTGACACGCGCCGGTTTCATCTTGTTTAACGTGCCGGCCGCCATCGCGCGTGGCGTAGTGTGCGCCATGCACCGCCACGTCGCACTCCCTTTCCTGTTCCTCGTCTCTGCCGTGGGTTGCGGGAGCAGCACACCTGCCGGAACGCCGGCCGAGGACACCGGTGCCGAGGTCGCGACCGACGCGCCGACCGACACCGCCGTCGATCCGGCCCTCGCCTACGAGAACGCCGTGCGCGCGGCGGCGTGGACCAAGCTCGCCAAGGGCCCATCGGTCAGCGGCGGCGCGAAGCAAGACGACGTGTTCTTCACCTCGCTCACGCGCGGCTTCACGGCGAGCGGCCCGGGCTCGTCGATCTTCCGCACCGAGGATGGCGGCGCGACCTGGAAGAACGTGTTCACGCACACCGGCACGTACTTCCGCTCGGTGCTGTTCGTCGATGACAAGCACGGCTTCGCGGGCAACCTCGGCGCGGGCCTCACGCCCTCGATCGACGACAAGAACGCGCTCTACGAGACCAAGGACGGCGGCGACACCTGGGCCGCGGTCACCACCATCACCGGCGCCGACATGCCCGGCATCTGCAACCTCACCGCCCTCGACGACAAGCACCTCTTCGCGGTGGGCCGCGCCAACGGGCCCGCGAACCTGCTCTCCTCGTCGGACGGCGGCGCCACCTGGACTTCGATCGATCTGAGCGCGAAGTTCAGCATGCTGATCGACGCGCGGTTCACGTCGCCCACCGAGGGCATCCTCGCGGGCCAGAACGCGGACACTCCCGCCGTCTGCACGATCATGCACACGGCCGACGGCGGGAAGACCTTCGACACGGTCTTCGCGTCCAAGGTCCCGAACAGCCTGTGCTGGAAGCTGTCGTTCCCCACCAAGGACGTCGGCTACGTCTCGGTGGAGGACTCCGGCTCGGGCCCGCCCACGTTCGGCAAGACGACCGACGGCGGCAAGACGTGGGTCGAGCTCCCGCTGCCCACCGACGGCAGCCCCAAGGCCGCCTACCCCGCCATCGGCATCGGCTTCCTCACCGACAAGATCGGCTGGATCTCGTCCGAGGACCCGAAGAAGCCCAACTACCGCACGTTCGACGGTGGCCTCACCTGGGAGGTGACCCCCGACCTCACCGGCCCGGTGAACCGCTTCCGCTTCCTCGATCGCAACACCGCCTACGCGATCGGCGCCTCGGTGTGGAAGCTCACCATCGACACCAAGGGCATCTGAGTGCGCGTTGGCGCGGCGCGGACGTGCGGCCTCGCGGCCCTCGTCGCGGCGTGCCTCGGGTGCGCGGTCGACCCTTCGCCAAGCGTCGACACCACCTGCAAGAAGGCGCCCCCGACGGGCCCGTACCGCCTCGACGCAAACGCCGGCAGCGTCCTGCCCGACCTGTCCCTGCCGGGGATCGGAGAGGGCGGGAGTGGCCCCGTGCGCCTCCACGCCGACTATCACGTGCCGTGCGCCGAGGCCGCGCAGCTGCTCGTGATCCGCCTCGTGGGTGGCGCGTGGTGCGGCACGAGTCGCTGGCACGGCCAGCACACGACGGACCTGCTCTTCACGCCGCGCATCCGCGTGATCGACGTGGTCACGAGCGACGCCGAGAACAACCCCGCGGGGACCTTCGCCCTGGAAGCGTGGCGGGCCTTCGTCGACCGGCCCAACCAGATCGCCACCGTCCTCGACCCCGAGCTCACCCTGCGGGGCCTGTTCCCCCCTTCGGGCGCGCCGCTCCCGCTCTACGTGATCGTCGACGCGCGCACGATGGTGGTGCGGGGCTGGATGAGCAACCCCGACCCGGACACGCTCCACCACCAGCTCGCCTCGCACCTCGCCGCGCTCGACGGGGTTGCTCCCCCGCCGCCGCCGAAGGTCTTCCGCTGGGACGGCCTCTTCACGCGCGATCAATGGGATCTGATCCGACAGATCACGCCGCCCGGGGCACCGCCCCCCGACCCGACCAACGCCGTCGCCGACGACCCGCAGGCCGCGGCGTTCGGCAAGGCCCTGTTCACCGACACCGGGCTCTCGCGGACGAACACCGTCGCGTGCGTGACCTGCCACGACCCGAAGAAGCAGCTCTCCGACGGCCTTCCCCGCGCGCTCGGCGTCGGCGAGGGTGACCGGCGCACGCCCCGGATCGCGCTCGCCGCCCACGCGCCCGCGCAGCTCTGGGACGGCCGCGCGGACACGCTCTGGGCCCAGGCCCTCGGCCCCCTCGAGGACGAGCACGAGATGGGCTCCTCGCGTGTGTCCGTCGCGCGGCGCATCGCGACGGCGCATGCCGCGGCTTACCGCGCGGTGTTCCCGAGCCACGCCCTGCCCGACGTCACGCGCCTGCCCGACCACGCCAAGCCCGGCGACGCCGCGTGGCTCGCGCTCCCCCCCGAGGAGCGCGACCGGGTGAACCAGGTGTTCGTCGACGTGGGCAAGGCCCTCGCGGCCTACGAGCGCACGTTCCGCGTGCCCGAGACCGCCCTCGATCGCTACGCGCGGAGCGAGTTCGACGCGCTCACGCCCCGCCAGAAATCCGGCCTCTCGCTGTTCGCGGAGCACGGGTGCTTCCAGTGCCACCACGGTCCGCGCCTCACCGACGACGCCTACCACGTGACGCGCATGGCCACCGGTCGGCGCGACGGCAAGGCCGACCGCGGGCGCCTCGACGGCCTCGCCGCGCTGCTCGCCTCCGAGTTCCGCGCCGACCTGCGCTGGAGCGATCGCAGGTCGACGTTCGTCGCGCCCTCGACCCACCCACGGCTCCTCGGCGCCTTCAAGACTCCTTCGCTGCGCGGCGTCGCCGAGGCCGCGCCGTTCGGCCACGGCGGCACCCTGCCGACGCTGGTCGAGGTCACCGAGCTCTATGGGCAAGGCGGCCTGCCGGCCGGAGACCCGCGCACCGTCGGCGAGATCGAGCCCTGGCTCCCCACGTTCGACGTCACCTCGCAGTGGGCGCTGCCGCCGATCCTCGAGACCCTCGGCGGTGCGCCGCTCGCCCCCGGTCTGTGACGCCGTCCACGCCCTCTGATACGCCCCGCGCATGCCCGCGACGCCCCTCGTCCTCTCCTACGCCCAGTGCGGCACGTGCAAGAAGGCCCTGAAGTGGCTCGACGCCCGCGGCGTCGCCTACACGCTCCGTCCGATCGTCGACGAGCCGCCGACGAAGAAGGAGCTCGCGGGCTGGATCGAGGCCAGCGGCAAGCCGGTGCGCAAGTGGTTGAACACGAGCGGCCAGAGCTACCGCGCGATCGGCAAGGAGGCCATCGAAGCGATGACCGATGCCCAGATCGTCGACGCCCTCGCCAAGGACGGCAAGCTCGTGAAGCGCCCCGTCGTGGTCGTCGGCGAGCAAGTGCTCGTCGGCTTCGACGAGGGCGCGTACGACGCCGCGTTCTAGAGCGACTTCACCCATTTCTCGAGGTCGTCGAGCACCGCGACCGCCACGTTGCCCGGCTTCGCGTAGTCGTCGGGCTTGGCGAGCTTGCACCCGCAGTCGGTGAACGTGTGCATGAGCCCGGGGTAGCTCACGAGCTTGGCGTTGGCCTTGCCGGCGAGGCCCTTCTTCCAGCCGGCGAAGTCGGTCATGTCGACCTGGTAGTCGGACTCGCCCTGCAGCACGAGCACCGGCATCTTCAGGCCCGCCGCGATCCTGGCCGGGTCGTAGCCGCGCAGGTCGAGCCAGAACGAGGCCGGGATCCCGAGCGGCAGCTTGGCCTTCGGCGTCGCCTTGTCGAGCTCCTTGCTCTTCACGAGCTTCACCGCCTCGCGGATCGCCGGCAGCATCGCCTTCGTGCCCTCGCCGTTGGCGCCGGGCAGCGTGGCGATGTACTCGAGCTGCGTGAGCGCGACGTCCTCGAACGGCCGCGCCGGCCCGGCCATCACGACGATGCCGGCGAGGGCGGGGTCGAGCTTGCCCGCGCGCGGCGCCGCCATCGCGCCCTGGCTGTGCCCGAGGAACACGACCTTCTTGGGGTCGACGCGCGGGTGCTTGCGGGCCGCGGCCACCGCCTTCACCGCGTCGTCGAGGGTCTCGCTCGCGAGGGTGACCTCGTCCAGCCACTTGGCGTCGAGCTTGGCCCCGTGAGCCTTGGTGACCTTCTCGTAGCGGAGCACCGCGATCCCGCGCGAGGCGAGCCCCCACGCGAGATCCTTGAACGGCTTGGTCCCGCCAACCGTCTCGTCGCGGTCGTTCGGACCGGAGCCGTGCACGAGGATCACCACCGGCACCTTGCCGTCGCCCTTCGGCAACGTGAGCGTGCCGGGCAGCGCGAGCGCGCCCTCGCCGACCGTGATCGGCTCCTCGGTGAACGCCTCGGGCTTCGCGTACGCCGGCGCCGTCCAGGGCGCGTCCGCGCTGTGCGGCTTCACGAAGAACCCGGTGACGCGCCCCTGTCCGTCGTAGACGATGACGAGGTTCACCTTGGCCTTCTCGAACTCGGTCGTGACCGTGACGCGCACGAGCTGGTCCTTGCGCTCCACGGTCGCGACGGCCGCCGACTTGTAGGCGCCGAGCTGCTGTTCGAGGCCCTTCCAGCTCTCGACGACCTTCTCCTTGGGGAGCGCCTTCGTCATCGCGTCGTCGAACGTGGCGACCACGTCGTCGAACTTGCTGGCGGTGTACGCCGCCACGAACGCGAGCGCCTTCTGCTTCGCCGCGTCGTCGCCGAGCGGGCCGCTCGTGGAAGCGCTCGCGCTGGTAGAGGCGCTGGTCACGGGCTTGGTCCCCTTGTCGGTCGGAGCGTCCTTGTTACAAGCGCCGACGCTCGCGAGGAGCGACAGCGCGACGAGGGCAGTGGAGCGCGTCATCGACGCAGCCTACGCACGCCGAACGCCCTGCGGCTAGGCCCGTGAGAGGTAGTCCGCCGGGACGAAGACGTTCCGGCAGCGAAACGGCGCCGGCGACTCCAGCATCAGCCGGAATCGCAGCGCGAAGCTCGCCGCTGGAAACGCGAAGAACGGCACGGGGCTCCCCACCGCCTCGACCCACTGGGGCGCAGCCAGGCCGACCTCGCGACAGAGCGCGCTCACGACCGCGGACACGAGCCCCTCGAGCGGCCCACTCGTCGTCGGTGCCTCCGCGACCAGCGCGGCCCGCGTCATGGGCTCGGCAGCCCGGAACTCGTCGACGAACTCGTTGACGACCAGCTGCCAGTGCTCGCCGGCCGAGACCGCCGCAGCGATGCAGTCACTCGCCCGCATCGAACATCTCCTCGAGGAGCAAGCGCGTGCGAACCGGGAGACGCGCCGGTGGGAAGTAGGCGAGCACGACCTCGAGAACGGCCTCCGAAGTGGTCAGGCCGAGACGACCGGCCAGCACGCGGATGTCACCGGCGTCCTCGATCGTGCGCGCCGCCGCGCACTTCATGGCGAGGAGCGTGCGCGCGTCGGCCACGGAGACCTGCAGGTTCTCGTAGGAGCGCCAGCGTTCGAACCCGGCGTTCTCGGGGATGAACGCCTTGGCCGCGTCGTTGAGCCAGTCCTCGGGCAGCTGCAGCTCGTCGGCCACCACCCGCGCCGCCTCTCGCACTGTGGCTGGTTCGGTGAACCATCCGTCGACGTCCTTGGTGGACGGGCGCGCCGAGAGCGCGAGGCACATCACGGCGCCCCCGACCAGGAAGCACTCGGCGTGGGTCCCGCGCCGGCCGAGCTCCGCGTCGAGTCGCGAGAAAGCCTCCTCGATCTGCTCTCGCGACAGCATGGGCGGAGTCTGCCATGATCGACGCGGTGTCGCGAGAGCGTGGCCTTGCCGGCGGGCGCGCGGCGAGCGAAGTTCGCGCCATGGACGCCGCCCAGTTCCTCGAGGCGATCTACGCCGATCCCGCGGCGGACGGCCCGCGCCTCGTCTACGCGGACTGGCTGATGGAGCGCGGCGACCGCCTCGGCGAGTTCATCGCGCTGCAGATCGCGCGCAAGACCAAGGGCAAGCGCACCATGGCCAAGGAGCGCGCGCTCCTCGTCGCGGAGGGCGCGGGGTTCTGGAAGGACCACCCGTGCGTGCGCTTCGGCGCGCCGAGCTGGGAGGACACCGACCGCGGTTTCCCCGCGCGCTTCCGCGTGGGCTGGCCCGTGTCCGAAGAGCCCCTCCGCGAGCAGGGCGCCGCGCTCGCCGAGACGAAGGGCAACCCCGGTTGGAGCACCGTCGAGTCTCTCTACCTCCCCTACGAGATCACGACCGAGCCGCTCGCGGCCTTGCTCCGCGACTCCGACTTCCGCTCGCTACGCGAGATCGACGGCATGAACGTGCAGCTGCTCGACCGCCTCGCGAGCGCGCCGCTGGCCGTCGCGAACCTCGAGCTCTGGGTCCGGGAGGACCGCGACCTGCCGGTGGTGGGCGGGTGGCCTGCGTTGCGGCGCCTCGTCGTCGACATGCGCGCCACGGTCCCCCGCGTGATGGCGGCGGTCGCGCCGAGCACGCTCACCGAGCGCCTCTCGCACCTCGAGCTGCGGGGCGTCGCGACCCACGTGGCCTTCGAGGACGCGCTCCCGGCCTTCGCCCGGCTCTCCCCCGCGATCGACACCTTCGCCATCAACGAGTTCTACGGCCAGTACACCCAGCTCTCGGGCGACCGCGCTCGCCCCGACCTCTCGATCGGCGTCACCGCGCACCAGATCGAGAGGGTGGTCGAGGCGCTCGCGCGACTCCCCGTCGACGCCGTCGCCACGCTGAAGATCGAGTTCGCGTCGGGCGGCTTCTTCACCAAGAAGAGCCGCCCCGTGCTTGCGGAGTCGGTCACCCGCGCGACAGTGAAATGGGGCGATCGCGTGACCCTCGCGCTCTGATCCTGATTCTTGCTGAGCGGCCGCCCGTGGAGGCGGCCGCCGTTCACTGCGCGAGCGCCGCGCGCTTCTTCGCCGCGGGGAGCGCCTTCGGCTTGCGCCCCTCGCGCAGGAAGCTCCACACCCCGACGACGAGCACGAGCACCGAGAACCCACCGCACAGCGCGCCCCAGAACCAGTAGGGCAGGAACAGCGCCTTCGCCATGTTGGCGACGTCGGAGGGGAACACCCCTGCGGTCGTGTGCGCGGTGTCGGTGAACAGGTAGTCGCCGCGCGAGAACACGCTCAGGGCGAGCTGCACCGAGAGGAACAGGAGCGCGAGCTGCGAGACCCACGCCTTGGCGCGCGACCCGAGCCACACCAGCACCGTCGCGAGCAGCGCCACGAACACGAGCCCGAACAGCGACCGCACGAACAGGAGCTCGAACAGCGCGAGCAAGGCACCCGCCACGAGCAGCGTGACGCGAGAGCGCTTCTCGCCGCGCGCCATCGCGAACCCGACGGCCGCGGCGCACGCCGGCCCGCAGAGCCCGCCCGCCGAGACGAACGCGCGCGCGAACCGGCCGTCGTAGCCGAGCACGTGGGCCACGCCCGAGCCGTTGGACCACATCTCGAACGAGTCGAACGTGCCCCCGACGAGGACCCCGGCGACGCCGTGCCCGAGCTCGTGCACCAGCGTGGAGATCAGCATCAACGGCCAGCCGACCAGCCGCCCGTACGGGACCACCCAGAGGACGACGGTGACCGCGACCGAAGCCAGCAGGAACACGTCCGCCCGCCTGCGATCGTCGAGCTGCACCATCCCCCTGGTTCAGCACGGGGCGGAGGTCCGAGCAAGCACGCGCCGCTCGAGGTCCTGCACGTGCGCGTCGTCGTCCCCGAGGTCGCGCAGCGCGGCCGCGAGCCGGAGCAGGTAGTCGACGTTGGTGCCGCTCGGACCGACCGCGACGAGGATGCGCTCCGCGATGGCCTCGATCGACTCCTCGCCCGCATCCCACGCGTTGCCCGGTGGCGCGATGTACGCGATGGCCGCCACCGTCCGGTCCGCGAGCTCGAGCGTCACCCGCTCGGGCCGGTATCCGGCCTGCTCGCGCACGTCGAGGTCGGCGAACACCGCCTCGGCCTCGTGGGGCGCGAAGCGGAACGCCACGCCGCGCACGAGGTTCCGCGGATCCTCACGCAGCGTGACGACCCGTCCCGGCAGCTCCGCGGTGCCGCGGTGGTCGTCGGAACACTGCGAGAATCGCCGCGAGAAGCCCCGCAGCGTCGCGGGCCTCCGCTCCACGAACGGAAAGCTCGGCCGGTAGATGACCGAGCCGTACCCGAACAGCCACTCCACCTCGTGCACGCGCGGCGCGTAGCACGTTCAGGGCTGGTCGCGCGGATCCCACCCGGTGACGAGGCCTTCTTCGAGCTCGTCGAGCGCGGTCTTGTGGGCGCCGAGCGCGAAGTCGAACACCGCCGCGTTCTCGGCGATGCGCGCGGGCCGGGTGGACTTCGGGAGCACGACGAGGTCGCTCTCGAGGCACCACCGCACGAGGACCTGGGCGGGCGTGCGCCCGAGCGCCTGGGCGACCCGCTGCACGACGGGGTGGTCGAGCCGGGTCCCCTTGGTCAGCGGGCTGTAGGCTTCCACCACGATCCCGTGCTCGGCGCACAGCGCCCGCGTGTCGCGCTGCTGCAGGAACGGGCTCGTCTCCACCTGGTTCGCCGCCGGCACGGTCTTGGCGACGGCGAGCAGCTCGCGCAGGTGCTTCGGCATGAAGTTGCTCACGCCGATGGCCCGCGCCCGCCCCTCGGCGTGGATCTCCTCGAGCGCCCGCCACGACTCGAGGCGCAGCCGCGGCACCGGCCAGTGAATCAGGTAGAGGTCGATCCACTCGAGGCCCAGGCGCGCGAGCGAGGCGTCGAACGCGCGCCGCGCCGAGTCGTAGCCCTGGTCGGCGTTCCACAGCTTGGTGGTCACGAACACCTCTGCGCGCGGCACGCCGCTCTCGCGGATCGCGGCCCCGACGTCGGTCTCGTTGCCGTAGATCCGCGCGGTGTCCACGTGGCGGTACCCGAGCTCGAGGGCGGCGCGCACGGCGGCCCGCGTCTCCTCGCCGCGCGGCGCCTGGAACACGCCGAGTCCGATGCGGGGGATCTGCGCGCCTGTGTTCAGCCGGACGGTCGTCTCCACGGTCACCTCTCGAGCAGCTTGAAGGCGAGGTCGCGCTTGCCGAGCGCGCGCGACGACGCCATCCAGAGCAACATGAGCGGCTCGAGGAGGCGAGCGTTCTCGAGCGGGCCCACGTCCACCGCCTGGAAGCCCACGTCCTCGACCAGCCGACGCACGACCGCGCGCGCCTCGGGGTCGTCGCCGCAGAAGAAGTTGGAGGCGGGGACGCCGCCGTAGGTCGGGTTCGCCAGGTTCTCGGCGCCCTGCGCGTTGAACGACTTGAAGACCTTCGCCCCGGGGATCTTGCGCTGCAGCTCCTCGCTGCTCGAGTTGGTGTGCCCGTAGGCGAGGGCCATCCCGCTCTTGCCGCGCACGACCGCGTTGGTGCAGTCGATCACGATCTTGCCGGTGAGGTCGCCCGCGCCGGCGATCACGTCGTCGACCGCGCCCCACGGCATCGCGAAGACGACGACCTCGGCGCCCTCCACGGCGGCCCGGATCGTCGCGGTTTTCGCCCCGAGGCTGGTTGCGAGGGCGGCGAGGTCGCTCTTCTCCGGGTCGCGCGCGCCGAAGACGAGGGCGTGTCCCTTCGCGGCCCACGCCTTCGCGAGCCCGCCGCCGATGTTCCCGTGACCGATGATGGCGATGTTCATGGAGCCCAGGATCGCCACTCCGGGGGCTGCCGTCGATGCAACTCGGAGCAATCGATCGTTTCGTCCTGTGCAACTCTCAGCTGTAGGCCTTCTTGGCCCACGCGGCCGTTGCGCGCACCTGGTCCTCGAACGCCGTCGGCTCGAGGCCGAACGTGGCCCGCGCCCGCGCGTCGTCCAGCAGGTAGGGCTCGGCCCACTGGTAGCGCATCTCCACGAGCTCCCGCATCTCGGGCACGAACACGCCGAGCATGCGCACGACGAACCCGGGCACCGACGTCACCCGAATCGATCGCCCGAGCTCCTTGCCCAGCGCCACCGCCCAGTCGTTCATCGAGCGCGCGGGCAGCGTCGGCAGGTGCCAGGCGTGCCCGAGCGCGACGTCGTCCTCGCCCAGCTTCGCGAGCCCCGCGACGACGTCGGGCCCATAGCTGAACGCGTGCGGCAGCGCCGGGTCGCCCATGCACTCGCCCGCCTTGCCGGCGAGCACGCGCTGGAAGAACCGCTCGCCGATGTGCGCCTGGACGATCTCGGGCCCGACGAAGTCGCTCGCCCGCCCGATGGCGACGCGCGCCTTGCCCGCGTGGTGCGCCGCGAAGAGCCGCGCGGCCATCGCCTGGCGCAGCTCGCCCTTCTTCGAGCACGGCGCCTCGACGCTGTCCTCGCGCATCGCGACGCCGCCCATGCGCCCGAAGGCGTAGAGGTTGTCGAGCACGACGAGCCGCGCGCCCGAGGTCTCCGCCGCGTGCAAGACGCCGTCGGTGAGCTTCGGGAGCTCGGCCTGCCAGCGGTGATAGGCGGGGTTCATCACGTGGTAGAGGACGTCCGCGCCGGCGGCGACCTGCTTCGCGAAGGCGGGATCGGCGACGTCGCCCACCACGACCTGCACACCGTCGGCCCCGCCCTTCGCGGAGCGCCGCACCGAGACGACCTCGTGTCCCCGCGCGTGGAGCAGGCGCGCCAGGCTCGTCCCGATCTGGCCGCTGCCCAGCACCACGTGTCGCTGCCGCTGCTTCGCCTCCCTGGTCTCGGTGTGCATCATGGGATGGGGTATCGCACGGGTGCATTGCAGCCGCCTCCTCCGCAAGGGATCCTTGCAGCCGTGCAAGGCTCACCGATGCTGCGCTGGGACGACGTCCGCCTGTTCCTCGCCCTCTCGCGCGGTCGCTCGCTCGCCCGGGCCGCGACCACCCTCGGCGTGGACACCTCCACCGCGAGCCGCCGCCTCGCGGCGCTCGAGACCCAGCTCGAGCTCCACCTGTTCGACCGGAGCCGCGAGGGCCTCCGCCCGACGCTGTATGCGGAGCAGCTCCTGGCCGACGCGGAGGCGATGGAGGCCTCGGCGGCCAGCTTCGTCTCGGGCGCCGAGGCATTCGAGCGGAAGGTCGAGGGCAAGGTGCGCCTCAGCGTGCCACCCGGCCTCGCCGACGCGTTCGTGGTCCCCATCCTGCCAGCACTGCACGCGCGGCACCCCGGCGTGGTGCTCGAGCTCGACGCGCGCGTCGCCCTGGTGGACCTCTCGCGTCGCGAGGCGGACCTCGCCCTGCGCACGCTGCGGCCCGAGGGCGCGGAGCTCGTGCAGAAGCGCGTGGTCGTGACGCGGTCGATCCTCGCCGGGGCGCCGGGCCTCGTGAAGAAGCTCGGCCGCCTCCGCACGCTGGACGGCGCAAAGCTCCTGCAGTGGGGCGACGATCTCGCGCACCTGCCGCAGGCCCGGTGGATCCGCGAGCACGCGCGGCGCGCGGAGATCGTGCTCGTGGCGAGCAGCCTGCCCACGCAGGTGCTGGCCGCGGAGAAGGGGCTCGGCCTCGTGCTGTTGCCGAAGCCGTACCTCGACGTCTACCAGCTGGTCGAGGCACCGGTGTCGCGCGCGATCGCGGCGACGCTGGCCACGTTGCCGCCCGACGAGCTGTGGCTCGTGACCCACCGCGCCCTGCGGCGGGTGCCGCGGGTGGACGCGGTGTGGCGGTTCCTCGACGAACACTTCGCCCGCTTCGCCCGCACGGGCTCGGCCCGGGCGTAGGCCCGCCCACGCTTCAGCTCGCGCGTCTCGCGGCGGCGATGAGTGCCGCGAGCGAAGCGTCGTTCATGGAGTCGTCCTCCAGGTACTCGACCAGTCGGCTTCGCATGCGGTTCAGTGCAGGCTCACCCACGCGGAGCAGGATGGCAGGGCGGGGGATGCAGCGAAAGAGCTGCCAGAAGGGCACGTCGGCGAAGTCGTAGCTGGGGAACACGCGGCGTCCTTCGCCATCGAACGCCTCTACGCCTTCGAACCCCTCGAAGGCGCGGAAGCCCTCGACGTCGTCGTAGATGTCGAGGACATCCGAGAAGACGACAAAGGGCGGAACCGGCGACGACTCGTTCACGATGCGGATCCTCAGGGAAGAAGCCTACATCTGGAGAGCTTGCTCTGGTCCGGCGCGCTTCACGACGCGACGGGGCGGCGGGTGGGCCGCCGATAGCCCTCGGTGAGCAGCCAGCTGTGGGGCGCCGCGACGGGCGGACCACGGTCGGGCAATGCGTAGCGGACCAGCGCCGCTGGTAGCCCGACGAACTCCCAGTCGACGAAGGCGGGCGCGCTCGACCACGGATCGGCGACCGCCGCGCCAGCCACGTGGCGGGCGTGGTTCGCGAGCACGTAGCGGAGGACGTTGCGGGCCTCGGTCGGGGAGCAGAGAGCGCGGGCGTGGTAGCGCTGCGAGAGCACGCGACCGCGGCGTCCCATCACCCGGTTGAGACCACGGGCGATGCGGATGGTGAGGGAGCGCATGGCGCTCGAGAGGGCGCCGCGGTCTTGCGCCTCGACCACGAGGTGCACGTGGTTTCCTTGCACCGAGAAGTGGGTCACGCGGGCGCGCTCGCCCGTGAGGAGCGCGCGCAGGGCTCGGTCGATCGGGCGCAGGCAGCGCTGGGCGCGGAGGTTCCAGACGTGCTGGGCGAAGCGCAGCGTGACGTGCAGCGGGTGGTGGGGCGAGACGGGCGGCCGAGCGCGGTGCGAGACGCTCCCTGGCTTGACCGGGCGGCCGGCGCCCTTGCGGACCCCGCCATGGGCCCCGCCGAGGGTGCGTGAGGGAAGGATCGCCTGCGCCACGTCTTGATTGTAGCATATTTTGTTTCGGTGACAAGAGAGCCGATGGAGCGAGCGCGCCGGGTTTCTGGAGGGAGGTGCCTCGGAGGCTCACGACCCGAGGTGACCGGCGAGCGGCTGCCAGCGCTCGACGTCGGGGAGGAGCGCGCGGACGATGGCGAGATCGGGGCGGAAGGAGATCTCGGGGAGCACGCGGGGGCGCGCGATTCGGTCCATGCGGAACGTGCGGGGGGCGCCCTTCTCGACGTCGCGCGCGAGCACGTACCAGACGGGTGTCTCGACGCAGAGGCCGTGCGGCTCGACCGCGCGCTGCGTGCACCGCCCTTCGCGGTCGGTGTACTGGAAGCCGAGGCCGAGGCCGTGCGTGAACGCCTCCTCGAACCGCCGCAGGAGCTCGGGCGGCGTCGCGGCGGCTCCGGCCCGCACGGCGGCGCTCGCCGGTGGGCCGGCCACGACCCGTCGGCAGAGCGCCCGCAACGCGCGTGCCTTCTTGGCGGGGAGGCTCGCGAGGAGCTTGGTCATCGCCGAGGTGGCCGCGCCGCCCCAGGGCAGATCGCTCGCGGCCTGCGAGAGCCGCGCGCCGAGCCAGAGGGCGACGATCTCGGGCAGGGACAGGTGGACCGCCGCGAGCCCTCGATCGGTGTCGAGCCGCACGCCGCCGCCCGGCCCGCCCTCGCCGTGGATGACGAGGCCTCGCTCACGGAGCGCCGAGAGATCGCGCAGCAGCGTGCGTCGGCTCACCCCGAGCTCGCCGGCGAGCGCCTCGACCGTGGTGGCCTCCCTCCCGCGCAGGAGGTCTGCGAGATCCATGAGGCGCTCGGCGCGCGGCATCGGTGACACTTTCTGTCACCGTCTCCGGGTACGTCAAGACCAGGAGGTTTCACAGCCATGAAGCAAGCGCACTATGTCCTGCTCGCGCCGTTCCGTCTGGCAGAGGGCGTCACCGAGGCCCAGCTGCTCGTGCGATCGGCGTCGTTCCAGGAGCACTTCGTCCGCAGCCAGGTCGGCATCGTGCGACGCGTCCTCGTCAAGGCCGAGCAGGGAGGCTATGCCGACCTCGTGTTCTTCGAGAGCAAGGAGGCCGCCGGGCGCGTGATGGCCGCGGAGGCGACCTCGGAGCACTTCCACGCGCTCCTCGCGCTCGCCGCGCCGCCCGACCCTTCGCGGCCGGACGGGGGTCTGCTCGCGTTCGACGTCGTGGCGTCCTACGAGTGAGGGACACGTGGGCGAGCCGCTCAAATCCTTCTTCTCCCCGGAACTCGTCCGACGACTCGCGGCCGAGATCTCTCGCGTGCACCCACAGTTCCCCGCGGACACCTTCGTCGGGGACGCGACGAGCGGGCTCGCGCGCCTCGAGCTGCTCGATCGCGGCAAGCACATCGCGGCGGCCCTCGCCCGCCATCTGCCCCCCGCCTACCCCGACGCCATCGCGGTGTTGGTCCGCTCGCTCGGGCCGGCACACGCGACCGACGAGCTGATCGGCGCCGGCATGGCGCCGTTCTTCTACCTGCCGCACACGGTGTTCGTCGCCGAGCGCGGGCTCGACCACTTCGAGGCGTCGATGCACGCGCAGCGCGAGCTCACCCGGCGGTTCACGGCGGAGCTCAGCATCCGCCCGTTCCTCGCCCGCGATCCCGAGCGCACCCTCGGCGCGCTCCGGGAATGGGCGCACGACGAGGACGCGCACGTGCGGCGTCTCGTCTCGGAGGGCACGCGGCTCCGCCTGCCGTGGGCGATGCGCGTCCCGTGGCTCGATCGACACCCCGAGCGCGTGCTCGAGCTCCTCGAGCTCCTCAAGGACGACCCGACGTCGCTCGTGCGCCGCAGCGTGGCCAACAACCTCAACGACCTCGGCAAGGTCCACCCGGCGCGGCTCTTCGCCACGTGCGGCGCCTGGCTCGAGGGGGCGTCGCCGGAGCGGCGCGCGCTGGTCGAGCACGCGCTCCGCAGCGCGATCAAGCGCGGCGAGCCCGGCGCCCTCCGGCTCCTCGGGTACGGGAAGGCGCCGTCGATCGCGATCGAAGACGTCCGCTTCGCGCCCCGCCGCGTCGCCATCGGCGGGCGGGTCGCGGTGGCGTTCGCGCTCCGCAGCACGGCGCGATCGACCCAGAGCCTGCTCGTGGATCTGCGCGTGTTCTTCGTCAAGGCGAGCGGCGCTGCGTCGCCGAAGGTGTTCAAGCTCGAGCGCGTGGAGCTGCCGCCAGGTGGGCGCGCCGAGCTCGCCAAGTCGATCTCGCTCGCGGTGCACACGACCCGCACGCCGAGGCCAGGGCGGCACCAGGTCGAGGTGCTGGTGAACGGCGCGCCGCTCCCGCTCGGGTGGTTCGACGTGCGCGCGTGACGCCGCTAGACGCGCCCATGCGCCTCGAGACCCCGCGACTCGTCCTGCGCGAGCAGCTCCTCGAGGACGCCGAGGTGACGAACGTCTACGAGCGCGACCCCGAGGTGGTGCGTTACCAGACGCACGGACCGCGCACGCTCGAGGAGAGCCGCGCCTACATCGCCGACGTGCTGGCCGAGTCGGCGCGGACACCACGGACCCTGTTCGACCTCGCGGTGGTGCACCGGGAAGAAGGCTGCCCCATCGGCCGATGTAGTGTGAGAGTGACCGACGTCGGCCAGCGTGAGGCCACGCTCTGGTACGTGCTGGATCGGCGTTGCTGGGGGCAGGGCTTCACGGTCGAGGCGGCGCGGGCATTGCTGGCGTTCGGCTTCGGCGAGCTCGGCCTGCACCGCGTCTTCGTCGACGTCGATCCGCGCAACCTGGCCTCGGCGCGCGTGGCCGAGAAGCTCGGCATGCGCCGCGAGGCGCACTTCGTCGAGAACGCTCTCCTCAAGGGCGAGTGGACCGACTCGGTGATCTTCGGCCTCCTCGACCGCGAGTGGCGCGCCGCGCAGCCGTGAGGTGCTGCTGGGTCTGACGCCTCACTTCTTCGGCGAAGCCAGGCCGTACACGTTGCCGGCCGCGTCCTCGAACCAGGCCTCACGCTTGCCGTACGGCGTGTCGCGCGGGCCGACCAGCGGCGCGCGGTCGGCCTGCTTCGCCTCGACGTCGGCGTCGTCCACGTCGAGGTAGAGCAGGTGCTTCGGCTTGCGCGCCGCGATCGGCGGCAGGTCCTCGACGAGGCTCGCCTGCGTCTGCAGCATGAGCTGGCGGTCGCCCGCGACCAGGATGACGAAGCCGAAGTGCGCGCCGTGCGGCACGCGGACCGCCTCGGTGAAGCCGATCGCTGCGTAGGTGGGCAGCAGCGGCTCGATGGCGTCGACGATCAGGATGGGGGTGATGGTGCGGATCGACATCGCCCCACCGTAGACGAGCCCCCCTGACAACGTGGTGGCAGCAGATCCGGACGACGTCACGGGAACCTTCTCGCCGGGACGGGGTCGTTGCTGCCAACACGGAGGTGCACCATGCGATTCTTCCGCGGCAAGATCCGCCGCCTCGCCGCCCCGAAGGAGCCCCAGCCCGGCGAGGAGGCCGGCGAGCTCAACGTCGTCCCTTTCCTCGACATCCTCACCAACGTCATGGTGTTCGTGCTCGCGAGCCTGGCCGCGGCGTTCACGGTGTCGATCGTCGTCGAGGCCCCGCACAGGCCCGGCATCGGCCCCGGCAAGACCGAGCCGCTCACCCTCACGGTCATCGTCGGCGTCGATGGCTACTACGTGAAGGGCTCCGCCGCCGGCGTGGGCCCTGGTTGCAGCGGCGTCGGCGGAGGGGTGACGGTGCCGCGCGTCGCCGCGGGCGCCTCCGAGTCGACCGACGGCCTGAAGTTCGACGCCCTCGCCCTCAAGCGGTGCGCGCGTCGCCTCAAGGATCAGGTACCGGGCGCGGACCTCGAGAAGCAGGTCATCCTCACCGCGAGCCCCAACGTCCCGTTCGAGGAGGTGGTGCGCGCGATGGACGCCCTCCGCGGCGACGAGAAGGGCACCCTGTTCCCCGACGTGATCATCGCGGCGCGCTAGAGACTCGGCTCAGCGCGGTTCTTCGTCGAACACGGCGACGCCGTCGCCGATCCCGACGCCGACGGTCGCGGCGAAGATGGCCCAGCCACCTTCCGGGTTGCGGAGCGCGAACAGATCCCCAGAGACGTGGAGCGCGGCCGAGAGTCCCCCGAAGGTGAATCGCTGGCGCCAGCGGCCTCCCCAGGTCTTGTGTACCGGCGCCCACGCGAGGGCGATGATCCCGCTGAATCGCCCGAGGCCGCCGAACCCGAATTCGACGGTCGTCGACGACTGCATCGGGATGGTGACCGGGCGACCGTCGAAGGAGGCGGTCGACTCGAAGGCGCCCGAAAGGAAGCTCCCCAGCCCGGCGTAGAGCCCGACGATGCGAGGGATCTTCCGGCGCCGATGGACGCGGTAGAAGCGCGTCTCCGTGGAGCCTGACCTCGTCGATCCGAGGAACTCGGTGTAGGGGCGCATGAAGCGGAACCCGACCACGCCGCCGATCGATCCCTCTGCCAACCACGGAGACCCGAACCCGAAGCTGCCGGTCGCGAACACGCCGACGTGGCCCAGGTCGAGCATCCCGGTCACGGCGGGGCCCAGCCGGAAATACTGCTCGGTGGACCGCTCCTCTCGACCGAAGGCAGGATTCCCCACCTCGTAGCGGAGAGCCTGCCTCCACCAGGTCCCGGTGACCCCCACCGAGAAGCGTGGGATGCGGCCGGTGACGAGCGGCGGAGGCTCGCTCTCGTCGTCGGCGACGGCCGAAGAGGCGACAGAGGAGGCCAAGGCCAACACCACCAGCGCCGCGCACCGCGGCACACGGTGAAGGCTGGTCGCGGAGGGGGACGGCACCCGCGTTCCTATGCGAGCGCTCATCTGCGACGTCAACGACGAACGCGCTCGCGCCGAGCCACGGCCGCCTTAGAAGTACCTGCGCCGCAGCTCGATCAGGAACGCGTCGAGCTCCGCGACGTCCGGCTCCTCCGGCAGCACCGAGCGCCCGCGCGCCGCCTCGATGGCCGCGAACGCGCGATCCATCAGCGCCCGCGCCGGCTCGAGCTCGGCGTCGTCGAGCGCCACCCGCTCGCCCTCCTGCTTGCGCGCGATCAGCGCCCGCACCTCGGGGAACCCGTGCGCCTCCGCGAGCACCCGCAGGTCGGGCACGACCTCACCGGTGAGGAGGGCGTGGGTGCCCGTGAGCGCCGTGCGGAGCACGTACAGCACCTTCTTCACCGTGCGCTTCTCCGCCTTCTCGAGCTCGCGCCGCTGCCCCTCGCTGAACCCCCGGTAGTGGCGGAACAGCCGCCGGCTCATCGCGCGCTTCACCCGCGGCGCGAGCTCGTCCAGCTCCGTCGAGCGACGCACTGGCAGCAATGGCAGCAATCGCTCCAGGTAGTTGCCGTTGCCCTGCAGCACCCCGAGCAGCACCGCACCGATCTCGTTCGACGAGTAGTCCACCTCCACCCCGTCCACGATCTCCATGCGCTCGGCCGGCGCGATCGTCGGCGAGAGCCCCACGAGATCGCGGGTCGGCGCGACGTGCACGCCCTTCAGATCGAGGTCGCTGTCCGGCGAAGGGAAGCCGTAGGCGTGGGCCCCGCTGAGCGCCACCACCACGTGCCGTCGCCGGGCGCCCTCTTCGTCGAGCACCTGGTTTGCGGCCGCCGTCTGTCGCGCGTCGAGCATCACTCCCAGGCTGCCACGGGAGCCGCCGGCGCGTCTCTGCCGAACGGCCCTTCGACCGCGTCGAGCCCCCTGCGGGCGAGCTCCCCCCGGATCCGCCGGAGCAGCGCGTCGGCGCGCTCGACGTCGGGATGCGCGGGCAGCGCGCTCTCCTGCAGTGCCTCCGCGAGCGTGACCGTCATGGCCTCGGCCTCGGTGAGCACCTCCTCGAGCGCGACCTCGCCCCGCTTGATCGCGAGCAGCCGGTCGCGGAGCGGCGGCCGCGGCGCGAACGTGGGCGTCCCGGTCCGCAGCCACTCCGACGCCGTCCACACGAGGCGCAGCAGGTTGTAGGCGTTCTTCGGCCGCAGCTCGCGCGGGAGCTCGAGGGTCGCGGCCGGCCCCCGCGCGAAGCGGCCGAGCGCCTCGAACGACTTGGCCTCGACGAGCCCCTGGTCGTGCAGCGAGCGGTAGAGCTGCTTGATGTACTCCTTGGCCGCGAGGATCCCGTCGGCCCTGGTCGGCGCGGCGCGCGGCGACCGGTCGGCGAGCCGCGCCGCCACCTCGTCGAGCGTGGGCTCGCCCTCGCGCAGCCACTCGAGCACGTCGGCGCGGTGCCGCGCGAGACGCTGGGACTGCTCGAGCCGCCGCAGCTGCGCCACCGCATAGCGGGCGAACGTGCCGTGGATCTCCTTGGAGACGAACGCCTCGCGTGCCTCGAGGATCCAGGCGCCGATGGGGTCGAGGGCCTTCACGCCGGGCACGAACAGCATCTCGAGCGTGTTCGGGTCGGCCCGCAGCGCCTGCCGGATCGCCTTGCCGACCTCCCAGTAGGTGGCGCTGCCATCCTCCCGCACGAGATCCTGCGGCGGGTCGGCGAGCCCCGTCGTCCACGAGAACGGCAGCGCGAACGCCCCGCGCAGATCCGTGTCCGAGCGCTCGTCGGCGAGGCCCCAGGCCTGGGACCCGACCACCGTCTCGAGCACCCGACACGGCATGAGCGCCTCGTAGGTGTCCGCGCGGCGGGTCGCGTACCGCGCCTGACCGGCCTTGCGCAGGGTGAGGTCTTCGCGCCGGTAGCGGAGCGTCCCGACCCCGACCACGTGCACGTCGAGCAGCCCCTCTTCGGGCAGCCCGACCACGCGACCGATCGTGCCCTGCGGCACCGTGCGCTCGCCGGCGACCCGATCCACGCCCGTGATCACCTCGGTCCCGTGCGGCAGCGGGGCCGCGCGGGGATCCAGCGCACCGAGGCCCTTCACCCGAGCGGCACCGTCGTGAGATCGGCCTCCAGCACCTGGCGATCCTCCTCGTCCTCCACCTCGGGCGCGAGCGCCTTCGCGAGCGCGACCTCCGCGCGCGCCTTCTCGAGCTCCCCCGCCACCGCGTACCCGCGGGCCAGCGCCTCGTGCGCGAATGCA
>Ga0154020_10002089_pt1 | contig 24309 bp, 21 predicted proteins | sample Klosneuvirus_201_FD_109709 | JGI IMG/M metagenome (GOLD analysis project Ga0154020, IMG submission 109709) | Active sludge microbial communities from wastewater, Klosterneuburg, Austria - Klosneuvirus_20160825_MG | ecosystem: Engineered > WWTP > Aerobic digester > Activated sludge | place...
CGACCATGCCAGCGGTCCGCGCTCGGGATCGTAGGAGTACGTCGCCCCGGGCTCGAGCTCGCGGCCATGCCCGGCCTCGAATTCGAGCTGCATGCCGTAGCCGAGCTCGCCCAGGACATCGCGCTCGAAGCGCCGCAAGGTCCACGCCAGTCCGTCGCCGGCGGCGAGCTCGACGAGGCATTCGCCGTAGCGCTGGTGGATGCCGGGATGCGGATCGTGCCGCGCCAGTAGCCGCACCATAAGCTCGTTGAGGTACAGCGCCGACCACAGGGCGCGGCCCTGCAGCCGCACCGGCGTGGCCGTGGCCTCGGCAGCGACCAGCGTGCCGAGTTCACCCTGCCCGGTCCAGCCCAGCTCCAGCGCGACCAGCGGCTTGAGCAGGCTGCGCGGGATCCGCGGCCGCGCGCTGCGCACGCCGCGCGCGACCAGCCCGACCCGGCCATGGTCGCGCGTGAGCACCTCGAGCAGCAGGCTGGTCTCGCGGTATGGCCGATCGTGCAACACGTAGGCCGGCTGGCCGTCGACGCGCAACATGCGCGGGCCGCGCGCTCAGTCGATGTAGCCGAAGCGGCGCAGGGCCGCCTCGTCGTCGGACCAGCGCTCGCGCACCTTCACCACCAGGTCCAGGTGCACCCGGCGCCCGGCCTGCTTGGCCAGCGCCAGCCGCGCCTTGGTGCCGATGGCCTTGATCTGCGCCCCGCCGGCGCCGACCACGATGCCCTTCTGGCCCGCGCGCTCGACCCAGATCGTGGCCATGATCCGCAGCAGCCCGCGCTCGACCTTCCACGAATCGATCGCCACCGTGGTCGAGAACGGCAACTCGTCATGCAGCTGCCGCACGACCTGTTCGCGGATCAGTTCGGCGCCCATGAAACGTTCGCTGCGGTCGGTCACCGCATCGGCCTCGAACGCCGCCTCGCCCTCGGGCAACAGCTCGAGCAGGGTGCGCTCCAGTCGCTCGAGCCCGTCGCGCTTGAGCGCGCTGACCGGCACCAGCGCCGCGAAGGGATGGCGCCGCGCGAGTTCGGCCAGGCGCGGCAGCAGCCCGGTGCGGTCCTTGACCCGGTCGACCTTGTTGAGCACCAGCACCATCGGCAGGCCGGTGGCGGCGCAGGCCGAAAGCGCCGCGTCGTCCTCGGCCGTCCAGCGCGCGGCCTCGACCACCAGCGCGATCACGTTGGCGTCGCCGAGCGCGCCACGCGCGGTGCGGTTGAGGTACCGGTTGATCGCGCGCCCGGTAGGCTCGTGCAGCCCCGGCGTGTCGACGAACACCAGCTGCCCGCCGGCGACGGTATGCACGCCGAGGATGCGATGGCGCGTGGTCTGCGGCTTCGGCGCGACGATGCTGACCTTGTAGCCGACCAGCGCGTTGACCAGCGTGGACTTGCCCACGTTGGGGCGCCCGACGACCGCCACCAGACCGCAGCGGAACGGCGTCGCGCCAGGCCCGGCGGCGTTCATGCCGCGCCGGTCCTTTCCTGGTCGGCGATGCGCGCGAGCGCCAGTTGCGCCGCCTGCGTTTCGGCGGCACGCCGGCTCGCGCCCTCGCCGTCCGCGATCACGTCCAGCGCCGCCACCCGGCAGCGCACGAAGAAGGTCTTGTCGTGCTCGTCGCCGGCGGTGCCGGACAATTCGTAGGCCGGCAGCGCCAGCCCGCGCCCCTGCAGCAGTTCCTGCAGCTCGGTCTTGGGGTCCTTGGGCGCGTGCCCGGGCACCAGCGCGTCGAGCCGTCCCGCCAGCAGCGGCAGCAGCACGGCACGCGCGGCCGCCCAGCCGCCATCGAGGTAGACCGCGCCCAGCACGGCCTCGAAGGCATCGGCCAGGATCGAATCGCGGCGGAAGCCGCCGCTGCGCAACTCGCCCGGCCCCAACCGCATGGCGTCGCCCAGCGCGATGGCGCGCGCGAGTTCGGCCAGCGTGGCCTCGCGCACGAGGTCCGCGCGCAGGCGCGTCAGTTCGCCCTCGGTGGCGCGCGGGAAGCGCGCATACAGTTCCTCGCCCACGACCATGCCCAGCACCGCGTCGCCGAGGAACTCGAGGCGTTCGTTGTTGCGCCGCCCGGCGCTGCGATGGGTGAGCGCGGTCTCCAGCAACGCGGGGTCGCCGAAGGCATGCGCGAGTCGCGGCAACGCGGGGACCACGGCCGTCACGTCGCCTGCGGTCGCGGCAAGCGCCTTCAGTCGACGCTGCCCTGGCGGGTGAGGTCGACGGTCTTGTTGAAGCTGGCGATGTACTCGAGGTTGTAGACCAGCGGCCCGCGCACCTCGTACTTGACGTTGAGCTGGTTGCCGCCGCCCTGGCGGATCACGCGCACGTTGTTGGGCTTCACCGAGGTGACGTAGCTGATGTACATCTTGCGGTCGAGCGAATCCTTGATCTTCTCCACCGTCCAGGTCGACACGCCGGGTTCGGCCTGCACGCCCTTCATCGCCGAGACCACGCTGTAGTACTCGGAATAGACCGGGAACAGGCGCATCACCAGGAAGGCGAAGAACCCGACGATCATCAGGACCATCAGGAAGCCCAGCAGGGTGATGCCGCCTTGCGCCTTCAGGTTCCGCATAACGCCTCCGGGGTGTCCGCGACCGGTCGCGGCTGGCCAGACCATTCTATTTGATCACAGTCCCGAGGCGGCCGAAGTCGACGCCGCCGTCCTTGAAGTCCCAGTTCATCCAGATCACGAAGGCCTTGCCGACCAGGTTGGCCTCGGGAACGAGGCCCCAGACGCGGCCGTCGAGGCTGTTGGAGCGGTTGTCGCCCATCACGAGGAAATGCCCCTCGGAAACCCGCCATGAGCCCTCCGGGCCGCCGGCAAAGCCCGGTGGGGGTCCCAGCAGGATCTCGTGGTCGAGTTCGGGGAGCTTCTCGGTGACGCGGGTGTAGTTGACGTAGTCCTTGGAGCGGGTCGTGCCGGAGTAGCTGCCGTCGGGCAGCGTCGCGACCTGCATGCCGTTGACGTAGAGCGTGCGTCCCCGGTACGTGACCTCGTCGCCCGGCAGGCCGATCACGCGCTTGATGTAGTCGCTGCCCTTGGTCGGGTCGTTGGGCCCCATGCCCGGATAGCGGAACACCACCACGTCGCCGCGCGCCGGCTGGCCGACCGGGATCACCTTGGCGTTGGTGACCGGCACGCGCAGGCCGTAGGCGTACTTGTTGACCAGGATGAAGTCGCCGTCGAACAGCGTGGGCATCATCGAGTCGGACGGGATCCGGAACGGCTCGGCCAGGAACGAGCGCACCATCAGCACGAGGAAGATCACCGGGAAGAACGAGCGGCAGTATTCGACCAGCACCGGCTCCTTGGCCTTGTCGCCGTGGACGCGCAGCCGCCGCGGCCGGAACAGCCAGTGGTCGATCGCCCACACGATGCCGGTGAAGGCCGTCAGCGCCACCAGCAGGGCGGCGAAATCCAGGTCCAGGTTGCCCATCCGTTGCCCTCGCGCGCCGGGAGTCGCGGCGCCTTACTTGTCGTTGAGCTGCAGCACCGCCAGGAACGCTTCCTGCGGGATCTCGACGCGGCCGATCTGCTTCATGCGCTTCTTGCCTTCCTTCTGCTTCTCCAGCAGCTTGCGCTTGCGCGACACGTCGCCGCCGTAGCACTTGGCCAGCACGTTCTTGCGCAGGGCCTTGACCGTCGAGCGCGCGATGATCTGCGCCCCGACCGCGGCCTGGATCGCGACGTCGAACTGCTGGCGCGGGATCAGTTCGCGCATCTTCTCGACCAGTTCGCGCCCGCGCCGGTCGGCCACGCTGCGATGCACGATCAGGCTCAGCGAGTCGACCTTGTCGCCGTTGACCAGGATGTCCAGGCGCACGAAGGGACCGGCCTCGAAGCGCACGAAATGGTAGTCCAGCGACGCGTAGCCGCGGCTCACGCTCTTGAGGCGGTCGAAGAAATCCAGCACCACCTCCGCCAGCGGCAGCTCGTAGCTGATCTGGACCTGGCTGCCGAGGTACTGGATCGAGCGCTGCACACCGCGCTTCTCCTCGCACAGCTTGATCACGCTGCCGATGTGGTCCGGCGGCGTGAGGATGTTGGCGAGGATGATCGGCTCGCGGATCTCCTCGATCCGCGACACGTTGGGCAGCTTGGAGGGGTTCTCCAGCGCGGTCACGGTGCCGTCGACCTCCACCACCTCGTAGACCACGGTCGGCGCCGTGGTCACCAGGTCGAGGTCGTACTCGCGCTCGAGGCGCTCCTGCACGATGTCCATGTGCAGCAGGCCGAGGAAGCCGCAGCGGAAGCCGAAGCCCATCGCCTCGGAATTCTCCGGATCGAAGCGCAGGGCGGCATCGTTGAGCTTGAGCTTGTCGAGCGCCTCGCGCAGCGCCGTGTAGTCGTCGGCCACCACCGGGAACAGGCCGGCGAAGACCCGCGGCTGCACTTCCTGGAAGCCGGGCAGCGCCTCGGCCGCCGGGCTGCCGGCGAGGGTGATGGTGTCGCCCACCGGCGCGCCGTGGACCTCCTTGATCGAGGCGCAGACGAAACCGACCTCGCCCGGGCCGAGGCGCTCCTTGAGCAGGCGCTTGGGCGTGAACACGCCGACCTGGTCGACTTCGTGCGCGCGCCCGGTCGACATCACCAGGATCTTGTCCTTGCGCTTGATCTCGCCCTGCATGACCCGCACCAGCGAGACCACGCCGAGGTAGTTGTCGAACCAGGAATCGATGATCAGCGCCTGCAGGCGTTCGGTGTCGCGCGGCTTGGGCGCCGGGATCCGCGCCACGATGGCCTCGAGCACCGCGCGCACGTTGAGGCCGGTCTTGGCGCTGATCTCGATCGCGTCGGTGGCGTCGATGCCGATGACCGCCTCGATCTCCTTCTTGACCTTGGGCGGGTCGGCGGTCGGCAGGTCGATCTTGTTGAGGACCGGGATCACCTCGAGGCCCATCTCGACCGCGGTGTAGCAGTTGGCGACCGATTGCGCCTCCACGCCCTGGGCGGCATCGACCACCAGCAGCGCGCCCTCGCAGGCCGCCAGCGAGCGGCTCACCTCGTAGGAGAAATCGACGTGCCCCGGCGTGTCGATGAAATTGAGCATGTAGGTGCGGCCATCCAGCGCCGTGTACGGCAGCGACACGCTCTGCGCCTTGATCGTGATCCCGCGCTCGCGCTCGATCGGGTTGGAGTCCAGCACCTGGTCCTCCATCTCGCGCGCCTCGAGGCCGCCGCACAGCTGGATGATGCGGTCGGCGAGCGTGGACTTGCCGTGGTCCACGTGGGCGATGATGGAGAAGTTGCGGATGTGGTCCATGGACAGGGGCCGGCGCGGCCGGCCGTTGCGGCCGCCGTCGTCAAAAGACGGGGATTATCGCAGATCGGCCGGCGCCCCGCTGCGGACGCGGGGCGACCGGCACCGGGCGGCGCGTGCCGCCCGGCACCCCGGGTTCAATCGGCCGGCGGCAGGCGCAGGGCCAGGAAACTGCTGGCGTCGCCGCGGCGCACCAGCAGCATGACCGACTGGCCCGGCTTGGCGGCGCCGGCCTGGGCCTGGAAGGCCGCCGCCGTGCCCACGCGCACCCGCCCGACCATCAGGATCACGTCGCCGGGTTGCAATCCGGCCCGCGCGGCGACCGCGCCGCTGACATCCTCGACCAGCACGCCCTCGTCGGCGCCGAGGCCCAGTTCCTCGCGCTCGTCGGCGCTGAGGTCGCGCACGCCGATGCCGAGCGGATTGGTGGCTTCGGCGACTTCGGGCCGGGCCGCTTCGGGCTCGCCGTCCTCGGGCGGCAACTCGCCGACCGTGACCGGCAGGTCGAGGGTCTTGCCGTCGCGCCACACCCGCAGCGTGGCACGCGAGCCCGGCGCGGTGGCGCCGACCAGCGGCGGCAATTCGTTGGAATCCGACACCTCGGCGCCGTTCCAGCCCAGGATCACGTCCTGGACCTTGACCCCGGCGCGTTCCGCCGCCGAACCCGGCACCACCTGCGCCACCAGCGCCCCGCCGATCTTCGGCAGGCCCAGGGCCTCGGCGGTGTCGCGGTCGATGCGCTGGATCTGCACCCCGATCGATCCGCGGCTGACCTTGCCCTTGGTGCGCAATTGCTCGGCGACCGAACGCGCGACCTCGATCGGGATCGCGAAGGACACGCCGATCGAGCCGCCGGTGTTGGAGAAGATCTGCGAGTTGATCCCGACGACCTCGCCCTGGAGGTTGAACAGCGGCCCGCCGGAGTTGCCGCGGTTGATCGCGACGTCGGTCTGGATGAAGGGCACGTAGCGCTGGTCGGGATTGATGGTGCGCCCGACCGCGCTGACGATGCCGGCGGTGACGGTGAAATCGAGCCCGAAGGGCGAGCCGATCGCGACCACCCACTGGCCGGGCTTGAGCGCCTTCGACTCGCCGAGCACAAGCACCGGCAGGTCGCTCGCCTCGACCTTGAGCAGGGCCACGTCGGTGGCGGCATCGGAGCCGATGACCTTGGCGGTGAACTCGCGCCGGTCCTTGAGCCGGACCACGACCTCGGTCGCGCCATCGACGACGTGGTGGTTGGTCAGGAGGTAACCGTCGCGCGAGATCACGAAGCCCGAGCCGCCCGAGATGCTGTCCGGCCGGCGGCCGTCGAGTCCGCGGTGCGGATTGCGCGGGTCGTTGGGATCGCCGAAGAAGCGCCGGAACAACTCCGGCATGTCCTCGCCATACAGCTCCGACAGCTCCTCCGCGTCGCCGCCGCTCTTGCGCGCGGTGATGTTGACCACCGCCGGCGCGTTGGCCTCCACCAGCCCGGTGAAGTCCGGAAGCTGGGCCCGGGCCGGGGCGGCCAGCAGGCAGGCCAGGGCGAACATGGCGGCAGTCAGTGAATTCGGAACGCGCATCGGTATCGGCCCTGGCTGGAATGGAAATCGGTATGGGGCCGCGCAGGTGCAGCGGCAAGTCCTAGCTTGGGGTCGCGCCTGCAGGGACACAAGGGCCGCGCGACACGGCCCCTCAGTCCGCGGGCGTGGCCACGGAACGGGCGATGCGCTCCACCGTCGCCGGCGGCACGTCGCCCACCACCACGACCTGGTGCTGGTCCAGCGTGCGCCCGTAGACGCTGAGCGCGCCGCGGCGGTGGCTGCCGACCGGCGCGTTTCCGAGCGGTTCGACGTACACCGAGACGCTCGCCAGCCCGTCCGAATACAACAGGTGCTGCGCGCCCGGCGCGGAATCGGCGGCGCGCCCCACGAGGCGGAAGCCCGCAGGCAGGTCGCCCACGGTCCAGCCGGCGTCGTCCGCAGCCTCCGCTGCCGCGGCCGCTTGCGCCGCGACCGGCACCGGCGCGGCGTTCGCGGCCGCCGGCTGCAGCACCAGGTCCACGAACATGATCTGCTCCACCGCGGCGCCCGTGGGTCCGACCAGGGTCGAGCCCAGGAGCATGCCGCTTTGCGGCTCGATCCACAGGCGGTAGCCATAGCGGGCCGCGTCGCGCGGGCGCGCGTCGAGGACCAGCGCGTCGTGCCCGGCGACGCGGTCGCGCCCGACCACGGCGATGAGATACGGCGACTCCGGATCGGCCAGGCGCTGCAGGTCGGGTGCCGGCAGGGCGACGCGGCCGGCCTCGGCCAGCGTCATCGATCCGCCGCCCACCGTGCAACGCGTGCCGCTGGCGTCGCGCACCAGCTCGCGCCGTTCGCCGGTCAGCGCCACCAGCCGCTCGACGCTGCCCTCGGGCCCCACGCTGCGGGTGACGCGCATCGCGTCGAGGCGGCCGTCGTGGAGGTACACGAAGGTGCCCTGGTACTGCAGGTTGCCGAAGGCCGCCGCCGCGCGCTGCAGGAGGCTGGCGGGATCATCGGCCGCGTGCGCCGCGAACGCGGCGCACAGGGCCCACGCCACCACGGCCAGCCGTCGCGGGAACCGCATCAACGCGGAACGGTGGCAGCGGCCGCGGCCGCCGGCCGGGCCTGGCCCGGCCCGGCGACCACATAGACATAAGGCACGAAGCCGCCGCGCGCCGCGCCAGTAGCCGCGCCGCCATGGCGCAGGAGGTAACTCTCGAACTGCGGGTCGACCGTGGTGCTGGATGGCAACACCGGACCGAGGTCGGCGACCGGCTGCGCCAGGATCGGGGTGGCGAGGTCGTCGGCGCGCAAGGCCGAGGTCTGCGCCAGCGTTGCCACCGGCGGCGCCGGCACGGTCGCCGGCTGGATCACGTACAGCGCCAGCGCGGCGACGCCGGCCGCGACCGCCGCGCCCAGCGCGGGACGCAGCCAGCGCTGGCCCGCGGCGGGGCCGGCTTCGACCGCCACCCGCGCCATCACCGCATCGGCAAAACCGGGGTCGACCAGCGCGGCAGGCTGCCGCAGCAGGCAGGCGCGGACCACGTGCCAGCGCGCCCAGCGCCGGCGCAGGGCGCCATCGGCGGCGGCGCTGCGCAGGATGAAGCGCAGTTCGTCGCGGCCGAGTTCGCCGTCCGCGAGCGCGGAGAGCGTTTCGAGCTTGGAATCGGGGGTGCTCATGTGCGGTCGTCTTCGCTCAGTAGGGGCCTCAGCTGCTCGTCGATCGCCTCGCGGGCGCGGAAGATGCGCGAGCGCACGGTGCCGATCGGGCAGTTCATCGTTTCCGCGATTTCCTCGTAGCTCAAGCCGTCCACCTCGCGGAGGGTGATCGCCTGTCGCAATTCATCCGGCAACGCATCCACGGCCCGGGTCACGGTGCGCTCGATCTCCTGGCGCAACAGCTCGCGCTCGGGCGTGGAACCGTCCTTGAGCCGCACCGCGGCATCGAGGTGCTCCGCATCCTCGACCTGCACGTCCTCGGTCGGTGGCCGGCGTCCCTGCGAGACCAGCCAGTTCTTGGCCGTGTTGATCGCGATCTTGTACAGCCACGTATAGAAGGCGCTGTCGCCGCGAAAGTTCCCGATCGCCCGATACGCCCGCACGAAGCTCTCCTGCGCCACGTCCTGGCACTCGGACCAGTCGCCGACGTAGCGCGAGATCACGCTGGTCAGCTTGTGCTGGTACTTGCGCACGAGCAGGTCGAAGGCGCCCTTTTCGCCCGCCTGCACGCGCCGAACCAGCGCCTGATCGAGTTCGTTGTCGCTCATGCGGGCCTTGCGCCTCCCTGTCGCCCGACCCGGTCATGTCGCCGCCCCCGCCGCCGTCCAGGCATCGGGGGCCGCTTCCATGGACCGCGCCGCGGGCGAAAAGTTCGCCGCTTCAGGAGTTTGCCGCCAGCAGCCGCTCGCGCTCGGCCATCATGTTCTCGAAACTGGCGGCCGGCAGCGGGCGGCAGAACAGGTATCCCTGCAGGTCCTCGCAGCCGTGCTCGCGCAGGAACAGCAGGTGCTCCTCGTACTCAACGCCCTCGGCCACCACGCTGCGACCGAGGTTGTGCGCCATGTGGATGGTCGCGCGGACGATCGCCTCGTCGTCGGGATCGACGCCGATGTTGCGCACGAACACCTGGTCGATCTTGATCCGGTCGGCCGGGAAACGGCGGATGTAGTCGAGCGAGGACTGGCCGGTGCCGAAGTCGTCGATCGCGATCGAACAGCCCAGGGTGCGGATCGCCTGCAGGGTCTCGAGCAGGTTCGGGATCGACTTCACGTTGAGGCTCTCGGTGACCTCGAGCTCGAGGTATTTCGCCTCGAGGCCGAAGTCGTCGAGCGCGCGCTGCACGACCTCGACCAGGTTGGGCTGGCGCAACTGCAAGGGCGAAAGATTGACGCTGATCCGCAGCGGCATCTCGAAGCGCACGTGCCACGCGCGGGCCTGCTGCACGGCCTGGCGCAGGACCCACTCGCCGATCGAGAGGATCAGGCCGGTCTCCTCGGCCAGCGGGATGAAGAACCCGGGACTGATCATGCCGAGTTCGGGATGCTCCCAGCGGACCAGCGCCTCCATGCCCACGATGTCCTCGGTCTCGGTGCAGACCTGCGGCTGGAAGTAGACCCGCAACTCGCCGTTGCGCTCGGCCTGGCGCAGCTTGGCCTCGAGCGCGAGGCGCTGCTGGTGTGACTCCTCGGGCACCGCGACGTAGGCCTGCCAGGTGTTGCGGCCGATGCCCTTGGCGCTGTACATCGCCACGTCCGCGTGCTGCAGCATCTTGTCGGCCGAGCTGGCGTCGTCGGGATAGAAGCTGATGCCGATGCTGGCGGTGATGTGCAGCTCGCGGCCGTCGGAGAGCGTCAGCGCCGCTTCCAGCACGCGGCAGATCTTCTCGGCGATGCGCAGCACGTCGTCGCGCTGGACGATGTGGCGCAGGATCAGGGTGAACTCGTCGCCGGCGTAGCGCGCCACCGTGTCGGAGCCGCGCAGCGCGGCGCGCAGGCGCTTGGCCGCCGCCACCAGCACCTCGTCGCCGACGCCGTGGCCGAGGCTGTCGTTGATGGTCTTGAAGCGGTCGAGGTCGACGAACAGGACCGCGAACATCTCGCCGGTGCGTTGCGCTTCCTTGATCGTGGTTTCGAGGCGGTCGTTGAACAGCAGCCGGTTGGGCATCCCGGTAAGCGAATCCTGCAGGCCCTTGGCCCGGCCCTGCTCGCGCGCGCGATCGAGCTCGAGCTCCATCGAGATGCGCCCGGCGGCGACCTCGAGCACCTCGCGCAGCCCGGTGACGCCGGTCCACGGCCGCGAGCTGGCGACCACCAGCGCGCCGACCGGGTCCTGGCGCTCGTCATGCAACGGCACCGCCGCGATCGCCGCGAGGCCGAGCGCCGCCACCGAGCGGTCGGCCGCGAACACGCGTTGCGCGGCCTCGGTCACGATCACCGGTTCGCCCGATTCCAGGCGCCGCAACAGTTCGCTCCAGTCCACCGTCGGCGACGGCATCGGCGATCCCGCGACATGCAGCAGCAGTTCGTTGGCGCCGCCCTGTTCGGGTCGCGCGCCGAGGACCCAGACATGGTCGGGGCGCAGCCAGTCGGCCAGCAGGCGCACGGCGCGGCGGATGGTCTCGCCTTCGCGCAGGGCGCCGATCGCGGCCGCGACGTGCAGCGCCTCGCCCAGGCCCTGGGCGTCGCTGGCGTCTCGATAGCTGGTCAGGCACAGCAGGTCGCGGCCGCGCGCGACCAGCCGCGCGTGCGCCTCGACCCAGTAGCGCGACCCGTCGGCGCGCGCGCGCAGGCAGCGATAGCGAACCCGGCCCTCGCGCCGCAGGCGCTGGCGCAGGGCTTCGCGCGCGGCCGCGTCATGGGTGTGGTCGAGGGTGTCGAAGGGCGTGCCGACCAGCTGCGCCCGCGGGATGCCGGTGCGCTGTTCCAGCGCGCCGTTGGCGTCGAGGATCTGCCCGGTCGTCCACGACGACAGCACCAGCTCGTCCGGGTGGCCGTCGAAGGCCAGGTGGAAGTCCTGGCCCTCGAAGCCCGGTTCAGTCGCCGCCGGCGCGCCAGCCGGGACGCTCGCGACCGGCTCGGCCGGCGCCGGCGCCGGTGCGCGACCCGCGGCCAGCACCTGCTGGATGCGCGCCAGCGCCTCCGCGCCGATGACCGGCGTGCGGATCCAGTCCGACACCAGGTCGGGCGCGTGCATCCAGCCCCAGCGCCGCTCGAGGTCCTCGGCCGAGGCGATGCCGATCACCGGCAGCTTGCGCCCGGTCTGTTGCGCGATCTCGGCGCGGAACGCCAGCGCCTCGCGCGCGTCGCCCTGGAACTCGAGCAGGATCGCGTCCAGGCGCGGGTCCTGGCGCAGGAAGGCATGGGCCTGGGCGAAGTCCTTGGCGGTGTAGATCGCGTCGAATTCGTAGGCGTCGAGGGTTTCGAACAGCGCACGCCGGTCGTCGCGGTTCATGACCACGATCAGGACCGCGCCGCGCAGGGCTTCACTGGCCATGCTCAGGCCAGCCAGCGACCATCGCGCAGGCGCAGGCGGCGGCCGCCACCGGGATCGTCGACGATGCGGTCGAGCAGCTCGTCGACGCCTTCGGTGAAAGTCACCCGGGTGTCGATCAGCACGATCTTGCGCACGTTGCCGCCGCCCTTGCCGCGCCCGATGGTGCGCAACTGCGCCAGCACCTGGTTGCGCGCGGCGGCAAAACGCAGGGTCCCGCCCAGGTGCAGGAACAGGTAGACGCCGAATTGCGGGCTGGACTGGATGTAGCGCAGCGCGTCCGGCAGGCGGATCGAACCCGGCACGCTGACGTCGCGCTCGCGCAGGCTGGTGATGCCCTCGCCCTCGGTCCACGCGTAGATCGAACTGCCGCTGCGTACCGCGTACTGGCGGAATTGCGCCAGCACCTCGTCACCGCGCGCGGTATCGATCGCCAGCAGGTTGCGTGGACTGCCGACGATGCGGTCCACCAGCTGCGGCGTCACGAACAATGCGGCGATCTCGCCCGTTGCGGCCTTGGGTGTCCCGACTTCCATCATCCAAACATAGCCTTGCGCCAACTTCCTTGCCAGAAGCATAGCTCGACCGGGGGTGCTAGGCTTCGCGGCCCATCGCCCGTGCCGCGAGGACTCCAGCATGTTCGAGGGACTGCGCTTCAAGCACTGGCGTCATGAACTGGCTGCCGACGGCATCCTGATCCTGACCCTGGACCGGGCCGGGGAGTCGGCCAACAGCCTCAGCCGCGAGGTCCTGGAGGAGCTCGGCCGGCTGGTCGAGCGGATCGGGATCGAGCCACCCAAGGGCGTGGTGATCCGGTCCGGCAAGTCCGGGAGCTTCGTGGTCGGGGCCGACCTGCGCGAATTCGAGCAGTTCGCGGCCCAAGGCCAGGTGCTGGAGTCGATCGAGCGCGGGCACCGCGTCTACGACGCCCTGGCGGCGCTGCGCTGCCCGACCGTGGCGGCGATCCATGGCGCCTGCATGGGCGGCGGCACCGAACTCGGCCTCGCCTGCCGCTGGCGCGTGGCCACCCGCGACCCGAAGACCCGCATCGGCCTGCCCGAGGTCAAGCTCGGGATCATGCCCGGCTGGGGCGGCACCTCGCGCCTGCCGCACCTCGTCGGCGCGCCCAAGGCCTTCGACCTGATGCTGACCGGGCGCGCGCTCGGCGCCAGCGCCGCGCGCGCCCTCGGTTACCTGGACGCGGTCTGCGACGAAGCCGAATTGCTCGACGCCGCCAAGCGCCTGGTGGCGCGCCGCCCGGCGCGCCCGCTGGCGCAGCGCGCGTTGGCCTGGGCCACCAACACCTGGCCGGTGCGCCAGGTACTGGCGCCGATGATCCGCGGACAGACCGCGGCCAAGGCCGACCCGAAGCAGTATCCCGCGCCCTTCGCGATGATCGAGCTGTGGCGTCGCCACGGCGGCAGCGTGGGCGCGATGCTGCGCGCCGAGCCGCGCGCGGTGGCCAGGCTCGCGGCCACGCCCACCGCGCGCAACCTGGTGCGGGTGTACTTCCTGCAGGAAGCGCTCAAGTCCGCGGGCAAGGGCGAACACGGCGTGCGCCACGTCCACGTGGTCGGCGCCGGCGTGATGGGCGGCGACATCGCGGCGTGGTGCGCGCTGCAGGGATTCACCGTGAGCCTGCAGGACCGCGAACTCAAGTACGTGCAGCCGGCGCTGGATCGCGCCGCCGATCTGTTCACCCGCCGCCTGAAAGTCGAGCCGAAGATCGGCGAGGCCAGGGCGCGCCTGGTCGCCGACGTCGAGGGCGCGAAGGTGCCCGAGGCCGACCTCGTGATCGAGGCGATCTTCGAGAATATCGAGGCCAAGCAGGCGCTCTACGCCAGCCTCGAGCCGCGGCTCAAGCCCGGCGCAATGCTCGCCACCAACACCTCGAGCATTCCGCTGGCCACGCTGGCGGAAAAGCTGGCGGACAGATCGCGCTTCGTCGGCCTGCACTATTTCAACCCGGTCGCGCTGATGCCGCTGGTCGAGATCGTGCGCCAGCCCGAACTGGCGCCGGAAGTCGAACGGCGCCTGCTGGCCTTCGCACGCGCGATCGACAAGCTGCCGGTGCCAGTGGCGCCGTCGCCGGGCTTCCTGGTCAACCGGATACTGATGCCCTACCTGCTCGAGGCCATGACCGCCTGGAACGAGGGCGTGCCGGGTCCCGTGATCGACCGCGCGGCGAAGAAGTTCGGCATGCCGATGGGGCCGATCGAACTGGCCGACACCATCGGCCTCGACGTGGCGGCATCGGTAGGCAGGATCCTCGCGCCATTCCTGGGCCTCGAGATCCCCAAGGGCCTGGAGTCGCTGCTGGCCAATGGCAAGCGCGGCAAGAAGGACGGCCAGGGCCTCTACACCTGGGTCGAGGGCAAGGCGCAGAAGCCCGAGGTGCCGAAGGACTTCGCGATGCCCGGCGACCTGGGCGACCGCCTGGTGCTGCCGATGATCAACGAAGCGGTGGCCTGCCTGGCCGAAGGCGTGGTCACGACCGAGGAGCAGCTCGACGCCGGCGTGATCTTCGGCACCGGCTTCGCGCCCTTCCGCGGCGGACCGATCCAGTTCGTTCGCGACACCGGTGCGGCGGCGCTCATGGCGCGCCTCGACGCGCTGGCGGCCAAGTACGGCCCGCGCTTCAAGCCCAAGGCCGGCTGGGACCGCTTCGGCTGAGTGGATTCAGGCCGCGGCTGCAGCCTGCACGGCTTCCGTCACGACTGTCGCGGCCGTCGCGCCGAACCAAGCCAGGCTACCGGCGAGCGCCGCAGTCTCGCCGACCACGAGCAAAGCCGGCGAGCGGATCGACGCCTCGCGCGCAATCGCGGCGAGCGCGTCCAGCGTCCCCGTGACGACGCGTTGCTCCGGCCGCGTGCCGTTCTCGATCCATGCCACCGGCGTGCTGCGGGCGCGACCGTGGCGCAGCAGCGCGGATTGCAGTTCAGCCGCGCGCCCGACGCCCATGTAGAAGACCACGGTATGCCGCGCACGCGCGAGCCGGGTCCAGTCCAGCGTGTCGAGCGAGTCCTTGCAATGCGCGGTGACCAGTTCCACCGATTGCGCCAGGTCGCGATGCGTCAGGGGAATGCCGGCATAGGCGGCGCAGCCCAGCGCCGCCGTGATGCCGGGGACGACTTCGTAGTCGATCGCATTCTCGCGCAGCCAGGCGATCTCCTCGCCGCCGCGCCCGAACACGAAGGGGTCGCCGCCCTTGAGCCGGACCACGCGTTGTCCGGCCCGCGCGCGCTCTACCATCAGTTCGTTGATCCGCGACTGCGCCACGCACGGTCCACCGGCTTCCTTGCCGACCGCGATGCGTTCGGCGTCGCGACGCACGAGGGCCAGCACGCCATCCGGCACGAGCTGGTCATGCAGCACCACGTCAGCCGCTTGCAGGCGCCGCAGCGCGTGCAGCGTGAGCAGTCCCGGATCTCCCGGTCCCGCGCCGACCAGTGCCACCGAACCTGCCTGCGGCACGACCCCGGCGTGCAGCGCGTGGCGCAGGCTCGCTTCCGCGGCGGCCGGACGCGCGGCACGAACCGCGGAAGCGACCGGGCCATCGAGCAGCCAGTGGTAGAAGCGGCGCCGCGCCGCCGGCTCGCGATGGCGCTGCCGGATCGCGGCGCGGAAGCGCCGGGCCAGCTCCGCCACGCCGCCCCAGCCCGCGTCGAGCACCTGTTCGATTTCGCCGCGCAGGCGCGCGGCCAGGGCCGGCGCCACGCCGCCGGTACCGATCGCGATCGCGAGCGGCCCGCGACGGACCAGGGCGGGCAGGATCGCGCTCGAACGGGCCGCGTCGTCGACCACGTTCACCCACAGCCCGCGCGCGGCGGCGGCCGCCGACACCTGCGCGTTGACGCGCGCATCGTCGGTGGCGGCGATCACGAAACTGCAGCCATCCAGCAGCGCCGCATCGAAGGCCTGCGCCACGTGGCGCACGCGCGCCCGGGCGATGTGCCGGCGCAGGCGCGCGTCGACCCGGGCGCCGGCGACGCGCACCGCCGCGCCGGCATCGAGCAATCCCTCGACCTTGCGCGCAGCGACCGCGCCGGCGCCGACGACCAGCACGTCGCGTCCGCGCAGGTCGACGAACACGGGGTAATAGGACACGGGTTCCATGGCGGGGATGTCGACGCGCATGGCACACGCTAGCGTCGCCACGGCGGCGGCAGAAATGACGCCTGGAACGGTCGATATGCCCCTGCGCCATATCGGTGCAGGCTCGTTGGACATGTCCAATCGGCTGCGCTAGCGTCGAATGCGAATGGCGCCACCGGCGTGGCGTCCTCGTGGCCCTGGAGCATCACCATGAAGCTGCGCGAGTTCGCGATGCATGCGTCGATGTGTAGCCGCCGTTGCCGTGCACGGCCCGCCACCCATCGACCACGCCCATCGCCGCCTCGAACGCCATGACCCTCAGCCAGCTCCGCTACCTCGTCGCCATCGCCGACGCCAACCTCAACATCACGCTCGCGGCGCAACGCGTGCACGCCACGCAGCCCGGGCTCTCGAAGCAGCTCAAGCAACTCGAGGACGAGCTCGGGCTGCAGCTCTACCTGCGCCGCGGCAAGAGCCTGGTCGGGATCACGCCCGCCGGCGTCCAGGTGCTGGAACGCGCCCGCACCATCCTCGACGAGGCGCGCAACATCCGCGCGCTGGCCTCGCACCTGCAGAAGGCCGCGAGCGGTTCGCTCCGGGTCGGGACCACCCATACCCAGGCGCGCTACGTGCTGCCGCCGGTGCTGGCCGGGCTGCGCGGCTCCTATCCCGAGGTCGGCATCGGCCTGGTGCCCGGCTCCTCGGAGGAACTGCTCGCGCGCCTGCGCGCGGGCCAGCTCGACCTCGTGATCATCAGCACCTCCGGCGATCCGCCGGCCGACCTCGTCGCCCTGCCCGCCTATCGCTGGGACCGCGTCGTGGTGGTGCCGCGCGCGCACCCGCTCGCGCGCGAGACCGGCGCGTTGACGCTGGCCGCGCTTGCGCCCTACCCGCTGGTGACCTACGAGGGCGCCGCCGGCGGCGCTTCGACGCTGGCGCGCGCCTTCGCTGCGGAGGAACTCGCGCCGCGCATCGCCCTGACCGCGCTCGACGGCGACCTGCTCAAGACCTACGTGGCCGATGGACTCGGCGTCGGCGTGCTGGCGCCGATGGCCCTGGAGGCCAGCGATCGCGAACGCTTCGCGGTGCTCGATGCGGCGCACCTCTTCCCGCGCTGCACGACCTGGATCCTGCACGGCGCCGGACGGGTCCTGCCGCGCTTCGCCGACGAATTCGTCCAGCGCTTCGCGCCGCACCTCGCGCCGGACGCCGCCACCCCGGCGGCAGTCCCGCTGTGGCCCGCCGGCGCCGCGCGCGACCACTCGCGCCTGGCCTGAGCGCCGCGGCCGGATCCGGAAAAACGAAGCCCCGCTAGCGCGGGGCCTCGTGACCGGTGCGACGGCGGCGGCGGGCGCTCAGTCGCCCATCTGCTTCTGCCGATGCTCCCAGCGCTCCTGCGCGTCGAGGCACAGGGTCGCGATCGGGCGCGCCTCCAGGCGCTCCAGGCCGATCTCTTCGCCGGTCTCCTCGCAGTAGCCGTACTCGCCATCCTCGATCCGCTTGAGCGCCTTGTCGATCTTGTTGATCAGCTTGCGATAGCGGTCGCGGGTGCGCAGTTCGAGCGAGTTCTCGGTCTCGCGCGTCGCGCGCTCGGCCTCGTCGCCGACGTCGCGGACCTCGTCGCGCAGGTTGTCGATGGTCTGCTTGGATTCCTCCACCAGGTCGACCCGCCACTGCGACAGCTTGCGACGGAAGTACTCGAGGTGCAGCGACCCCATGTAGGGATCCTTGGACGACAGCACGTAGCCCGGCGGCAATTCGATCCGTGGCGCATCACCGGGCTTCTTGCCCGCGGCGCTGTGCTTGCGCAGCGGACGCTGCACGGGCTTGGGCTTGCTGGTCGGCAGGGCCACGGCCTTGGGGCCGGTCGGGCGCGGCGAAGGCGGCGGCGAAACGTATACCGGGCGGGCCGGGAACACCTGCTTCTGGGACGCCTTCGATTGCGCCTTGGGGGCAGCCTTCGGTACCGCTGCCGGTGCGGCCGCCTTGGCCTTTGCCTGCGGCGCCGGCTTGGCCGGCGCCACGGGTTTCGCCTTCGGCGCGGGCTTGGTTGGCTTCTTCGGCGCGACCTTGGCCTTCACCGGGGCCGGCTTGCGTGCCGGCGCCGCAGCCTTGCCCTTGGCCGGGGCCGGTTTGCGGGGCGCCGGCTTGGCCGGCTTCTGCCTCGTTGCCGGCTTGGCCTTCGCGGCAGGCTTGGCCTTCGTGGCCGGCTTGGGCTTCGCGACCGCCTTGGGCTTGGCCTTAGCGGCCGCTTTGGATTTCTGCGCAGGCTTGCCGGCCTTGGGGGCGGACTTCTTCTTGCTCGCGGCGTTCTTCGCCATCTCGTACCAATCCTCTGTTCGCGTCGTTCGCGCCGCTCCCGGAATGGCGGACCCAGGGGCTCCGCGCGCCGGGTTGTGGCCGAACGGCCGCGTGTTATAGCGTAAGCACCCCCCGGCAGCAACCGCCGCGGGGCCTACAATTCGGGCCACGCCATCATCGCGCTGTCACGTCTTCCGCGTACCGCAGCGATCGGTCTGGTTCGCGCCTACCAGCGCGTGATCAGCCCCTTTCTCGGTTCACGCTGCCGCTTCCATCCGAGCTGTTCGCACTACGCGATCGAGGCGCTGGAGCGCCACGGCGCGCTGCGCGGCGGCCTCCTGGCCGTGTTCAGGATCGGTCGTTGCCAGCCGCTCGCCGAGGGCGGCTACGATCCGGTCCCTGATACATTCCCTGCGCGGCCCTGGCGGCGCCCTCCCGCCCCACCCGCCGACACCCAACCCTGATCGACTGGCATAAGCGACTGGCATGAGCGACTGGCTGATCACCAACGCGCGCCTCGTCAACGAGGGCCGCCGCCACGACGCCGACCTGCGCGTGCGCGCCGGCCGCATCGAGGCGATCGCGCCCGGGCTCGCCGCGCGACCCGGCGAACGCGTGTACGACGCGCGCGGCCGCACGCTGCTGCCCGGGCTCATCGACGACCAGGTCCACTTCCGCGAGCCCGGCCTCGAGCACAAGGGCGATCTCGCGACCGAATCGCGCGCAGCGGTGGCCGGTGGCATCACCAGCTTCATGGAGATGCCCAACACCAGGCCGCAGACCACGACGCTGGAGGCGCTGCACGACAAGTACGCGCGCGCGGCGCGCAAGTCGCTGGCGAACCACGCCTTCTACATGGGCGCGACCAACGACAACCTCGAGGAACTCAAGCGCCTGCCACCCGGCCTCGCCAGCGGGATCAAGATCTTCATGGGCGCGTCGACCGGCAACATGCTGGTCGACGACCCGGCCACGCTCGACGCGATCTTCCGCGACGCGCCCGCGCTGCTGATCACCCACTGCGAGGACCAGGCGACGATGGACGCCAACCTCGCCGCCGAGCGCGCGCGCCTGGGCACGCTCGGGGTCGAGCGCCATCCGTACATCCGCAGCGCCGAGGGTTGCGTCAAGTCCACGCGCCTGGCGATCGAACTCGCGCGGCGCCACGACGCGCGCCTGCACGTGCTGCACATCAGCACCGCCGACGAGGTCGCGCTGTTCCCCGAGGGTCCGTTGGCGCAGCGCCGCATCACCGCCGAGACCTGCGTGCACTTCCTCCATTTCGACGCGCGCGACTACGCCGGCAAGGGCAACCTCATCAAGTGCAACCCGGCGATCAAGTTCGAGCGCGACCGCGAGGGCATCGTGCGCGGGCTGGCCGAAGGCCGCATCGCCATACTTGCCACCGACCACGCGCCGCACACCCTGGCCGAGAAGGCGCAGCCCTACGAGCAGGCGCCCTCCGGCCTGCCGCTGGTGCAGCACGCGCTGCAGTGCGCGCTCGAGCGCGTGCACGCCGGCCAGCTGAGCCTGGAGACCGTGGTCGAGCGCTTCTGCCATGCGCCGGCGATCCTCTTCGGCGTGGGCCAGCGCGGCTACCTGCGCGAGGGCTACCACGCCGACCTCACCCTGGTGGATCTGGATGCCGCCCAGGAATGCCGGCGCGAGGACGTGCTTTCGAAATGCGGCTGGTCGCCGTTCGAGGGCTACACCTTCCGCAGCCGGGTCGCCGCGACCTGGGTCAACGGCCACCTGGCCTGGGACGGCGCGAAACTCGACGATTCGGTGCTGGGCCAGCGCCTCGACCTGGGGCGCGGACGCGACTGATGGGCCGCGTGGCGCGCATCCTCGTCGCGGCGCTTTCGCTCGCGGCCGCGACGTCCGTCGCCCCCGCCGCGGATTGCGCCGTCGAATTGCCGGCCAGCGCGACCCAGGGCGGCCTGGTCGCGGGCCGCGTCGCGCGCGGCTGCACGGTCGAGTTCGCGGGACGCTCCCTGCGGCTCGCCGCCGATGGCGGCTTCGTGTTCGGCCTGGGCCGCGATGCCCCGCCGTCGGTCGACGTGACCGTGCGCGACCCCGGCGGCCGCACCATGATCCGGTCGCTTGCGGTAGCGCCGCGCAAGTGGCGGGTCGAGCACGTCGACGGCGTGCCGCAGTCCACCGTGACCCCGGCGCCGGACATCGCCGCGCGGATCGCGCGCGAGCAGGCGCGGGTAATGCAAGCCCGCCTGCGCGACGACGCGCGCGAGGATTTCCGCGCCGGGTTCGCGTGGCCCGCGCAGGGTCGGATCAGCGGCGTCTACGGCAGCCAGCGCATCCTCAACGGCACGCCGAAGGATCCGCACTACGGCCTCGACATCGCCGCCGCCACCGGCACGCCGGCGCTCGCGCCCGCCGCCGGCATCGTGAGCTTCGCCGCGCCGGACCTCTACCTGACCGGCGGCACCGTGGTGATCGACCACGGCCACGGCCTCTCCTCGACCTTCATCCACCTGAGCCGCGTCGAGGTCCGCGTCGGCGAACGTGTCGCGCAGGGCCAGCGTTTCGGCGCCATCGGCATGACCGGGCGCGCCAGCGGTCCGCACCTGCACTGGGGCATGAACTGGTTCGACGTGCGCCTCGATCCCGGCCTCGTGGTTCAGCCACCGCCCTGACACCTGCCGCTGTCGCAACGCGCGCCGCCTATCGCGCGCAGAGCGCGCTCCTACGGGGCGTGGAATCCCGGGGCGCAGCAGACCTGTAGGAGCGCGCTCTGCGCGCGATAGGCGCCGCATTGCTGCGGGACGCCTGCCTATCCCCGCAAATGCGCGATCCAGTCCAGCCCCGCGCTGTAGCCGCCCGCCACGCCCTTGCTCGCCACCGCCACCGCGTTGTGCGGATGCAGGCTCTCGTAGTGCGAGGCGCGCACCCAGAAGTCGGCGACGCGCTCGTCGGCGTCCAGCGCCTGCTGCAGGCGCCGGGCCGCGTCCTCGCAGAACATCAGGTTCGCGCCGTTCAACAGGGCGAAGGCCTGTTCGTCGACACGCTTGACCGCGGCCTGCACCGGGGTCTTGAGCGCCCCCTCGGCGAGGTCGATCAGGTCCACCAGCGGGAAGCTCGCGAAGGCCGGCACCACCCGCACCCGCACCTCGGCCGCGCTGCGCTGCGAATGCGGGGTCGCGCAGATTCCCTCCTCGCTGCCCAGCCATGCCAGCACCTGCGCGTGGTCCAGCGCCTTGCCGGCCGCGAACTCGCTCGCGAAGCGCTCCTGGATCAACTGGCGCGCGAGCGCCGCCGAGCACGGGCAGGTGCTGGAGTACAGCACCTCGTAGGCGATCTCGAGCCGGAACTCGCCCTTGTCCAGCAGCCCGGTGATCGCCACCGGGTAGGACTTCCAGCCGCTGTTGTCGCTCATCAGCGCCGGGCGGCGCACCAGGTAATCGAACTGCACGCGGATCAGCGCGCGATCGGAAAGCTCCGCGTGCGATTCGAGGAATTCGCGCAGCACCCGCCGCACCGAGCACGGCGTGAGCGGCTCAGCCGACAGCGCCTTGTCCACGTGCAGGTACAGCCGCGACATATGGATGCCGCGCGCCTCGTGCCGGTGCAGGTTGACGTAGGCGGTGACGCGCGCCGGGGTCGTGACGGTGCGGCCGTCGCCGCCGGCGATCGCGACCGGGACCTCGATCTCGCCCATCCCGACCCAGTCGAGCGCGCCGGCGACCTTGGGGCGCGCGTCGTTGGCGATGTCGGGCAGCAGTCGTACAGCCTGGTTCGAAGGGGCCATGGATTCGCTCGGGAGGGAAACGGGGCGTCGCGGTACCACCAGCACGCTAGATGGAGCCAGGTGCAGGCGTCGTCAATGGTGCCTGCCCGCGAGGCGGCGTGCACGCGGGCTTCATGCGCGGGGCTGGCGTCGCGCGAGGCGCCACAGCGCGAAGGCCAGTTGCGCGCCGGCGAAGCGCCGCGCGCGCCCGCCGTGCGCGCGACCGATGGCACGCCCGATCCGCAGTGCGGCCTCGTCGAGCACGGCAGGCGTGCCCGCGGTCAACGCCTCCTCGATCCGCGGCATCAGCGCATCGCCCAGCGCCAGCGACAGCGCGGGACCCTGTTCCAGCGCCGCATCGCGCGTGGCCCCGGCCCGTGCCAGCAGGTCCAGCGGCAGGCGCGCGCGCTGCGGCAGCGCGAATCGCGACCAGTGGCGGCACTCGGCCAGCACCCGCGCCGCGGCGAGCCCGCGCACGCCGGCGACATCGGTCGCCGCCATGCCGGCCAGGCGCGCGCGCGCCTCGGCCAAGGGTTGCTCCAGCGCCACGAAGGCGGCCAGCAGGGTGTCGGCGTCGGCCGGGGATTCGAGCGCGACGGCATGCGCCGCGCCGCGCAGGATGCGCTCCGCGCCGCCATCCGCGAAGGCCGGCAGCGCATCCAGCGCGAGCAGGCGCTGCAGCAGCGGGTGCCGCGCCGCGCCCGCGCGCGCGTGGCCGATCTCCTCCAGCCACCAGCCCAGCTTGGCCTGCGCCACGCGCGCATCCCGCACGCGCCAGGCGGTTTCGCGCAGGGCGTGCTCGAACGCCAACCAGGCCTCGAAGCGCGCCTCGCGCGCCTGCGGCAGGAACACCCGCGCGATGCGCCATTCGGGCTCGGCCTCCAGCCACGCGGCCACCAGGCCGGCGTCCGCCGCGGCAGGCGCCGGCACGGGCCGCTCAGTCCAGGCCCAGCAGGGCCAGCAGTTGCGCGGGGCGCGCGATCCGGTGCTGCGCGCCCCACCCGCCCGGCGCCTCGTCCTCGCCGTAGTAGCCCCAGTCGACCAGCACCGAGGCCGCGCCGGCCGCGTGCGCCGCCTCGATGTCACGGCGGTCGTCGCCGACCATCAGCGCGCGCGCGGGCGCCACGCCCAATGTGCGGCACGCGTGCAGCACGGGCTCCGGCGCCGGCTTGCGCTGCGCCAGCGTGTCGCCGCTCACCACCGCGCCGGCGCGCCGGTCCAGGCCCATGGCGGCGAGCAGCGGCGTCGTGAGCCAGCCCGGCTTGTTGGTGACGATGCCCCACGGGCGGCCCGCGGCCTCGACCTGCGCGAGGACGTCTTCCATGCCGGCGAACAGGCGCGTGTGGACGTGGATCCGTTCGCGATACACGGCGAGGTAGCGTTCCAGCAAGGAGGGCGCGAGTTCCGGCGCGTCGACGAAGGCCGCGCGCAGGATCGCCGCGCCGCCCTTGGAGACCGCGTTGCGCACCGCCGCTTCCGGCACCGGCGCCCGCCCCAACTGCTCGCGCAGGCGATTGGCCGCGGCGATCAGGTCCGGCGCGGTGTCGGCCAGCGTGCCATCGAGGTCGAACAGCACCGCGTCGGCGATGCCGCTCACGCGGGCTTCTCCGCATGCATGAGGTAGTTCACCGCGGTCGAACGCGACAGCCATGCGCGGCGCAGCACCGGCTCATAGGCCAGGCCACGCACTTCGCGCAGCACCAGGCCGGAACGCCGCAGCGCGGTATCTAGCTCGCTGGGGCGCAGGAACTGCTGGTAGCGATGGGTGCCGCGCGGCAGCAGTCGCGCCACGTATTCCGCGCCCACGATCGCGAGCGCGAAGGCGGCCGGCGTGCGGTTGATGGTCGACAGGAACAGTTGCCCGCCGGGCTTGAGCAGCTCGGCGCAGACCTGGACCACGGCGGCCGGGTCGGGCACGTGCTCGAGCATCTCCATGCAGGCGACCACGTCGAAGCTGGCCGGTTCGGCCGCTGCCAGCGCCTCGGCGCTGGACTCGCGGTAGTCGACCTGGCGTCCCGATTCCAGCAGGTGCAGCCGTGCCACGCCCAGGACCTCCGGCGCAAGGTCGATGCCGACGACGCTCGCGCCGCTGGCCGCGAGCGCCTCGCTGAAGAGCCCGCCGCCGCAACCGACGTCGAGCACGCGCGCGCCGGCCAGCCGCGCGCGCTGGCGCACGAACTCGAGCCGCACCGGGTTGAGGTCGTGGAGCGCGCGCGAGGAACCGTTCGGGTCCCACCACGACGCGGCCATCTGGCCGAAGCGCGCGAGTTCGGCCGGATCGGCGTTGCGGGGCGTGGCGTTCATTGCGGCTCCGGCGCGGCGATGAGGCGGGCCCATCGCTGCGCATTCGCGCGCAGGGCCGCCATGTCCATGCCGGCCACCTCGCCCTGGACGAGCCGCCGCTCGCCGGCGATCCACA
>Ga0154020_10002090_pt1 | contig 24308 bp, 19 predicted proteins | sample Klosneuvirus_201_FD_109709 | JGI IMG/M metagenome (GOLD analysis project Ga0154020, IMG submission 109709) | Active sludge microbial communities from wastewater, Klosterneuburg, Austria - Klosneuvirus_20160825_MG | ecosystem: Engineered > WWTP > Aerobic digester > Activated sludge | place...
TCTGACGCTCAAGGACGCGCGCGTCCCGGTGGATCTCAACCTGGCCAAGTACGCGGGCCCGGAAAGCCGCTATTGCCCGGCCGGCGTCTACGAATTCGTCAAGAACGACGACGGCAGCGATCGCCTGCAGATCAACGCGCAAAACTGCGTGCACTGCAAGACCTGCGACATCAAGGACCCGACCCAGAACATCGTCTGGGTAACTCCCGAAGGTAGCGGCGGCCCGAATTACGCTGGCATGTGAGCAGCGGGTCATCGGCCACCGCAGCCACAGCGTACGCCCCCGCGGCCGAAGCCGTCAGCCCCGTGAGTCCCGTCAGTCGCGGGCCCGCTTGGACTCGTCCAAATCCTGCAGCCGTCGATAGAGCGTGCGCAGGCTGATGCCGAGGGCGCGCGCCAGTTCGGCACGAGTGCCCCGATGTGCGTGCAGGGCAGATTCCAGCATGCGCCGCTCGAGTGCGGGCCACCCCCCTTCGGCCGGGGTTGCCCATGCTCCGTCGGCCTGCCGCAGGAGTTCGGTCGGCGCCTCGGGACCTGGCGGGTTCGGCCTCAACGGGGAGGCATCGGCCGCCAGTGCGCGCTCGATGGTGCCCACATCCAAGCGGTCGCCATCGGCCATGACCGCGGCCCGCTCGATCACGTTGCGCAGCTCGCGCACGTTACCTGGCCACGGGTGGCGGGCCAGCCGGTCCAACACAACGGTGTCGATCGTCAAGTGCCGGCCTGGCGCCACCCGCTCCAGCAGCGCCGCACTGAGCGACGCAAGGTCGAACAGGCGCTCACGCAGAGGCGGCAGCTGGATCGGAAAGGTGGCCAGCCGATAGTAGAGGTCTTCGCGCAGCCATCCGCCAGCCATGCGCTCACGCGGGTCGCGGTGCGTCGCCGAGATCACACGCAGCCGGCTGCGCCGCCACTCGATACCGCCGACGCGCCGATAGGTGCCCGACTCCAGCAGCCTCAGCAGCTTCACCTGCGCTGGCAGCGGCACATCGCCGATTTCATCGAGGAACAAGGTGCCGCCATCGGCAGCCTCGACGAGGCCGGGCTTGGCGGACACCGCGCCCGTGAAGGCCCCACGCTCGTGGCCGAAGAGCTCGCTTTCGAACAAGGCCTCGGGCAGGCTGGCGCAGTCCACCACCACCAGCGGCGCCGCGGCGCGGCTGCTGGCCTCGTGAATGGCGCGCGCCACCAGTTCCTTGCCGGTGCCGGTTTCGCCCAGCAGCAGCACTGCCGCGTCGGTGGGCGCGACCCGCGCCACCAGCTCGAGCATCCGCCGCAATGCCGGTGCCTGGCCGATCAGCGCACCGACGGCAGGTTCGGTCGTTCCCGGCGCCAGCGGCGCAATCCGCTCGACGTAGTAGCGAGGCGCACCCCCAGGCGTCGCCAGAGGCACAAGTTCCACGTCGACATACTGGCGCCCCTGTTGGGTGTGATGCAGGTGCAGCACGCGCTCGCGCTGACCCGATCGACGGGCGCGCGCCAAAGGGCAGCTCTCCCCCGCCAGATCGCATGGCCGGTCAGTGTGATGCGTCACCTCGTGGCAGGTGCGGCCGATGACTTCCGTCTCACCGCCGTACATCGATCGATAGGCCCGGTTCGCCGCGACGATGCGATAGCCGGCGTCGAAGACCACATGAGGCTCCGGCAGGCCTTCGAGATACGCGAGCAGATCCAGGCCCGGGCCAAGTGCGGTTGCGCGCGCAGCCGCTGGTGTGCTTGCGCTTCGGGATGCGGACATGTCAACCTCCAATGCAGGACTTGCGGGCGGGCAAAGCCCCGACCATCGATGGAGCCAGACCCGGGCACCGACGATGCCCACCCCGCCTGTGATGCAACAGTCTCGCCGACGAGGCTGCCATTTTGGCACTGTGGCGCCAACATGGCACTTTCACTGTCAATCTTGGCATCGCCGAGTCTGGAGGCCACGTCGTCTGTCCTGGGCCATTGCCGAGCCAGCCACCCGGAAAAGGCGCACCATCGCCCCCGCGCGCATCGACAGGCTGTCCCGCGCGGCCCCTGGCACGCCGAATGCTTAGGCACGGATGCAGACCATCAACCGGAGAGGCCCATGAGTCACACACACACCGCGCAACCATTGCTGCTCCCGGACGATCCCGAGCGCCGCACGTGGCTGATGGCCACGGGCGTAGCCGCTGGCGTGGCCGCCACCGGCACCGCAGTGCCATTCGTCGCGTCGTTCACACCCAGTGAACGGGCCCGGGCCATGGGTGCGGCGGTCGAGGTGGACATCACCGACCTCGCGCCGGGTGAGATGAAGACTGTCGAATGGCGCGGGAAGCCAGTGTGGATCGTGCGCCGCACGCCACAGATGCTGGCCGCGTTGGGCGGCCACGATGCGGCGCTGGCCGATCCGCTGTCGAGCCGCGAACAGCAACCCGGCTATGCCCAGAACGCCACCCGTTCGGCACGCCCTGACGTGTTTGTCGCCGTCGGCATCTGCACCCACCTGGGCTGCTCGCCGACCGCTGTGGCGCAGGGCAGCCCCAACCCGAGCGTGCCATCCGACTGGCCCGGCGGCTACTTCTGCCCCTGCCACGGGTCACTCTTCGACGGCGCCGGTCGCGTCTATCGCAACATGCCGGCGCCGACCAACCTCGACGTACCGCCACACCGGTACTTGAGCGACAACCGCATCATCATCGGCGAGGATGACGTGTCGTGATGCGGACATACATGCGCGCCGCCGTCGCGGCATGCAGATCACGGCAATGCAAACAACAGCGGCGCCCGAAGGCGCCGCATCTCGACTGGACTCGTGGTGGGCGGTGCAGGGTTCGAACCTGCGACCCCTGCCGTGTGAAGGCAGTGCTCTACCGCTGAGCTAACCGCCCGGTATTCCGGGTTCGCCCATCTGCGCCCGACAACAACCCCCGAGTCGGGATTTTGAGCCGCCTGCGCCGCCTGGCGAAGCTCGAATTATGCCACACCCGATCGCCAGACCGACTTGCCGCCGCTGGCCTTGTCGAGCTCGGCCAGCACTGCCTCGTGGGTCGAAAGCTCCTCGGCCGTGGGCTCGACCAGCGCCAGTTCGAAGGTCGACAAGTCGACCGCGGGCAGGTCGCCTGCACCCAGGGCGCCTCCCGACTCGTGGGCGATCACCAATGTGTCCTGCCCCCGCGTCATTCGGATGTACACCTCGGCCAACAGGCCGGCATCGAGCAGGGCACCATGCAGGCTGCGGTTCGAGTTGTCGACCTCCAGGCGCTTGCACAACGCGTCGAGCGAATTGGCCTTGCCCGGGAACATCTCGCGGGCCATCGCCAGGGTGTCGGTCACCTGCCCCACCACGGTGTGGATGGGCTCGCGCCCCAGCCGGGCCAACTCCGCATTGACGAAGCCCACGTCGAAGCCGGCGTTGTGGATCACGACCTCGGCATCTCGCAGGAACGCGAGCAACCGGTCGACCACCTCTGCGAATCGTGGCTTGTCGGCAAGGAACTCGTCGGTCAGGCCGTGAATACGGATCGCGTCTTCGCTGCCCTTGCGCTCCGGGTTGAGATACAGGTGCAGCGTGTTGCCGGTCAGCCGCCGGTTGACCATCTCGATGCAGCCGATCTCGACGATGCGATCGCCGTTCTCGGGACTCAGGCCGGTGGTCTCGGTGTCGAAGAAGATCTGGCGCATCAGTGCTCCTGGCGGCTGCGGGCCCACGCCCAGAGCGCAGCGCCACCGACCAGCATGGGCACGCACAGCCACTGGCCCATGCTCATGCCCAGCGCCAGCAAACCGAGGTGGGCGTCGGGTTCACGGAAGTACTCGGCGATGAACCGAAAGGCGCCATAGCCGAAGAGGAACGCGCCCGACACCTGGCCGGTGGCTCGTGGCTTGCGTGCATACAGCCACAGCAGCGCAAACAGCAGCACGCCCTCGAGGGCAAACTGGTAGAGCTGCGACGGATGGCGCGGCTGCGCGTCCGGTGCCTGCGGGAACACCATGGCCCATGGCAGTGACGAGTCGGCCGGGCGGCCCCAGAGCTCGCCATTGATGAAGTTGCCGATGCGCCCGCTGGCCAGGCCGGTGGGCACACATGGTGCGACCAGATCGGTGGTCTCGAGCCACGGCCGACCGCGCCGCCACGAGTAGATGGCCAACGCGACGATGACACCCAGCATGCCGCCATGGAAACTCATCCCGCCTTTCCAGACGGCAAGGACTTCGAGCGGGTTCTGGGCGTAGTGGGCCGTCTTGTAGAACAGCGCATAGCCCAACCGCCCGCCCACCACGACGCCCAGCACGCCCCAGAACAGCATGTCTTCGACCTGTGCTCGACTCCAGCCGTTGCGGGCGTACCACGGCTGGCGCGCGCGCGCCAGCGCCAGTGCAAAGAACAGGCCGAAGGCCACGAGATAGGTCAGTCCGTACCAGTGGATCTGTACCGGGCCGATGGCCAGCGCCACCGGATTGAACTGGGGATGCACCAGCATCGGGATTCGGTTCCTCGCAATGGTTGGCCGCATTGCAGCCACGGCGCGCCGCATTGTCGCCGCATCGCAATCCGTGCCGCTCGGGATGCGCCTAGCCCACGGCGGCGGTCGTGCGATTTTCAGTCGTCGGAGGGCACGCGCGGCTTGCCGGTAGGACGCCCACGCTTGAGGTTCAGGCCCATGTTGTCGAGGTGGCGTTCGCGGCGTGCGCGCACCCGCTCATCCTCGCGCTCGGCCTCGCGTCGCTTGGTGTAGCCGGTGGCATCGGCCACCACCCACCAGATCGCCGCCAAGGCAAATGGCGCCAACACCAGCAGCCAGTTCCAGTTCGCGACGAATGTCACACCGGCAATCTTCAGCAGAACCAGAAGGCACCCGATCACGACGAACCACATGCTGGCAGCCCTTCCCCGGCGGCTGACGGCGACAGTGTCGCGTCAACCGGCCCGTTTAGAATGCGTTGACACAGGTAGGCACTGTAACCCACAGCCCATCTGGAAGACCCACGAAAGGACCCCATGAAGAAGTTTGCCCTTATCGCCGCAGTGGCCGCCGTCGTGGCTGGCCCCGCTTTCGCCAACGCCGATCTGGCCAAGGCCAAGAACTGCCTGGCCTGCCACGCCGTCGACAAGAAGATGGTCGGCCCGGCCTTCAAGGACATCGCCGCCAAGTATGCCGGCCAGAAGGATGCGGCCGCCAAGCTCGCCGACAAGGTGATCAAGGGCGGCACCGGCGTGTGGGGCCAGATCCCGATGCCCGCGAATGCCGTGAGCAAGGATGAGGCCGACAAGCTGGTCGCCTGGGTGTTGTCCACCAAGAAGTGATCACGCAGCTGGCGCGTGTCGCCAGCAGCTGAAAACGCGCAAAGGGCCCGCATCTGCGGGCCCTTTGCCTTGCGTGTCCCTGCGGCGAAGCACGCCGCGCGGCCAGGCTCAGTTGTTTTCGGACAACTGCTCCAGGATGGCCGGATTCTCAAGGGTGGACGTGTCCTGGGTGATCTGTTCGCCCTTGGCGATGGCCCGCAGCAACCGGCGCATGATCTTGCCTGAGCGGGTCTTGGGCAGGTTGTCGCCGAAACGGATGTCTTTGGGCTTGGCGATCGGACCGATTTCCTTGGCCACCCAGTTGCGAAGTTCGTTGGCGATCTTCTTCGCTTCATCGCCCGTCGGCCGGGAACGCTTGAGCACCACGAACGCGCAGATGGCTTCGCCGGTGGTGTCATCGGGGCGGCCCACCACCGCGGCTTCAGCCACCAGTTCAGTATGGCTGACCAGCGCCGATTCGATTTCCATGGTGCCCATGCGGTGGCCGGAGACGTTGAGCACGTCGTCGATGCGCCCCGTGATGGTGAAGTAGCCCGTCTTCGCATCGCGGCTGGCACCGTCGCCCGCGAGGTAATAGCCCTTGAGCTCAGGCGGGTAGTAGCTCTTCTTGTAGCGATCGGGATCGCCCCAGATCGTGCGGATCATGCCGGGCCACGGCTTCTTGACGACCAGGATGCCGCCCTGCCCGTTGGGCACGTCGTGGCCGGTCTCGTCGACGATCGCGGCATCGATGCCGGGGAACGGCAGTGTGCATGAACCCGGCACGAGCGGCGTGGCCCCGGGCAGCGGCGTGATCATGTGACCACCGGTTTCGGTCTGCCACCAGGTATCGACGATCGGGCAACGCCCGCCACCGACGTTGGCGTGGTACCACTCCCAGGCCGCCGGGTTGATGGGCTCGCCCACGGAACCCAGGATGCGCAGCGAACTGAGGTCGTATTGGCGCGGATGAACGGTGGCGTTGGACTCCGCAGCCTTGATCAGCGAGCGGATCGCGGTGGGCGCGGTGTAGAAGATGGTGACCTTGTGGTCCTGGATCATCTTCCAGAACCGGCCTGCATCCGGGTAGGTGGGTATGCCCTCGAAGACGATTTCGGTGCCACCCATGGCCAGGGGGCCATAGGCGATGTAGGTGTGCCCGGTCACCCAACCGATGTCAGCTGTGCACCAGAAGACGTCGTCGGGCTTGAGGTCGAAGGTCCATTTCGTGGTGATGGCTGCATGCAGCAGATATCCGCCAGTGGAGTGCTGCACGCCCTTGGGCTTGCCGGTGGACCCGGAGGTATAGAGCAGGAACAGCGGATGCTCGGCTCCCACCCACTCGGGTTCGCAGTTGGCGGCTTGGCCGGCCAATGCTTCGTGCAGCCAGATGTCACGCCCATCGTGCCAGGCGATCGCTCCGCCGGTGCGCTTGTAGACGATGACCGTGCCCAGCGTGTCGCAACCGCCCAGGGCAACGGCCTCGTCGACGATGGCCTTCAGCGGCAGCTGCTTGCCGCCGCGCAGCTGCTCGTCAGCGGTGATGACCATCACGGCGCCGGCGTCGTTGATGCGATCACGCAGGCTTTGGGCCGAGAAGCCGCCGAACACGACCGAGTGGGTGGCACCAATGCGGGCGCAGGCTTGCATGGCGACCACACCCTCGATGCTCATGGGCATGTAGATGACGACCCGGTCACCGCGCTTGACACCACGCGACTTGAGCAGGTTGGCCATGCGGCACGTGCGCGCCAGAAGATCAGCGTACGTTGCACGGGTGACGGTACCGTCGTCGGCCTCGAAGATGATGGCGACCTTGTCACCCCGACCGGCCTCGACATGCCGATCCAGGCAGTTGTACGACACGTTGAGCGTGCCGTCTTCAAACCAGCGGAAGAACGGCGCCTCGCTGTCGTCGAGTGAACGGGTGAACGGCTTCTTCCAGCTCAGCAGCTCGCGGGCCTGGCGCGCCCAGAAGCCCGCGTGGTCGTCGGTCGCTTCCTTGACCAGCGCCTCATAGGCCGGCATACCCGAAATGGTGGCCGAGCGCACCGCGGCTTCGGACGGGGCATAGATCTTGAGCTCGTGCGAACCTTCAGCGGCACTCATGGGTGTCTCCTGCAAGCGGGGTTGGATGGGTGGACGGTGGTGGCGACCATAGGCATGGGCTCTTACGAACCCCTTACTTCGCCAGCGTGACACAGTCGGCGACTAGAATCCACGGGGTTTCCCTAGCCCAACAACTGCATGGCTCGCCCTCCCGAGAGTACCGAACCCTTGTCCCGCGGACGTCTGCCGCCTCTGCCGGCCATGATCTTTGCCAGCCGCTGGCTGCAGTTGCCGCTTTACTTGGGTCTGATCCTGGCCCAGGCCGTCTATGTCTTCCATTTCTGGGTCGAGCTGGTCCATCTGATCGAAGCCGCCATGGGCGACGCTGGCGCGCTGCAGAAGCTGGTCAGCAGCCTGGGATACAAGGGCACGCCCATCCTCGATGCCGCCGGGCGCACCGTGGGCTACGAGCCCATCAAGCAGCTTGGCGAGACAATCATCATGCTGGTGGTGCTCGGGCTCATCGATGTGGTGATGATCAGCAACCTGCTCATCATGGTCATCGTGGGTGGCTATGAGACCTTCGTGTCACGCCTGCGTCTCGAGGGCCACCCCGACCAGCCCGAGTGGTTGAGTCACGTCAACGCGTCGGTACTGAAGGTCAAGCTCGCCACCGCCATCATCGGCATCAGCTCGATCCACCTGCTCAAGACCTTCATCAACGCTGCCAATTACGAGGACAAGGTGCTGATCTGGCAGACGCTGATCCACATCGCATTCCTCTTCTCGGCGCTGGCCATCGCACTGGCGGACCGGCTCATGAACGCGCCCGCCGCTGGTCGCCACTGACCGACGACCGCCCGCCTCGGGCGGGCACCTCCGGCTCAACCGACCCGGGCAGCCGCCAGCGGTAGCTCGATGTCCCGGGTGTCTGCTCCAGGCGTGACAGGGTGTACCGTGAAGCCCAGGTCCTGGGCCAGTTGCAGCATGCGGGCGTTCTCGACCAGTACGGTGCCGACCAGGCGGCGCGTGCCGTGATCGTCGAGGGTGCGGATGAGCTTGCGCATCAGCAACTCGCCCAGCCCAGCACCCTTGAGCTCGGAGCGCACGATCACCCCAAACTCGGCATCCTGGTTGTCCGGGTCGATGACTGCCCGCGCAACACCCAGCGTCTGCTCGCGACCATCATGGCCAGGCGCAACGGCGACGAAGGCGATCTCGCGGGCGTAGTCGATCTGCGTCAGGCGCGCCAGTTCGCTGCGTTCGATGGTGCGGCGGCTGTAGAAGATGCGCATGCGGATGTCCTCAGGGTCGAGCTGAGTGAGGAATTCCAAGTGCTGTGCTTCGTCCTCCGGACGGATCGGGCGCAGGGTGAGCGAGCGACCCTGCCAGGCCAGTTGCTCCACCCAATGCGCCGGATAGGGCACTACTGCAAAGCGCTTGGCCCCGGCCACGGGTTGCGCGCTCAGGCGGATTCGAGCATCCAGGGCGATGGCTCCGGATGCGTCCACCAACAGCGGGTTGATGTCCAGTTCGGCCAGGTGGGGTAGATCGGCCAGCAACTGCGACACCGCTGCCAGCACGCCGGTCAATGCATCGAGGTCGGCAGCCGGCACATCGCGGTAGGCGCCCAGCAATCGGGCGACACGGGTGCGCGCCACCAGCGCGCGCGCCAGCGGCGCATTCAGCGGAGGCAGCCCGATGGCGCGATCGGCCAGCACCTCGACGGCCACCCCGCCCTGACCGAACAGCACCACCGGTCCAAACACCGGGTCGATGCTGGCGCCCACGATGAGCTCTCGGGCATGGGCTCGACGCACCATGGACTGCACCGTGTATCCCTGCAGCACGGCGTCTGGTCGACGGCGCTGCACACGCGCTGCCATGGCAGCGGCGGCGGCGCGAACGGCCGCCTCGTCCTCCAGGTCGAGCGCGACGCCGCCGACGTCGGACTTGTGGCTGATCTGCGGCGACAGCACCTTCAGCGCCACCGGAAAACCGATCTCCCGCGCCGCCAGAGCTGCCGCGTCTGCGTCCGCGGGCACCGTGCGCGTGGTTGCCACCGCGATGCCGTAGGCGGAAAGCACCGCCTTGGCCTGCGGTTCGCTGAGCCACTCGCCCCCTTCCGCCAGCGCACGCTCGACCACGACCTGCGCCGCCGCCACATCGGCTGCAGGGCCAGGTGCTGCGGCGGCCGGTGCCTCCATCAACAGCTCCTGGTTGCGCCGGTAGTCCACCAGCATCGCGAAGGCGCGCACGGCCTCCTCGGGCGTGGCGTAGGCGGTGAGGCCGGCGTCGTGGAAGGTGCGGCGCGCGGCATCGACGGCCGGGCCGCCCAGCCAGCAGCCCAGCAAGTAGGGTGGCCGGGCCGCCGCCAACGGTACCAGCGCGCGAGCGATGTCGTCGGCCGGCACGATGGCCGTAGGCGCGTGCACGAACAGGATGGCCTGGCCGGCGGGATCGGTCCGCAGGGCCTCGATCGTACGTAGGTACCGGTCCACGGGAGCGTCGCCAATGATGTCGATGGGATTGGCGCCAGACCAGTTCGCCGGCAGAACTTCGTCGAGCCGGCTGCGCGTGGCGGGCTGCAGTTCGGCCAGTTCGATGCCGGCACTGGCCGCTGCATCGGCGGCCATCACGCCGGCGCCACCGCCATTGGTGAGCACCACCAGCCGCTGAGCCTTGTTATCGCGCCAGCGGGCCAGCGTCTCGGCGGCCATGAAGAGCTCCTGAAGGGTGTCGACCCGCAGCATGCCCGCGCGACGGATGGCCGCGTCGAATACCAGGTCCGAACCGGCCAGCGCCCCGGTGTGCGACGCCGCCGCACGCTGGCCCTGTGCCGTACGGCCCGACTTCACCACGATGACCGGCTTGTTGCGCGCGGCCGCCCGGGCCGCCGACATGAACTTGCGTGACGACTCCACCGACTCGATGTACAGGAGGATCGCCCGCGTGGCGGGATCGCTGGCGAGGTAGTCGAGCATGTCGCCGAAGTCGACGTCGGCATGCTCACCCAGCGAAACCACCTTCGAGAACCCGATGCCGCGCCCGCGGGCCCAGTCGAGCATGGCGGTGACCAGTGCGCCGGACTGCGACACGAAGGCCAGTTCGCCGTCCAGCGCGCAGGCATGGGCAAAGCTTGCGTCCAGTCCGATGGCAGGCACCTGAAGCCCGATGCAGTTGGGCCCCAGCACACGCAACAGATGAGGGCGCGCAGACTGAAGCATCGCGCATCGCTCGTCGCCGCCCAGCCCCGCCGTGAGGACGACGGCCGCACGGGTTCCCGCCGCAGCCAGCTCGGCCACCAGGCCCGGCACCGACGCCGGCGGCGTGCAGATGACGGCCAGCTCTGGCACCTGGGGCAGCTCGGCCACGGAGCGAGCCACGGTGCAGCCATCGAGCTGCGACAGCCTGCGGTTCAGCGGCATCAACGTGCCCCCGAACCCGGCGCGACGCAGGTTGCGCCAGACCGTGGCGCCGACCCGCCCAGGCCGGTCGGACGCCCCAATCACGGCCACCGAGGCCGGCGAGAACAAGGAGTCGAGGTTGCGGATGCTCATGGTTCGATACCGGATGCGCCGCGATGCGCGCCTTGCAGCGACGATACCCGAGCGCGATGACACTTCATGGCCCATGGCCCGACTGCGATGCGTCAGCCTGCCACCAGCCCTGCTGGCTACACTCGCGGGACGATGCACCAGCGCGGGGCCGAAGCGTTCCCGCTGCCCGTGCGCCGACCCCTGTTCCGCCCTCCTCCCTGACCGCCATGACCACCACCATCCGACGCGACGACCTGATCGAAAGCGTGGCCGCCGCGCTGCAGTACATCAGCTACTACCACCCCGCCGACTACATCGCCCACCTGGCGCGCGCCTACGAACGCGAGCAGAGCCCCGCGGCCCGCGACGCGATCGCGCAGATCCTCACCAACTCGCGCATGTGCGCCGAAGGCCATCGGCCGATCTGCCAGGACACCGGCATCGTCAACGTCTTCCTCGAGATCGGCATGGACGTGCGCTGGGAGGGCTTCGACGGCTCGATCCAGGATGCCGTCGACGAAGGCGTGCGCCGCGCCTACAACAACGCCGACAACCGCCTGCGCGCCTCGGTGCTGGCCGACCCGATCTTCGAGCGGCGCAATACCCGCGACAACACGCCCGCAGTGGTGTTCATGGACGTCGTGCCCGGCGACAAACTCGGCGTCACCGTCGCGGCCAAGGGCGGCGGCAGCGAGAACAAGAGCAAGGTCTACATGCTCAATCCCAGCGACTCCATTGTCGACTGGGTGCTCAAGACCGTGCCCACCATGGGTGCTGGCTGGTGCCCGCCGGGCATGCTGGGCATCGGCGTGGGCGGCACGGCCGAGAAGGCCACGTTGCTGGCCAAGCAGGCGCTGATGGACGACATCGACATGTACGAGTTGCTGCAGCGCGGCCCGCGCGACAAGCTCGAGGAGTTGCGCATCGAGCTGTACGAGAAGGTCAATGCGCTGGGCATCGGCGCGCAGGGCCTGGGCGGGCTGACCACGGTGCTCGACGTGAAGATCAAGACCTTCCCGACCCACGCGGCGAGCAAGCCGATCGCCATGATCCCCAACTGCGCGGCCACCCGCCATGCGCATTTCGTGATGGACGGCTCCGGTCCGGTCTATCTCGACCCGCCCAGCCTGAGCCTGTGGCCCGATGTGCACTGGGCACCCGATGCGCAGCGCAGCCGCAGGGTCAATCTCGACACGCTGACGCGCGACGAAGTCGCGAGCTGGAAGCCCGGCGACACGCTGCTGCTCAACGGCCGCATGCTCACCGGCCGCGACGCCGCGCACAAGCGCATCCAGGACATGCTCGCGCGTGGCGAAAAGCTGCCCGTGGACTTCACCAACCGCGTCATCTACTACGTCGGCCCGGTCGATCCGGTGCGCGACGAAGTGGTGGGTCCTGCCGGCCCCACCACTGCCACGCGCATGGACAAGTTCACCCGCATGATGCTCGAGCAAACCGGCCTGATCTCGATGGTGGGCAAGGCCGAGCGCGGCCCAGTGGCCATCGAGGCGATCCGCGACGCACGCAGCGCCTACCTCATGGCCGTGGGCGGTGCGGCTTACCTGGTGGCCAAGGCCATCAAGGCCGCGCGTGTGGTGGCCTTCGAAGATCTCGGCATGGAGGCCATCTACGAGTTCGATGTGCGCGACATGCCGGTCACCGTGGCGGTAGACGCCACGGGCACCAGCGTGCACGAGACGGGGCCGCGCGAGTGGCAGGCGCGCATCGGCAAGATCCCGGTGACCGTGGCCTGACAAGCGGCGGGCGCGGCGATGGAGCCAGCCGCCGCGGCAGCCTCACCCCGGCCGCGCAAGCGCGCCCGGCTCGGGCCGCGGCTGCTGGCCGCCATTGTGCTGGCCAGCACAATGGCTGCGCTGCTGGCCACCGGCGTGCAGCTGTGGCTGGACTACAGGGGCCAGGTGGCCGAGCTCGACGGGCGCTTCCAGCAAGCGGAGCGGGCCTACGTGCCCGCGTTGGCCGCAAGCTTGTGGGCGCTGGATGCCGCGCAGATCCAGCGCCAGCTCGACGGCCTGCTGGCGCTGCCCGACGTGGCCTACGTCAAGGTGGAAGGCCGCGTCGGCGAACGCTTCAGTGCCGGCAATCCGGATGCCGCGGGGCTGCGCAGCCGGGTCTTCGCCTTGCGCTCACCTGCCGATGCCCAGGCTGAGCTCGGCACACTCACGGTCGGGTTGGGGCTGGCAGACATCTATGCCCGCCTGTGGGACCGGGCCCTCATCATCGTGGCCACCCAGTTCGCCAAGACCGCTGCAGTCGCACTGTTCATCCTATATCTTGTGAGGCAGTGGATCACGCGCCACTTGGAGCGCACGGCCACGCACGCACGCAGCTTGCAGGTCGATGCACTGGAGCGCTCTCTGGCACTGGAGCGTGCGCCCAGCGTGCAGCCGGACGAACTCGATGATGTCGTGCTCGCACTCAACGACATGAGCCACCGGCTGGGCGCGGCGTTGCGCGAACGCCAGCAAGCCCAATCGGAATTGCGGGCGCACCGAGACCACCTCGAGGAACTGGTGACCCATCGGACAGCCGAGTTGCAGGACGCGAAGGAGCAGGCCGAATCGGCCAGCCTGGCCAAGAGCGCGTTCCTGGCCCACATGAGTCATGAGCTGCGAACACCGTTGAATGCAATCCTCGGTTATGCCCAGCTGCTGCGCATGGGCGGCGGCCTTACGGAACGACAAGCAGCCGGTCTGGAGACAATTCGCCACAGCGGCGAACACTTGCTGTCGCTGGTGGTGGACGTGCTCGATTTGGCCCGCATCGAGGCCGGCCGCGCCGAACTGCAGCCTGCGCGCATCAACCTGCGAGCATTCCTGCGCGGGCTGGATGCGATGGTTCGGCTGCGTGCCGATGAGAAGAGCTTGAACTTCAACGTCCACACGGATGCGGCTCTGCCGGAGTTCTGGACAGCCGACGAGACCCGCCTGCGTCAGGTGTTGCTCAACTTGCTGGGCAACGCCGTGAAATTCACGAGCTCCGGCTGCGTCGAGTTCACGGTACGCACAGTCGACAGCCTGCCCGGATCGTGCGCCATCGAGTTCGAGGTCCGCGACACCGGCGCCGGCATCCCTCTGGAGGACCTGGCGCGGATCTTCGAGCCGTTCGAGCAGTCTGGTGACGCTACGGGTCGTGCAGCCGGCTCCGGACTGGGTCTGGCCATCAGTCAGCGACTCGTGCGGCAGATGGACGGCGAACTCATCGTTTCCAGCCACGTCGGCCAGGGCAGCATGTTCCGGTTTCGGATCACCGGCGCAGTGCCACCCGGCTGAGTCTCAGCTGCGCGAAGTCAGACGCCACGAACGACGCGCTGCGGGTAGGGGATCTCCACACCCTCGTCGGTCAGGCGCTGCAGCACGACCATGTTGACCTGGCTGCGCACGTTCAGGGTGCCCATCTCGGGATCACCCACCCAGAAGACGATCGTCAGCTCCAGGCCATCGGCAGCGAAACTGCTCAGCAGGACAGCCGGAGCCGGATCACCCAACACCCGCTCGACAGCTGCCACCGTCTGCGCGAGCTTCGGCATCAGCGCCTGCAGGTCCGTACCATAGGCCACCTGCACCACCGTGTTGAGAGCCAAGTTGCGGTCGGCGAAGGAGCAATTCTCGACACGCTGGGTGATCAGCAATTCGTTGGGGACGATGGACTCGCGTCCGTTGGCCGCGCGGATGACCGTGTACCGGGTCGTGATGTCGGAGATCCGGCCCTCGAAGTTGTCCACCTTGACCAGGTCGCCGATACGCAGAGAGCGCTCTGCCAGGATGACGAAGCCGCTGACATAGTTGGCCGCCAACTTCTGCAGGCCGATGCCCAGGCCCACGCCCAAAGCGCCGCCAAAGACCGACAGCGCCCCCAATGGAATCCCGGCGGCAGACAATGCCACCAGCACACCCACCAGCAGCAGGCCGGCGCGGGTGGCATTGGCAGCGATCTTGCGCACGGAGAGGTTCACGCGGTCGGCAGCCAGCAGCCGCGCCTCGATCGCTGCCGACAACCACAGCACGATGACGAGCACGACGCCTGCAGTGAGGACACCCTCGACCAAGCTGCGCAGGCTGACCGGCGTGCCGCCGATGCGCCAGCTCAGCGCCTCCATCTCCTGCAACACCAGGGGCAACAGGCCGGTCAGCCACAGCACGAGCGCCAGCCAGATCAGCCACGACACGGTGCGCTCGAGCACCCTCACCAACGACGACTGCGGAAAGGTCACGTGCAGCACCCGCGCCACCAGCCGGATGACCGCCAGGCTGGCCAGCACCGGCACCGCCAGCCGCAGCAACGCAATCGGCAGGTGCCCCTGAAACAGCCATCGCGCCAGCGTGGCCAGCGCCAACGCAAGCAGCGCAAAGAGCACGCCGTCGAACACGCGCTCGCCGAACCAGATGCTGCCCGGCGCGGCCCTGCGGGTGGCACGCAACACGGCCCAAGCCAGCGCAACGCAGACTGCCAGCGCCGCGGCCTCCAGCAGCACAGTCGGCCGCAGCAGCCCGGCGAGCCACTGCGCGAGCTCGTCGCTCATCTGCATCGCTGCCGGTCTCTCAAACGTCGGCCAGGACGCGCAGGTGCGCCACCACGCTTCGGCCCAGCGCGCTCAACGCATAGCCGCCCTCCAGGCACGACACGATGCGCCCCTTGCAGTGGCGGTCGGCCAGGTCCTTCAGGCGACGCGTGATCCATTCGTAGTCGGCCTCCACCAGGCCGAGCTGGCCGAGATCGTCTTCGCGATGGCCGTCGAAGCCGGCCGAGATGAACAGCATTTGCGGGCGGAACTCCTCCAGCCGCGGCATCCACATGGCCTCGATGACCTCGCGAATCTCCATCCCGCGCGTGTAGGGCGGGATCGGGACGTTGACCATGTTGGTGCCCTTGGGCACGGCGCCGCTGTTCGGGTACAGCGGATGCTGGAAGAAGCTGGCCATGAGGATGCGGTCATCGCCGGCGATGATGTCCTCGGTGCCATTGCCATGATGGACATCGAAGTCGACGATGGCCACCCGACGCAGACCCAGGACATCCAGGGCATGGCGTGCCGCAATCGCCACGTTGTTGAAGAAGCAAAAGCCCATCGTCTCGTCGCGCGTAGCATGGTGCCCGGGCGGCCGCACGGCGCAAAACGCATTGGCCACATCGCCGCGCACCACGGCTTCGGTTGCGGCCACTGCCGCTCCGGCCGCACGCAGCGCAGCGCGCCAGGTCGACGGACAGGCGACCGTGTCGGGGTCGAGATGGCGCGACTCGCCGCTGGACTGCAACTGCTCGAGGAAGTCACGCAGTTGGATGACATAGCCGGTGCTGTGCGCCCGTTCGATTTGTTCCAGCGTTGCCAGTGGCGCGTCCATGCGCATCAGTGCCATGTCCAACCCGGAGCTCAACAGCTGGTCGTTGATGGCATCGAGCCGCCGCGGGCACTCGGGGTGGCCGTCCCCCATGTCATGCAATCGGCAATCGGAGTGTGTGTAGTACGCGGTGGACATCGGCAACGTTGGCAGGTTTTCGGCTATGGTGCGGCGCATGGCAGACCATCCGCTCGCGCAACACCTCGCCCGTCTGACGGATCAGATTAGCACGATCATCGTGGGCAAGCGGCCGCAGATCGAGGACTGCGTGGCCTGCCTGTTGGCCGGCGGCCACCTCCTGATCGAGGATGTGCCGGGTGTGGGCAAGACCACGCTGGCCCATGCACTGGCGGTCTCTCTGGGGCTGAAATTCTCGAGGGTGCAGTTCACCGCCGATCTGATGCCCTCCGATCTGGTCGGCGTGAGCGTGTTCGAGCGCAGCCGCGAGACCTTCGTCTTCCACCCGGGCCCGGTTTTCACGCAAGTGCTGCTGGCCGACGAGATCAACCGCGCGGGTCCGAAAACGCAAAGCGCCCTGCTCGAAGCCATGGAGGAGCACCAGGTCAGTGTCGAGAATGAGACCCGCCCCCTGCCCGAACCGTTCTTCGTCATCGCCACGCAGAACCCGACCGACCAGTTGGGTACGTACCCCCTGCCGGAGAGCCAGCTCGATCGCTTCCTGATGTGCATCACGTTGGGCTACCCCGACCGCGCCAGCGAGCGAGCGCTGCTGGCCGGTGAGGACCGCCGGCACGCCATCGAACGGCTGGGCGCGGTGATGGAACCCGGGCAGCTCGTGGCCGCCCAGCAAGCGGCGCAGCGCGTGCAGGCGTCGGACGCCTTGCTGGACTACCTGCAGGTGCTGATCGCTGCCACCCGCAACGGTCGCTGGTTCGTGGAGGGCCTGAGCCCGCGCGCCGGCATCGCCATACTGCGCGCGGCACGCGCACGGGCACTGCTGGCGCAGCGAGCCTACGTCGCGCCTGAGGACCTTCAGGCGATCTTGCCGCAGACCGCTGCGCACCGCCTCCTACCGGTGGCCGGCGCCGGGCGAGGCCGCGTCGAGCAGGTGCGCGCCATGATCGAGGCCGTGCCCCTGCCGTGACCACTTGGCGCCTGCGCCCTCGCGAGCGGCTCGAGCACTACCTCGAGACCCGCCGACCTCGCAGCGAAACGTGGTCGCTCGACCAGGGCACCATCTACATCCTGCCCACGCGCGCGGGTTGGGCCTTCGCCGCCACATTGCTGGCAATGCTGCTGGCCGCCATCAACTACCAACTCAACCTGGGGTACGGGCTGATCTTTCTGCTCAGTGGCGCCGCGTTGGTGGCCATGCACCAGACCCACGGCAACCTTCGGGGCCTGCAGTTACGAGCACGCTCGCCGCAGCCGGTCTTTGCCGGCGAGGCCGTATGCCTGGACATCGTGATCGACAACCCGGGCTCGACGCGCATCGGCATCGGACTGGGCATCCATCGTGCCGGCATGCAGGCAGTGGCCTGGGTGGATGTGCCCGATCTGGGCCAGTGCGCCGCCCGCCTGTCGTTCCTGGCGCCCTCGCGCGGCGTGCACCTGCTGCCCACGGTGACCGCCGAAACCCATTTCCCGCTTGGTCTTTTCCGCGCCTGGACGGTCTGGCGCCCGGCCGGCGAGGTGCTCGTGTACCCGCGGCCGGAGCATCCGCCGCAGGCACTGCCCGCCACGCAAGCCGCAGCCGGCACCGGGAGCTCAACGTTGGCCAGTTCGGGCAGCGAGTTCGATGGTGTGCGCGCCTGGCGTCGTGGCGACACCTTGCGCCAGGTGGTTTGGAAAAAAGCTGCCCGCACGGGCGAACTGGTCAGCCGCGACGGCACCCACAGCGCACAAAGCGAACTGTGGCTGGACTACGCCGCCGCGGCGTTGCCCGATGCCGAACAACGCCTGTCCCGGCTGGCCGCATGGGCACTGCTGGCCGAACAGCAGGGCGCCAGCTTCGGACTGCGCCTGCCGGGCAGCGAGCTGCCCCGCGCCACCGGTGAGGACCACCGCCGACGGGTACTGGAAGCACTCGCGCGATGGCAGGCACCCCGCGAGCGGAACACCGGCAACACGGCACCTTCACCACGTCAGGTGCACCGATGACCGCGCCAGGCAACCGCTGGGCGCAGCGCTGGGAGCGCCTGCCGCGCGAGGCGCGCGACACCCTGTTCCAGCTTGCGGTGATCACCTGGACGGCCGGGCCGCACTTCACGCACCTCCCGCCGTGGTGCACAGGCCTCACGTTGCTGCTGCTGGCCTGGCGTGCACGCATCGCGCTCACGCATGGCGGCCTGCCGCGCCGGGCCTGGGTGGTGGCGCTGCTGGCACTGGCCACCGGCCTTACGCTGTGGAGCGAGCGCACCTTGCTCGGCAAGGATGCCGGCGTCACGCTGTTGGTGGTGCTGCTGGCGCTCAAGACACTGGAGCAGCGCGCCCGGCGAGATGCGTTGGTGGTCTTCTTCCTGGGGTTCTTCCTGACGCTGACGCACTGCCTGTACTCACAATCGATGTTCACTGCGCTGTCCATGCTGGTCTCCACCTGGGGGCTGTTGACGGCACAGGTGCTGTCGAGCATGCCGGTGGGTCTGCCCAGCCTGCGCCGCGCCGGCGCAACTGCAGCGCGCGTGGCCCTGCTGGGCGTACCGCTGATGGTGCTGCTCTTCGTACTCTTCCCCCGCTTCGGTCCCCTGTGGGGGTTGCCGCAGGATGGCCTGGGCCACACCGGGTTGTCGGGCGCGCTGCGCATGGGCGGCGTGGCCGAGCTGGCCAGCGACGAAGCCGTCGCGTTTCGGGTTCGATTCGAGGGAACCGAGCCTGCGCAGCAGGCGCTGTACTTCCGCGGTCCGGTGCTTACCCGATTCGACGGAGTCGAGTGGCGCCAGTCGCCGCCGCGCCTGGCCACGCGTGGCGATGAACTGGGGCTGGTGCGCCGACTTGGCGCGCCGGTGCGCTACGAGATGATGCTCGAGCCGATCCGCCTGCCGTTGTTGCCGCTGCTGGAGTTCACTCCCGATCTGCCCACATGGCCGGGCGGTTCCGCCGACGCATTGTTGCCCACGCTGAGTGAGGACCTGGTCTGGCGTACCGACCGCCTGGTGACAGACCGCCAGCGCTTGAGCGCGCAAGCCTGGCCGATGCCGCCCCCGGGGTCCCGCCCGGGCTCGGTCACCGGGACAGATAGCCCAGACGGGCGGTCCGGCGTCGGGCCGCGATCAGCGCGATCGATCGCCGATGCGCTGCTGCAGCTGCCTCCCGATCGCAACCCCCGTGCGGTGGCGTGGGCGCGCAGCCTGCGCGCGTCGCCCGAGCTGGCCCGGGCCGACGCAGCCCAACTTGCCACGGCCCTGCTGGCCCATGTACGCGCCGCGGGGTTCGGCTACACACTGACACCGGGCACCTACGGCATCGACGCGGTCGACGAATTCTGGCTCGACAGGCGCATAGGCTTCTGCGAGCACTATGCGGCATCGTTCGTGGTGCTGATGCGCGCCATGGGCGTACCGGCGCGCGTCGTCACCGGATACCAGGGGGCCGAACCGCCCGATGCGGATGGATGGCGCATCGTGCGTCAGAGCCATGCGCACGCGTGGGCCGAGTACTGGGAACCTCGGACCGGGTGGGTCCGGGTCGACCCCACGGCCGCGGTGGCACCCGAGCGCATCGACATTGGCGCCGCCTTGCGACTGCGCGGTGGATTCGTGGCCAACACGCTGGGCAATATGAATCCGGCGCTTGCCGAGCGGCTGCGGCGGGCCTGGGAACTGGTGGATAGCCGCTGGGCGCAGTGGGTGACGAACTACTCGCGCAGTCGCCAGTTCGACCTGCTGTCCAGCCTGGGTGTGCAAACGCCATCGATGCAGGACATGGCGATTGCGCTGATCAGCGCACTGAGTGCGCTCGCCCTCGCGGGCGCGTTCTGGGCATGGTGGGATCGCCGCCGCCAGGATCCCTGGGCACGCCTGCACGGGCACGTATGCCGCACGCTGCAGGCGCTGGACGTACCGGCACGCACCCACGAGGGACCTGCCACGCTGGCCGCTGCCGTGCTTCGGCGGCATGGCGAGGCCGGTCGCGAGATCGTGTCGGCGCTGCGCGAACTGGATGCGTTGCGCTACGGCCCAGCCAACCGGCATCTGCCCGAGCGCGACTGGAAGCGCCGCTTCGACTCCGCAGCGCGCCCGATGCGCCGTGTCCGCGGGGCCCTGCACGCTGCGCAGCGCCGATAATGCGCGAATGACACGCCCAGCTGTACCGCAGCCCAGATCCAAGCCGCCGTGCCGTCACCACCGGCGCACGATCGTGGGTACCGCGCTGCTTTTCGTCATCGGTGGGGCACTCGCGGCACAACCGGTCGCTGCCGCGCCCGAGCGATCGGCGCGCACCACGCCCGGGTCGGCCGCTGCAGCAACCTACGGTCGTCGCCACGACGTCCTGCGTCTGGCCGCAGAATTGGCGCGCACGCATGAGCTGGACGCCGATTGGGTGGCCTCGACCCTGGCCCAGGCGCGACGAATTCCCGCGGTGACGCGCCTGATCATGCCCGCCGCGCCGGGCCAGCCCAAGAGCTGGCAGACCTATCGCAATCGCTTCATCGAACCCCGGCGCATTCATGCCGGGCTCGCGTTCTGGGACACCCACGAGCCCTGGCTGGAAAAAGCACGGCAACGCTATGGAGTGCCGCCCGAACTCGTGGTTGGTGTCATCGGCGTCGAAACCTATTACGGAAGGCATCGCGGCGGGTTTCGGGTGCTCGATGCCCTGGCCACGCTGTCGCTCGACTTCCCGACGGGTCGTTCCGACCGAAGTGCCTTCTTCCGCGACGAACTCGGGCACTTCCTGGTCTGGGCCCGGCGCGAACGGCTGGCGCCCGCAGCGGTAAAGGGGTCCTACGCCGGCGCCATCGGACTGGGCCAGTTCATGCCCGGCAGCATCCTGCGCCATGCCATCGACTTCGATGGCGATCGCCACGTCGACATGGGCCACAGTGCCGCAGACGTGATCGGCAGCATCGCCAACTTCCTGGTGAACCACGGCTGGCTGGCACACGAACCCACCGACTTCAGAGTTCAGGCGCCCACCGACCCACAACAACTCGCGGCACTGCTTGCGCCGGACATCGAGCCCACCTTCAGCGCTGCGCAGTTCGCCGAGCATGGCGCGCGGCTGGACGACGCCGGCAGCCGGTACGGAGGCCCGATGGCGCTGGTCGAGTTGCACAACGGCAACGCGTCGCCGAGCTACGTGGCTGGCACGCGCAATTTTCAGGTCGTGACGACGTACAACCGCTCGGCGTACTACGCGATGGCCGTGATCGAACTCGGACGAGCCGTCGCTAATCGCCGGGCGCTCAGGACCGCCGCAACAGGCGACGCGCCCCGCTGAAAAGCGCCAGCGCGACCGCCCCAGCCACTGCGCCCACCAAGGCATCGGCCAGGGCGCTGACCAGCCATCCGAGTGCGCCGGGCATGGCCTGCACAAGGGATTCGACAGCATGGTGAACCGGCGGCAACCCGTGCACCAGAATGCCACCACCGACCAGGAACATGGCGGCCGTACCGGCCACCGCGAGCGCCTTCATCAGCCACGGTGCAGCCCGCAGCAGCGCCGCGCCGCTGCTGCGGGCAACAGCCCCGTCGCGCCGGCTCAGCCAAAGGCCCAGGTCGTCGAGCTTGACGATGCCGGCGACCAGCCCGTAAACGCCCACCGTCATCACCAAAGCCACCGCTGACAACACCGTCGCCTGCGTCGCCAGCGGTTGGGTGGTCACGGTGCCCAGCGAGATCGTTATGATCTCCGCCGAGAGGATGAAGTCGGTGCGCACCGCACCGCGGATCTTGTCGCGCTCGAACTGCACCATGTCCAGTTGCGGGTCGGCCAGTGCCTGGGCCACGGCCCGCTCGTGCGCCTCGTCGTCCTGCGCGCTGTGCAACCAGCGATGGGCGAGTTTCTCGACGCCCTCGAAGCACAAGAACAGGCCACCGGCCATCAGCAGCGGCAGCACCAGTGCGGGCGCCCAGGCGCTGATGGCCAATGCCAGCGGCACCAGGATCACCTTGTTGATCAGCGAGCCGCGGGCCACGGCCCAGACCACGGGCAACTCGCGCTCGGCGCGCACGCCGGCGACCTGTTGGGCATTCAGCGCGAGGTCGTCGCCCAGCACGCCGGCCGTCTTCTTGGCGGCCACTTTGGTCATCACCGCAACGTCGTCGAGCACGAGCGCGATGTCGTCGATCAATGCAAGCAGGCTGGCGGCGGCCATGGCGGGCGGGTCGGGTCGTGTCGGGCGCGCTATGGTACCGGCAAGACCGGCACCCACGCATTCCAGCCAGGCGGGGTTCAAGCGGCCGCGAGAAAGTCGCGGCTGATGCCGGCACCGACGGCGCTCACCCGCTCGAGAAACTGGGTGAGGAACCCATGCAGACCCCTCGCCAGGATTTCGTCGATCCGACCGAACCGGAGATCGGCCTGCAAGCGGCCTGCACGGCGCCGAGTCTCGTGGCTTTGCTCGTTGGCGACGGCATCGAGGTTGGCCACGACCTCATTCAGGCTGGCCGCCAGCGAACGTGGCATGTCCGCACGCAGCACCAGCAACTCGGCCACCTTTTCGGGCCGGATCACGTTGCGATAGACCTTGCGGTAGATCTCGAAGGCGGACACCGAACGCAGGATGGCCGACCAGTGGTAGAAGTCGTCCTCGGGAGCCGCGATGTCGTCACCAGGCCGCTCCGGCGTCGACTCCAGTGCATGGAAGCGCACATCGAGCAGCCGGGCTGTGTTGTCCGCCCGCTCGAGGAAGGTGCCGATGCGGATGAAGTGCAGCGCCTCGTCGTGCAGCATGGTGCCCACCGTCACGCCACGCGACAAGTGCGAGCGGAACTTGACCCACTCGAACAACGCGGGCGGGTCGCGGTCGAAGGCGCCTTCGCGCAACAGCCGGTTGAATTCCAGCCAGGTCTGGTTGGTCGTCTCCCACAGCTCGGTGGTCAGCGTGCCGCGCACGGCCCGCGCGTTCTCGCGCGCTGCGCGCAGGCACGACACGATGCTCGATGTGTTGGCGGCGTCACGCACCATGAACTCCAGCACATTGCGGGCGTCGATGCGATCGTGCCGTGCCAGGAAGCGCGGCCTCAACTCGGAGATGCCCAGCACGCCGGCCCAACCCGCTTCGGCGCGTTCGATCGGTTGGGGCAAAAGCGCCGACTGGTAGCTCACATCCAGCAGGCGGGCGGTGTTTTCGGCGCGCTCCATGTAGCGCGACATCCAGAACAGGTGATCCGCGGTACGCGACAGCATGTTCAGTCCTCCAGCACCCAGGTGTCCTTGGTACCGCCGCCCTGCGACGAGTTGACCACCAGCGAGCCTTCCTGCAGCGCCACGCGAGTGAGGCCACCGGGCACCATCTGCACCTGCCTGCCACTCAGCACGAACGGGCGCAGGTCGATGTGGCGCGGGGCGATGCCGCGGTCGACATAGGTGGGGCAGGTCGACAACGCAAGCGTGGGTTGCGCGATGTAGTTGGCCGGTTGCGCCTTCAACTGGGTGGCGAACGCGTCGATCTGCGCCCGCGTGGCGGCCGGACCCACCAGCATGCCGTAGCCGCCCGCGCCATGCACTTCCTTGACCACCAGTTCATCGAGGTGGGCCAGCACGTGCGAGAGTTGGTCGGGCTCGCGGCACATCCAGGTGGGCACGTTCTCGAGGATGGGCCTTTCGCCAAGATAGAACTCGATCATCTTCGGCACATAGGGGTAGATCGACTTGTCGTCGGCGACACCGGTGCCGATCGCATTGGCCAGCGTCACGTTCCCACGGCGGTAAGCGTCGAGCAGGCCCGCACATCCCAGCGTGGAATCGGCGCGAAAGGCCAGCGGGTCCAGAAAGTCGTCGTCCACACGGCGGTAGATCACGTCCACGCGGCGCGGCCCCTGTGTCGTGCGCATGTAGACGAAGTGGTCGCGAACGAAGAGGTCCTGTCCTTCGACCAGCTCGATGCCCATCTGCTGGGCGAGGAAGGCATGCTCGAAGTAGGCGCTGTTGTACATGCCGGGTGTCAGCAGCACGCAGGTCGGTTCGTCCGAGGCCGCAGGCGCCACGTCA
>Ga0154020_10002092_pt1 | contig 24290 bp, 23 predicted proteins | sample Klosneuvirus_201_FD_109709 | JGI IMG/M metagenome (GOLD analysis project Ga0154020, IMG submission 109709) | Active sludge microbial communities from wastewater, Klosterneuburg, Austria - Klosneuvirus_20160825_MG | ecosystem: Engineered > WWTP > Aerobic digester > Activated sludge | place...
TCATCGACTGTTCTTTGTAAAGTTTCAGATGTTCCGGCTTCTAAATCTGCCAATCCAACATCTGACGCCAAGCCAGCACCTCCTTGTACATTTGATTCATTTCGCACAGGTAACGCTGTCTCATTTAAATCTCCTAAATTTGAATTAATAATATTGTCATTTTGAGAAGTCTGCGCAAAAGCAAAACTACCGAAAAGACCGAAAACTAATATTGCTATAATGACCTTTTTCATAGGACATATGTTATCAGTCTGACACAGTGCGTCAACACTGGATAATTATTTGACAAACATTGAACATAATTTTGTTATTTAATTGATTTTTTATATCCTTCGTTTGGTTTTCTAAACATCCACCACATTTTTGCCATATCTTTTTTGTCTTTATTTTTTTCATACCACAATGCAGCTCGCATAACATACAAAAAAGCTCGGTGTATATTTTTGTTTTCAAACTTACACATTTTAACGTACGCCTTATCGGCTCCTATTTTTTGTAATTTTGAAATAGAATTTATACCAATTCGCATTAAAGCTTCTGCAGATTTTGGTCCTATGTTTATTAAGTTTGTTAAATCTGTTTTGTCTTTTTTCACAAATATACAATATCACAAAAAGCGCACCAATTAGGTGCGCTTTTTATTTTTTAATATATTTATTTACAGTTACAGTTACCCCCTTCTGGACATTGGCAAGTTTTTTTACCTAACGCAAACTTACCTGGACCAGTCAAAGACAAACCTAGAGATGCTAACAAAAGCATTAATTCAAACTCTGAAGCATTAAATCCTCCTTGCGGGAATTTAACTTTTACAATAGCCACAAGCATTGTAATCGCCAAAAGTATTCCACTCATTTTTGTAAAAATCCCTAAAATCATAGCAAGACCACCTAAAGCTTCAACTATCGCAACAACCCAAGCCATAAAAGCTGGTATTCCAAGACTAGCAAAAAAACCAATAACACCATCGATGCTAGTTAGTTTTGAAACTCCGTGTGTTAGAAATATAACACCAACACCCAATCTTATAATCAATAGTCCTGTATTTCTACAATTCCAACTTTTTATTTTATCCATCATAACAAAAAAATTATTCTTTTAATTTTACAATTGTACCAAAACAAAACTATATCTTCTAGTTTTTTGGACTGAATTTTAAGCTTGCTAAATTTGTACAAATTCTTTTACCTGTTGTCTCTTTTGGCCCATCATCAAAAATGTGACCAAGATGAGAACCACATTTTGCACACACAACTTCAGTTCTAACTAACCCGCTAGAATAATCAGTCTCGTATTTCAAAACTCCAGGCAACGCTTCGTCAAAAGACGGCCAACCTGTCCCAGAATTATATTTTCTTGAGCTATCAAAAAGTGCAGTGCCGCACACCTTGCATTCATACATACCAGTTTCTTTTTTATCCCAATATTCATTCACAAAAGGTGCTTCTGTTCCCTTTTCTTGGGTTATGAAATATTCTTGATCTGTTAGTTTTTTCTTTAGTTCTTCTTTATCCATTTATTTTTTGTTTAAAACTTCACGGGTTTTTGGTCCAACAAGTCCGTCTATTGGTGTAAGAGAATTTGCTTGTTGGAATTTTTTTACAGCGTCCAATGTCTTAGCTCCAAAAACATTTGTTTCATTACCAACCGAACCAGGCCCAGAAGAAGAAACAATAAATCCATTTTGGTTTAAGAATTTTTGAAGATTTCTAACTTCTTCATTTACAGTTCCTAACTTCATATTTATAGAAAATGTAAATTCCGATGAAGTATTAGCGGTTGAAGTGCTTACCGTTGAAACTGTACCATTTCCACCGGCTAAATTATTTATTAGCTCACGAGTTTTCGGCCCAAAAAATCCAATAGCTGGAGAAATATTATTTATCTTTTGGAAATTTATAACTGCATTTTTTGTTGCAGGTCCAAAGAAATTTGTTTCCTTACCAATAGATCCAACACCCGCAGCTGATACAAAGACATTTTTAGAATTTAAATACTCTTGAAGCTTCTTAACATCAGGATGTGTCATACCCTGCTTTAAATCAACTAAAAACTTAACCGAATTATTTACACCACCATTATTATTAGAAATATTATTGGTATTTGTAAAATAAATAGTACTTGGAGCAACGGCAACAGATCCATACTTAGCACAACCAGATGTTTTAATTGTTGCATTACTACTTGTTGCCAAATTAGAAAGCGCGTCATTTGACTTAACTCTAAAATTATAAGTCGTGCAATTATTTAAACCAGATATTGTCACAGAATGCGAAGTAACTCTCGGCACTGTATCTGTTTCAGAAGTTGTAGTTCCGTAAGAATCTGTTGTTCCGTATTCTAATATAGAAGACCCGGCTTCATTTGTAGTCCAAGTTACTGTAACACTATTACTTCCTGCACTTGCTGAAATATCGCTAATTGTTGGAGCTGTGGAATCCGAAGAGGAAGTTGTAAATGTTTGGTCAGCACTAGTTCCAGTATTCGTACTCGCATCTTTTGAGATAACTCTAAAATGGTATGTTGTAGATTCAGTAAGACCAGTAAGTTCTACTGAGTGTGCCAAAACCCTAGGAGAAGTATCTGTTTCAGAAGTTGTAGTTCCGTAAGAATCTGTTGTTCCGTATTCAACTTGAGTAGAAGATGTTTCGTCTGTATCCCAAGTAATAGTTGCTGTATTTATACTTTCGATAACTTCGATATTTGAAATCGAAGGAGGGGTTGAATCTGGTGGAGCATCCGTTGTAAACGTTTGATCTGTACCAACTCCACTATTTGCTCCATCGTCAGTTCCTAAAACTCTAAAGTGATAAGTTGTAGAAGAACTTAATCCTGTTAGATTAACAGAGTGAGACAAAACTCTTGTAGCCGTATCGGTTTCAGTAGTCGCTGTTCCATACGACGCGGTTGGTCCATATTCAACTTGAGTTGAAGACTCTTCATTTGAAAGCCATGTGATTGTTGCAGAATTATGAGTTACATTTGAAACAGTAACGACTGAAAAATCTGGGGCAATTGCATCCGCATTAGATACTTCTGAAAAAGTTCCATCAACTCCCCTATTTGCGGCAGTAGTACAAGTTCCAAAACTCACAGTCGGAGCAGATCCAGAATAAGTTTTATTTACATACTCAATTCGAATACGCCCACCGCCACCTGATCCTGTTGAGTTAGCGTAAGCACAAGCACCACCATTAGCACCAATTGTTCCAGTTGTTCCTTCATAATTTTTCGCAACAATCCAAATACTTCCACCCCCTGAACCATGATACCCGTCAGCTGTTATGTCGCCGTTTACAATAAGATCATTTGTTACATTGAGTTTAATTGCACCACCACCACGATCTCCCTCTTTAGTTGTGGCGGTTAGTCCAGGACCTTCGGTTAAACTATTCCCCCCCAAATGCCCTGCGCCAGGAGTTGTAGGTGATGTTGAACTACCGTAAGCTACACCTCCAGCAGGAGTACCGTTACCTACAGCAACCGTTCCTCCATTTCCTCCATGCGCACCTCCTCCATATCTACCACCCGTACCAGCTGCACCTCTTCCTCCCGATGGACCCGTGACGTCATTATGCCCACGTCTATCCGCAGAAAGAATTCCTCCAGAATTTATTGTAAAATTTGCCGCATTGATTGTGGTTCCAGTTCCATTATTAGTATCTCCTGTTGGGTCAATATCCAAAATAAGAGTTCCACCATTTTGAATTGTGACCGACTGAAAAGTATATTCGATTGCGTTACCTAAGTACATAGTACTATCAACAACCAAATCAAAACCTTCTGAGTATGCAATTGTTCCAGCGTAACCATCATGTGCTGTTGTTGTTGAGCTGGTATCATAAGATCCACCATCAACTCTTATTGAGCCGTCAAAGTTATACGTATCAACATCTGCAACACTCACTCTTCCTCCACCACCTCCCCCACCCGCTCTTTTTCCTCCACCTCCTTTTGCTGAAATTGTTCCAGAGCCAGATAATGTTCCGCCATTTATCCAAATACTCCCCCCTGCTCCCGCACCCCTTTCATTTGTTGAAGGAGATGAAGATTTTCCGTCTACCGTAATTGTTCCGTCAACAATAGCTGTATCTGTTACATTTAATTTTATAGCACCACCACCCGCTCCTCCATTTTTTCTATAAGAACCAGAACCTAACGTAACAGGAGCTGTAACGGATCCATATGTTGCCCCACCGGCAGAACTATAGTTACTAGCACTATTTCCTCCTCGGCCTCCGTGACCGCCGCCGCCAGAGCGGTCAGCCGAAGATCCAGCAGTTGGAAGTCCATCTGCATTAGTATCACCTGCTTCATAACCAAGACCCAAAGCTGATAAAGTTCCTCCAACATCAATATCTAAATTATCAACAGTAAGAACAGCCCCAGTTTCAGTTAAATAATTACTATCCAAGTAAAGAGTTCCTCCGTTTTGAATATTTAAATTTCCAAAAACATAATCTACATCATTACCTAAATATAAAGTATTTGATAACACAAAATTATCCATTCTTGTGTCAGAAAATATAACAGTACCCGCATACCCACGACTGCCAGCAGTTGTGTGACCCCCTGCTGTGTCTGGAGAACCGCCACTTACATCTACAGTTCCACTAAAAGAATCTACTGTATCTGCTAGACTTATTCTTCCTCCTCCTCCGCCTCCTCCGGTAGACCCTGTCGCATCCGCATTTCCACCCTGAGCAGAAATTGTCCCGGAACCTGTTAGTGTTCCACCGTTTATCCAAATACTTCCACCACTTCCTGCTCCGTATCTTTTGTTAGTCGTTCCAGTTCTCGCGTTATCACCATCAACAGAAAGAGTTCCGTTTACTTCAATTGAAGTTGTAATATTAAATTTCAAAGCACCACCTCCTGCTCCACCCGCGCCATCGACATCAGGAGCATTCCCCCCATAACAACCTCCGCTACCAAGAGATACCGGCTCAGATGCTGACCCATATGTTGTTGCGGCATTTACTGCAAACGTAAGAGTTCTTCCGCCAACACCACCATAACTACCTCCAGTTCCACCAGAAGAACTACCGAGTGCAGACCCTGGACCAAGGCACTGCTCAAACCCTTCCCCGCTAGACGAAATAGTTCCACTCGCACCGACAACAATAGAATCACTGTTTATAGTAAAACCAGTTCCGTCATTTTCAACAGTAGTGAGATCACTATCTTGATGGCTGTCTCCCTCAAAAAGAAGTGTCCCTTGATTTACGACAATACTATCAGCATTAAATACTTCGAAATTATTTTCTTGAGCATACGGAGTAATAGTTACAGTTCCAGTATATCCAGTATCTAACGTTATACTTCCTAGGTCATCTGGAATGTAGTCTGCAATAACATTAGTTGTGCTCGTAGAATCAAAAACAATATTGTCCCCTGCAATTGGTACATTTTGGCCACTCCAGTTTTCAGGATCTGACCACACAGAACTATTAGCGAGTCCTGTCCAAATTTTTGTTGTTCCTGTTACTACCCGAATGCTTTTGGCATCCGTTGCATCACTTGTTCCATTATTATTTATATCAACACCTAAATTAGCAACACTACTTGTTCCAGAAAATGAAGCATAAGAAATTCCTGAAATAGTAATATATTCACCAGCAGTAAAATCACTTGTAACATCCAAAACAAGTGTTTTATTGGAATCTTCGTAACTCACTGTTGTGCTCACTTTGGCGGATGCCGATCCTCCGATTACTGCAGTAGTATCAGATGAATCAAAAGTCATATTAAAAGAACTTGGAATTTTTACTCGTATATTGTTTGAAGCAGTAACTGCAGGTGTTGTTCCATCAACAATAGTAATTGTCTGAACCGCTTGATTTCCCTGACTTTGTTCAAAAGCTTGATTTTTTGCACTATAAATAGCGGAACCAGAGAGTGGAATAATTTCAATAGTTGCCGTGTCTACTATCTCAGCACCATCATCATTATTTATATCCATCCCAAGATATGTTTTTGCTCGAGCACTTGTAAATGATGTGAAGGATAATCCTGAAACTGTTATTGCATCAGAGTTTGCAAAGTTACTTGTTACATTTAAAACTAATGTTTTGTTGGAATCTTCGTAACTCACTGTTGTGCTCACTTTAGCGGATGCGCCCCCTCCAATTACCGCTGTTGTATCGGTTGCATCCCATGTCATGGCTACATCATCAGGAATACGAATTCTTATGTCATTTGTTGCAGTTATTTTTGTTGTAGTGTGATCTGTTATTGTAATTGTACTTATGGCAGTTGTAGAACCACTTACATTAAAAGATTGGTTGGATGCTGAAGACATCGTAGGCTTACCTAAACTTAAATCATTTTCACTTATAGTTGTATTACAGATACTATTTTCTGATGTATCGAACGCTCTAAAATTGATTGTCGCCGGAGAAACAGTTGTGTCTACATCAATGTAGCCATAATGCCTAGACAATACAGTGTTATAACAAACTCTTGTTGATGGAGTTGTAGGGAAAGATGAACCTAAAGACTGATTTCCAGCACCAGTTGGAGTAACGTTAAAATCGTAATAATTTTGAGTTGGTGAAATAGATGTTTGGTATAAAGTAACAGCATGTTGGTCTCCTGTAACAAAAATGACATTTTCTATATTATTTTTTGTTATAAAAGCCATCAATTCCGTTCTTTCATTTTGAAAAGAACTGTAGTTGTCTCCTGTTGTATGAGTTCCAACATTTTTTGTTGTATTACCTCCAACTGAAATGATCTTAAATGTTGCTTCAGTGTTTAAAAGCCAATCCTGAAGATGGGCCATTTGAGCAGTCCCTAACATATCATTATTTGCACTATCGAGCGCATTATCGGGGCTTCGATAACTTCTTTGGTCTGCCATAAATACTGCAGTATCGCACACCTTAAAATCAAAAAATATTTCCCCAGGAATGCGAGGAGAAAAGTTTTTTGAATTTTCATAGTTTTGAAATGCCTCACGAGACGCAGCGTAACCTGCACCTAATTTACCAGAATCCCAATTACCAACAGGAAGCTCATGATCGTCCCACATCATAACAGTCGGTATATCTTTTATGAAACTCAAAAAATTACTTTCATCCCAATTGTCTTTATAAAAAGTATTCCAATAATCTTCGTCAGAAACAGCTGATCCGTAAATTTGATCGCCAGAAAATATTGCAAAATCAGGTAACTTACTTTTTAGAGTTGTTAAAAGTGGAAATGTCCCCGTTTGATAACTTGCATCAAAATCTCCCCCAAGACCAACCCTGAAAGAACACGCAGCACCTTGGCTCTTTAGAGTTTTGAAACTTCCGCTTCCGCCAGTCCCAACTTGAACAACGTCATCAAGTAATATTCGATAATCATACGTAGTATCAGCAGTAAGTCCGGTTATCTCAACAACTCCAGTATAATCATCTCCTGCCAACATTGAGACCCCTGAAGTAATTGTTCCCGGGAATGATCCTCCGTCTAAGACATACTCAGCTTTAAGTGTAGCTTCTCCGTCCGCACGAGCCCATACTTTCATTGAAGTATCAGTAGGAGAACCAAGCGCTGCACCATGAGTAAGAGACGCCGCCAAAGCAGAACTTGGTAACATAATAACTAGTAACAATAAAAATAACAGCCTAATCAAACTTTTCATAATAAAACTAATAATAACACGATACTGAACTTTATTATTGTGGAATAAAATTAAAATATATTTTATATGTTTTGCAAAATGTGTATACTTATTTCACGTGATAAAAAATGGTCCGAAAATTCTTAAAATAGTGATTACCACCACCTTTGTATTGGCGATAATATTATTATCTATAAAAAATATATCTACTGTTAAAAAAAACGAAGAAAGACCTGGGGCATTTACAGATAACAAAATAACCCCCGAAGAGATAACCCTTGTACCAATAGAAGAAAAACAGGTAGATATTCTACAAAAAGATAATCTTGTAAATTCTTCCCAAATAATAGTTAGAGGAATAAATTCAAACAATCAACTCGGAATTTCTGATCAAAAAAAGGAAACAATTTCAGACTCCATAATATCTGCCCCAGAATTTATTGATATTGCCGTAGGAAACAATCATTCTGTTGGCTTAACAAAAACAGGTGAAGTTTACACTTGGGGACACAATGACGCAGGGCAACTAGGTCGGACAATAGAATCAAAAGATAATAATGACGGTGTTCCGACTAAAATAAATTTTTCAAAAAAAATAATTTCAATTGATGCAGTCTATGATCACACAATACTTCTTGCCGAAAACGGTACCGTTTGGGGTTTTGGGTCAAATTTTACAGGACAACTCGGAGACGGAACAAACGAAAACTCTACTAAAGCAGTACAATCAAAAAATATTTCTGGAATAATAAAAATAGCAACAGGCGACAAATTCACATTAGCTTTAAACAATTCAGGAGAAGTTTATGCGTGGGGTGGATCATGCGCGCCATCTAGTGAGCGTATTTTAAAACAGTTTCAACAAGGACCTCTTAATTTGGTCGGTGGATACTACGACCCTTTTATAGACCCTGAGAGAGGGTACAATCAAAATCAAGATTGTTTAAACGAAGACGCTGTAGGTATAAAAAGCAAAATTCCACGGAAAATAGATGGATTGCCAAAAATAAAAGAAATATCAGCTGGTTATGGGCACGCTTTACTGCTTTCAACCGAGGGGAAAGTCTGGAGTTTTGGCTGTAATTTATATGGACAATTAGGCCATGGAAAATTTGGTAATTTTATAGATAATCTTAAAGAAGACCCGACGGGTAATCCAGCAAATTCAATTCCAAAAGAAATTGCGAATTTAGAAAATATTACATCTGTAAAAGCCGGATACCGTCATTCGGTAGCACTTGATTCTGCTGGTAAAGTTTATACATGGGGATTCCAAACTAGAACAGAAAATCAAGGTTCAAAGATTTTTAACAATGCAACGCCGGCAATAATATATTCAAAAATACCTTTCAAGTATATTCAAGCGGGTTATGATTACAGTATTTTTACAGACAACGATCAGTACGTATATAGTTATGGGGTAAATACAAAAAATTTAATTAGCCCAAAAAATACAACTTATGTTTTTGAGCCGACAAAATTATTCTCAGAAAAAATAAGCGAAATTTCTGGCGGAAAAATTCATTTAATTGGGCTAAAAAAATAATATGGAAAAAATAAAAAATAAAAAGTGGTCCTTCGTAACAAAGACGATTCTAATACTTGGATTAGTAAGTTTTTTTACTGACATCGCAAGTGAAATGCTTTACCCTATTATGCCCATGTATCTTTCAAGTATTGGCTATGGTGTTATTGCGATAGGTTTAGTCGAAGGGATATCAGAACTTTTTGCTGGGTTAACAAAACTTTACTCGGGAATACTCTCTGACAGGACTGGACACCGAGCAATTTTTATAAAAATTGGTTATTCAATTTCCGCTCTTGTAAAACCCGCAATTGGTTTTACAAGTAGTATTGGTTTAATTATTGGAGCCAAATTCTTAGATAGATTTGGAAAAGGAATAAGAACATCTGCCCGTGACGCCTTAATAACAAGCGAATCTTCTCCTGAAGTGCGAGGGCAAGCTTTTGGGTTCCATAGAAGTTTAGATACCTTTGGCGCACTCTTGGGACCAATCATTGGCTTAATTATTTTAGTAATATACCCAAGCAATTACTCCCTAGTTTTTACACTCGCCCTTATCCCTGGAATAATTGCAATATTTTGCACTTTTTTACTTAAAAAAGAACCTAACCAAAAAAATCAAAACTCACAACAAAAAATAATTACCCGATTTAAAGAGTTCTGGAAACAAAGTAGTCCTTCTTACAAAAAAATTCTTTTTGGTTTAGTTTTATTTGCCCTAATAAACAGTACAAACATGTTTTTAATTTTACGCGCAACAGAACTTGGGTTTAAAGATAACATTGTTTTATTTTCTTATATAGTATTTAATTTAATATTTGCGATATCAAGTTTTCCTATCGGCAAACTTGCTGATAAAATAGGATTTAAAAAAATATATATTATCGGCCTTATGATTTTTACTCTAGTCTATAGCCTTTTGGGTGGACCAATTAACTCTCCTATTATTTTATTATCTATATTTGCTTTTTATGGAATATTTTCAGCAATAGATGAAGGTGCTAGCAAAGCCTGGATATCTACACACATACAACAAGAACACCGCGCAACAGGACTCGGACTTTATTTTGCATTATCCTCTTTAGCATTTTTCTTCTCGTCGATTGCTACTTCATTTATTTGGAAGCACTACGGAGGGCCGGTAACTTTTACAATAGTTGGACTAATATCGATAATACCTATTTTATATTTTTTAATGATAAAAACACCAAACGAAAAACCCGAATAATTTATTTCCAACCACCGATTATTACACCGAGAATAATGAAACTAAATAAATAATAACCAGCAGTAAGTAGAAACATTCTCCATGAATCTTTTCTTGATTTTCCGCTCCACATAGCATTACCAGCTAAAACAGGAATAAGAAAACCGATCCACAACCAAAATGCATTCATTATCCCATTCAAAATAAGAGTTGAACCAGCGTCAGTCCACCCAGCAACATAAAAAGAAATAACATACGCAGTCCAAATACTGAGAAGAAAATTTAAAAAATAAAGAGGTGCCATTTTTTTCTGGAAATCTTTATTGTCTTTTTCAGACATTTCACTTGCGGGAGGCATACCAATAATACTTCCCCAAACTTTTCCAAAAATTGGACCATACCATATAAAACCAAGCACATTGACGGATATCGCCCCAACAATTATCGCCCACCAATTTATAACCATTTCTTGCATAAAAAATAAAAGCTAGATTTATAATAATAAATTATAACAAATCTAAAAGCCTAAAATATACAAAACAAAAGTGCAAAACCTCTATGCTATAATCCCCCCTATGACAAGAATATTTTTCTTTATAATTGCTTTCGCGATATTGGTTTTATTATCTTTTTGTAGTGTAAAAATTTTTACAACACTATTAAAAGTCTCAGAACCTTGGCTGAAATACATAAACATATTTGGTTTTGTATTTCCATTTATCATAGCGCTTGCTATGGCAATATCGCGATTTTCTGATGGAATTTTGGCGAGAATTTTTTATACAAAAATAATGCTCCTAACAGGAATAATGTTCTATGTTTTTATAATGGCTTGTATTTTAGGAATTGTTCTAATAATCGATAAATTTGCACATTTTGACATCAACTGGTTTTACTTAGCTAAATTTGCATTAATCATAGCTTTTTCACTTTCAGCAATCGGGCTGATTCAATCTTTCTTTTTAAAGACTGTAACTTATACAATTAAAAATTCACCCGAATCTTTACATGGAAAAAAGTTTGTACTGTTGGCGGACACACACTTAGGTTTGATAAACCAAACAAAGCTGTCAAAAAGAGCGGTTGAAAAAGTATTAAACATAAACCCTAGTGCTGTTTTGATTGCGGGAGATTTTTTTGACGGACCAGATTTTGCACTTGAAAAATCCATGAATGTTTGGAAAAAATTATCAGAAAAAATACCAGTTTTTTACGCACCAGGAAACCATGAAGAATACGGCCCATATGAAAAATTTATCAACTCACTAAAAGATTCTAAATTCACAGTTCTAGAAGATGAATCAACTTATTTTGGAAACATTCAAATTATGGGGTTAAAATATAGAACAAAAGGTCAAGAAAAAGAAACAGAAGAAGTGCTATCAAAAATACATGACGGAAAAAGTCCAAGCATTCTAATAAACCACCCACCGTTATTTCAAGAAGTTGCTTCAAATCATGGCGTATTCCTAGAAGTATCTGGTCACACTCATCGTGGACAATTTTGGCCTTTTGGCTACATCGTAAAATCAATTTATAAATATTTTTATGGTCAATACACAATTGGCAATCTTACCCAAATAACAACATCGGGTGTTGGTACTGCCAGTGTTCCATTCAGAACATTCAACACTCCAGAAATTGTTGTTATATATTTCGAGTAGTTGCTAAAATAAATTTTTTATTGTAAAGTATTGCCAAACCAAAACCTTACGAAATGAAAAAGAATATGATTATCTTAAGCACCCTTAGTGCATGCTTTGTGACATTGTTTGTATATGTACTCTTCTCGCTTTTAAATGGCTTCATTTTTGAATTCAAAAATGTCACTCTCGTCCTTGCACTATATTTTTTTGTTGGGCTTGTGACTTTTATATTATCAATGAATCTACTAAAAAAATTAGACGGCGAATACAAAGATCAACCAATTAATTCAATAAAGACCAAAGTTAAAAATTACTACAGACAAAACTCAGCTTTCCAAAAAAAGCTTCGGCAGTCTTTTTCGAAAAAATAAAGAACGAAAAACAAGGAACCTTTAAGGTTCCTATTTTTTATTTACAGTACTTTATTGTTTTCTACTAGTAATTTTTATTATCTTTAAAATCCCAAAGAAACAAAGATAGCTCACTCCAGTTACCAGAATATGGTTTTGCGAGTGCGTACATTTCTGCTTCGGTTGGTAATTCTTTTAATTCAAAATATTTCTTAAAACCGTGCTTAATTCCCAAGTCACCAATCGGTAAAATATCTGGTCGTTTCAATGTAAAAATCAAAAACATATCTGCAGTCCAGGGACCAACACCTTTTACTTGAATCAAATGATCTTTTATTTCTAAATCGTTCATTTTAGAAAACTTTTTTGGATCTATAGTTTTATCTAAAAATTTTTTAGCCAAATCTCTTAAATACCCTTCTTTTTGATTTGAAACACCGCTTTTTTTAAATTTTGCTGTTGTTAATTTTAAAACAGTCTGTGGCTCAGGTCTTTTTGGTGCAAAAATTGCGTAAAACTTTCTTGAAATACTATCTCCTGCTTTTGTTGAAATTTGCTGATAAATTATCGAACGAACCAAAGCCAAAAAAGGCCCACCTCGAGGTTTAATACTTTTCATAAATTTACCAGTTAATTTTATTTTTTTAATAGAATTATTATTTTTCATCCGGATATTTTACGTTATTAACATAACAATTCTAACAGAAAATAAAAACCCACGAATTCCTTCGCGGGTGATTTAAATAAAAATCTCAAGCCATCTTCATTTCTGCATCAAGCTTCTTCTTTGCCAATAAAGCAAGATGGCTTTCATAGCCCTCTATGACCGTAATTACGTCTGGAAAATAAAGATTTGTCTCTTGGCAATATATTTCCATTCTATCAACGTCCCATCTTCCAGAAACCATTGACCGCAAATTATGAATCCGGTCAGCCACCTCAATTAGACACGTCTTAGGTCCAGAGAGCTCGATTTGATTAAAATAGAAACGTAACATTTTTTCTTTGTCATTTCGAAATTTAACCTTATCTGGTTTAGCTAGAACGTGCGATCTTTCTCCTATTTCTTTTCCGAAAATATGAGTTATTCGTCCGGCCACTTTCCATATAAAAGTGTTTTTGGGCATATCATGAAAAAGTGCAGGAATAATAATATTTATATCCTTAACCCCAAACTCATCAACAAGAATAATGGCGACCGATCTTACATGTTCAAATCGTACTTGTTTCATATACCCATGAGCCTCTTTTGCCATGTCATAAGCAAATTCCAGTAAAAAGAGATCATTTGAGTCGATTCCGGCAAAACGTTTAAAAAATGTCTCGCGATTTTCTTTAATTCTTAAATTTCCATTCTTCATTTTTCTCCTCCTTTATAGATTGTTTACAATGTATTATTTCTGTTATATTACACTAAATTTTATATTTGACAAATGATTAAATTATTATACATTTATTGACTTAATAGTAATTAAGGAGTATTTTAAAAAGAAAAAAGATCTTAAAATGATACCGATGACTGAAATAACAAACACACCTGGATTGCCGGAAGCAATTAAGGCCGCAATGGAAGACTTCCTAACAATGTACAAAGAAGATGAGCTGGATAAAGCGCGTACAGTAAACGATGTACAGTTTAAACCATTAAAGATTGAGACTATTACGAAAGCGTTTGATCTGCTAAAAAACTTATCCATCTGGATTATGACTAGTTGTGGTATAGAAATCTCTCCCCCGGATATTACCTCACATCCTGATGGAAGTGTTGAATTTGAATGGAAAAAACACGACTACACGTATCTTTCAATAAATGTTGATGGGGCGGGAAATAACTTTTCTTATTTATGTAATTCAATAAAGGCGGGATTCATATCAGACCAAAACACAATTATCCCACTTGCCAACTCAAGACAATCTGGAATAGCGCAAATCTTTAAAAAAGAGATTGGTACATAAAAAAGGCTCGCGAGAATACGCGAGCCTTTTTATTTTTATAAATTAATTTATACAGATCTATGTTCGGTTTTCACTTCTTCACTTTTAATATTTATTGGTTCTGTATAATTACCAGTTGGTGCGTTTGGTATTACAAAAATAGATATTATATAAGCCAAAACCCCTGGAAAAATTCCCGTTACCAAAACAAACAAAATAAAAACAACACGCAGCATTACGGGATCAACATTAAAGTATTTCCCAAACCCACCGAGCACCCCCTTCCATACCCTATCTGCCCTACTTCTGTATAATTTCTTCATATTCACACTATAGACTTTTTAGTTAAAAATTGCCAACCCTTTATTATTTTTCAATTCAATCTTCAATTCCCCTTTTGAAGTAAAGTAGTAACTTTCTGCATTTTCAAGAATTCCCTTAAACACATCTTCTTGAGAACCTTCACAGTACATTAAGGTTCCCATCATATCGCTAAAAGTAATTTGCTTATCTTTTATAGAATAATTTCCACCAATACCATTACAATCAGTAGATGCTCCGAAAATTCCGTCTTTTTTAAATTCAATTGTAAATTTTGAAGAATCTTTTGGATTAACTTCTTTACCGTCTATTGTCGCAGTCTGCCAAATCCATTTTTTCATATCAAGTTTCATAACTTCGGGATTTGCTTCGCCTTCAAAATCTTTTACCCATTCTCCTATTTCATTTGTGTTTTTGTTGTAATGTACCCAAACGCTTTTTGCAACTGACGCAACTGTACTCATTGGTTCCACCGCTTTTCGGTCGGCAAAATTATAAACTGCTCGTCCATCTTTTATTTCAATATTTTGTGGCGCAATTCTATCTCCCAAAAACATTTTTTCAGTCAACTTGTATTCGCCAGCATTATTTATTGCTAAAACCGCATAATAAAAACTTCCACTTCCACCCGGTTGTTCAACTACATAAAGAGCTTGATCTAAATCACCATCATTATCCAGGTCTCCTTCTACTGGTTCACCGAATATAGTAAAATTTTCGCCCACATTTAAAGTGTTAATTTTAGACACATCTTGTGTTTCTTTTTTATCCCAAGAAATAATTAAAAATACACCTATTAGTAAAATTATTAAAATTAAAATTTTCTTCATGATTCTATTTTGCCTCTTTTGTAAATTTTATACAAATAAAAAGGCCCGCTAATCGTTATTAGACGAACGCAGGCTTGATTTGAAAAGTAGGTCAGTAATGTAATGCCCTTATATATTATTTTAGTTCATCAATAAAAATATATGGCTTCCTTATAATATTAGCTGTCTGACTTTTTTTAATTCCTTTATTTTTTCTGACAACTTTTCGGTAATAGCGCCGCTTAGTGTTTAGTTTCCTAAAAAATTTAGCTTTATCTTCTGGTAAATGTTCACGGAAGAGTTCGTAGCTCTTAGCAGACAAATTATCTGAAACCCACATTGGTTCAAATATTTTAGACCGGCGCTTTTTAAACCAATCCTTAAAACTTTTAGCAGACGGGCTGCACCGACTCGCACTTGGGTCGAACAAAATCATTTTTGAGCGTAATCTATAGTGCATTGGCTTTTTGTTAAGACCGTAAACAATACAGGAAATTTCTTTCAAAAAAAAATCTACGGACTTTTTGTATCTTACACGAGTCAATATGGCCCTTTCTGAAATCTTGAAAATTTTAGGATCATTCACATGAATCCAAAATGAACCGCCCGATTTTGCAAACATCCCATTAACCTTCTTTCCCATATATTCTTTTATGGTTGGGTTAAAAGAAGTTACAATAACAACATCGTAACCATTAATCCTCTTCTTTAGGATTATTTCATCATAAACTTCAGGAATTCTCTTCGTATTAGGCGGAATACATCCATTTTTGATTTTCCAATCAACAGACATTTCATAAAATCCAAGCTTTAGTAATCCATAATAAAGCTTAGAAAATATCTGACGATCTGTCTTTGTGCGCATGGTGCGCGGAGTTGTTTTCTTTTTCATTATTCAGTTTTTTAAAGTTTATCGGTCTTATTTTTACCAATATTTTGACATTTTGTCAAACATTTATTTTTTACAAAAGATTCGCGCAATTCTTATTTGGTCGAATGTAAGATGCTTCCCTTTTTTATCTAACATAGTTTTTATTGGTGCCAATTTTCCTTTTTCATCAGCACTTAAACTATCAATACAACTTTGTACAAGTTTTATATTATTTTTATCTGGGTAAGTATGCCCCAATGGTAATTCATCACCTCGAGCGATCAACTTTTCGACATGATCCAAAATAGTAGACAGGCCTAACCCGCGCTCTTTTGCAATTTCAGCAAATGTCATATTTTTCAAAAGAAGTGATTTTGTTATTTCAATTGTTGAACTTTTTTCTTTTAGTTTTTTTGCCACACCTGCTTTTACAAACCCTTCAGATCTCAAAATAAAATCTCTTTCCATTTTTTCCTGTTCAGCACTTGAAAGTTTTCCAAACATTTCTTCATTTTCTTCTGATTCAATTTGAAGTTTTTCATCAAGCTCCAAAACATTTGGGTCTACATTTAAAGAATTTTCACTAAGCCCAACAAGCCTGATTCCTTTTAGAGTTCGAACACGTGAAAGGGCGACATAACCCATTCCATAAGTAAAAGTCTTTGATAAATCAATTTCTGCACTATCAAGACTCATTCCCTGGCTTTTATGTATTGTAATAGCCCAAGCGAGTCGTAATGGCAATTGCGCCAAAGATGCCTTTGCTTTTCCGTCTTCTTCGATCATCCAACTCTCTTCTTTTACCTCAATTATTTTTCCATTCATAAGCCTAACAACAGGAGTTCTATCTATTCTAAAACTCTCAACAATACCTCGTGTTCCATTTACATAACCGAGTTCAAAATTATTCTTTATAAACATAACTTGCGCGCCTTTTTTCAATGATAGTTTTTCGTGTGCCAAGCAACTTTTTTTCAAAATTTCAACAATTACATCCCGGCCTTTTGTCTGCATTTCGTAGTTATATTCCATCTCCTTAAGTTTATGAAGTTCTCTTTGATTTATCGTGTCGACGTCGACATTGTGAGTATAAAGTTTTGTTGGCGGGATTTCTTCATCCAATTTTGCATTCAATCTTTCTTTTATAATTTCCAAATGCTCCGCTTCTATTTTATTCTGACGAATTTTATTTAAAATATTTGTAAACACACTATCATCTTGTCTGTGTTGTTCTGTTAAATAACAAATTGCTGGTCGCATTTCTTTCCATGCCCGAGAATAGACAACTAAATCTTTTGGTATCTGTTCTGATTCTTCTGTTTGGTCAAACATATCCATTTGACTGTTTACTGATTGACTGCGCGTAATCGGCGGCAATTGAAAAAAATCACCAGAGAGAATTACCTGCATTCCACCAAACGGCAAATTATTTCTTTTAAATCTTCTACAAACCAAATCAACCGCGTCGAGAGTTCTTGCGTGCAACATCGAAACTTCATCAATAATCAAAACTTTTGTTTTATGAAATCTTTTTACTAAATATGGTTTTTGAGTTAATTCATCCAAGTCATACTCTGTTAAATTATCTCTTATCCCAATTCCCGAGAAACCATGAATAGTAATTCCGTTCATATGTGTTGCCGCAATCCCCGTAGAGGCAGTTACAGCCACCTCAACACCGTGGTCTTTAAGATAGTTTATATATTGGTTTAAGGTGTGCGTTTTACCAGAACCCGCACTTCCTGTGAGGTAAATATTTACACCTGTTTTCATAATAGCCAAAGCCTTAGCCTGAGTCATTGAATGATTTTACCTTAAATTTCGATAATTGGAGAATCTATATTTACTTTTAAAATCTATAGGTGTATTCTTGTATAAACATTTAATATCGAAAAAAATGCTGACCTCAATCATTATTTTTTTTCACTGTTATTTTAAATATTTTAAAAAAAGAAAATACAACAGGAATAACAGTGAAGAAGACCTGTACTACTACAAATAAATCCCCTTCGTTTATGAAGGGGATTTTATTATCTTTTAGCTTTTGAACGATCGGTTTCTGTGAGTTGTTGTTTTCGAAGTCGGACAGATTTTGGAGTTATTTCTAGATATTCATCGATCGCCATAACCTCAAGTCCGCGTTCAATATCAAGAGTTAGTGGTGGAATAAGATTTATAGCCTCATCAGTACCAGACGCTCGAACGTTAGAAAGTTGTTTTCCTTTTGTTGGATTTACAACCATTTCGTCACCCTTTGAAGTATTTCCAATAACTTGTCCCTCATAAACTTCTGTTGCTGGGCCAATATAAAGTTCACCTCTATCTTGTAAATTCCACAAAGAAAATCCTAGCGCTTTTCCTGTTGCCATAGAAATCATAGAACCCGTTGGTCGCTTTCTAATTTCACCAGCATATGGTTCGAATCCCACAAATCGAGACGACAATATTCCTTCACCCTTTGTATCAATAACGAATTGATTTCTAAATCCCAATAGTCCTCGTGTTGGACCTTTCAAAATAATTCGAACATTATTGTCATGTGTTTTCATGTCCATCATAACGAAACCTCTAAGGCCCAATTTTTCAATAACTGCACCTTGATATTCATTTGGAGTATCCACAATAACTTCTTCAAATGGTTCTTCTTTTACACCATTATTATCACGAATAATAACTTCCGGCTGAGAAACTTGTATTTCATAACCTTCTCGTCTCATATTTTCAAGCAAAATTGCAATGTGCAGTTCTCCTCGTCCCAAAACTCTAAAGTTTTCATTGGCATCAAAATCAACACGAAGTCCAACATTCATCTCTAGTTCTTTTTCAAGCCTTTCTCTGATTTGTCTTGTTGTTACAAATTTTCCTTCTCGTCCAGCGAAAGGAGAATTGTTTATCAAAAAGTTTAGCGCAATAGTAGGCTCATCAACCGCGATCGCTGGAAGTGGTGTAACGTTTTCATCAGTTGAAATTGTTTCTCCAATATCAATATCTGGAAGTCCGGCAACCATCACGATATCTCCTTTTGTTGCACTTTGTATTTCAACTCTTTGAAGACCTTGAAATGAAAAAACTTTTACGATTCTCCCCTTTCTAGTTTCTCCGTTTGGTTTTTTAATAAAAACATTTTGGTTTGGCGCAAGCTCTCCGTCATATACTCTTCCAATCGCAAGTCGTCCCAAGAAATTATCATAAGCCAAGTTGAATGGTTGAAACATCAAAGAGTGTGTACTGTCACCAGACGAAGATGGAACATGTTCCAAAATAACATCAAGAAGTGGCATAAGATCCTTTGAGTCGTCTTCTAATTTTCTTTTTGCGATTCCATCTCGTCCAATAGCATAAACAACTGGGAAATTTGATTGCTCATCACTAGCACCTAATTCCATGAACAATTCTAAAACTAATTCTTCAGCGTGTTTTGGGTTAGCAGCTGGTTTGTCTATTTTGTTTATAACAACGATTGGTTTTAGTCCAAGTTCAAGAGATTTTTTCAAAACGAATCGTGTTTGAGGCATCGGACCTTCTTGAGCGTCAACAACTAGCAAAACACAATCAATAGATCTCAAAACTCGCTCAACTTCTGATCCAAAATCGGCGTGACCTGGTGTGTCTACAATATTTATTTTTGTTCCCTTATATGGAACTGAGGCATTTTTTGAATAAATAGTAATACCTCTTTCTTGTTCTAGGGTATTTGAGTCCATTGAAACACCCTCTTCAGCAGCTCCAGTTTGACGAAGAAGCGCATCTGTTAGAGTCGTTTTTCCGTGGTCCACGTGAGCAATAATTGCAATATTTCTGATTTCCATAAATTTGATGATTAATTATACTTCGAATAACTCAGTATTAAACTCCCTTAAAATCTCATTATTAAGAGAATTTAAAAACGGCCGGAGGCCGAATAGACTTATAGAATACATCATTTTTGAGTGTTTTGCAAGAATAAATAGAATCTAATTTAAGCTTAATTTCTAGTTGTTACTGTCTTCAAAAATTCATTCAATTCTGGGAACATGTGTGTCTTATATAAAATTCCAGAAACAAGGGCAATAACTATACCGAAAACAATAGTAGCGCCGACGGCTCCTGAAAAACCACCAAGAATTCCTCGCCAAGTTACTCTTTTATTGGAATTAGTTGTGCGAATTTGGTGTTCAAGACTTTCAATCGAATCTTTCAATTCTGAAATTTCTTCATTAAGATTAGTTTCTTCTGTTTTTTCGTCGCCAACTTTATTTTCTAGATTGCTTTGCATAGGTATATTCTAACATTAAATTCCTTTTGCTTCTGAAGTTTGTTATAGTACAAAAACTGGAGGTATCGGATAGCGGTTTATTCCATCAACTTGAAAAGGTGGCATACCAAAAGCATCGAGAGTTAAAATCTCTCTATCTCTGCAAAACTTCGGCTTATTCTTTTTTCTGAATTCGGATGTCGCAAGCAGAAAAAAACTGAGGAGGAATCCTCCACTTGCTCCTCTTTTTGTTTTGGCGAAAGTCGGGCGATCTAAAACTTGGAAGTAATATAATTTATGAATTTACCTTTTGTCGGATCAGGGATTAAATTCATAAATTCTATAGCCTTTTTGTATCGCTCATCCGAAGTATCAAAATCTTTTCCTTCTGCTAAGAAATCGTATATTTCCGATTTTGTATAACCTGCTTGTTCTAATACGGCTGTTGTCGGATGAACTTGCAAAATATCAACTTCGTTGATATCAGTAGGTCTAAAATCTGGCGAGTATACTTCTAAAACCGTTCCATAAATAATCGGCTCACCTGTTTCTTTTTTAGCGTAAAATTCTGACAGTCGAGATTTTGATTTTTCGTTTTTGTCAGAAAATTTATCTCTTAACCATTGAGGATTTTCTATGACAAAAACTCCAGTTACATTTTTTCTGACCTCAAAACCAAAATCTCGAAAAACCTTTCCTATCAAACCACCATTTTTTATGGCGTCATCGATTGTTTTAATTTCCTCGTCATTTTTATCAAATTCAAAAATTGTTAGTGCATATGTTCGTGCAACATTATTTTCATCTGAGAGAAATGCTTCACGCATAAAATCATCGTGTCTTAAAACTTCAGAATGAATCTTTCCGTATTTTGATTCCAAAACATCAGTATGAAGTTTTTTCGCTATGTTGAAGTGTTCCATAAAATTCTACTTACCAAGATTATATATCTTTTGCGTAATTTTTGTAAATATCTTTGAATAATAATCAACATAATTGATTGCTAAAACTGCTGGAATAGTTGCTGCCATCAGTTGCCAAAAATAAGGATTTCTAAATGGATCACCTACAATGACACCAGCTACTACATTCGAAACAATTACCCGAACGACAGCAGATACTAAACTCTGTTTTAAATAATCTAGAGGTTTTCCTTGTTTTAGAGCTTCTTGGACTTTTTTCAAATCAGCATCAATATCACTAAAATATTTTTGCAATACTTCAATTTTTCCTACCTCTAAAGTTTTAAATTCAGAACTGAACACATCCATTCTTTTAAGATAAAGTTGGAACTTTTCTTCGTCTGGAGAATCAATTAACTCTCTTTCAATTTCTAAAATATCTTTATGTTGAGAAACTAATTCTGTATACCGTTGGATGATATTTGAGAACGAATTAACTTTTTCATTAAATTCAGAAATTGCCTCAGATTCTGATTCCGAGATATTTTCTGGTTGCTGTAATTTTTTTGTAAAACTTCTTGTCCTGCAACTGAACCTCTTTCCAGTATTTCAACGACTTTTTCTTCTCGATTATTTATTGGAGTTATTTTTGAAAGACTATCTTTTATTTCCGCTTCGATAGAAGGGTCAGACTTAAAAGGATTAAATCTTTTTTTGTTTCTCTCGCCATAATATTGCCCTAAAACATCCAACCTTTTATCCCAAAGACTTGATAAAATTCTTATACTTTGTTCTGTCTTCTCAAAGACATCTTCGGGAGAAGTTTCTTTTGGCTCAGAATCTTCAACTTTATTTTCTAGATTGCTTTGCATAGGTATATTCTAATTCACATAGGGCTTTTAGTAAACGATAATGAAGAATTGGTCGACAAGATCAATCTGAATGAAATTGAGGTCAAAGAAAGAATAAAAGCTGATGTTGAGCGGTTCTCCAAATGCAAAAATTCCTTCTTGGAACTAAGGAGAAAATTGATATTCCAAGCATCAATATTCGAAGGTATGCAAAATATGTTTTGAAAGAGGGATCGAACCTTGAAAAGCGAGAAATGCTTGGATGTTTGAAGTCTAAAATCCTATTGAGCCAGAAGAAGATCAGTCTAGAGAAATAAGTCTGAAAATGTTAAAATGAATTTGTTATGAAACAAGTAATACTTATCCATGGTTTACCTGACAAAGAAGAAGTGACGGGAGATCTGCGGCCATCTCCTTCGAATGCCCATTGGTTTCCTTGGATACAAAAACAACTAACCCGCCAAGACATATTGTGTCAGGCTCTTGAAATGCCTCGATCTTATAATCCTGTATACAAAGATCACGAGCGAGTACTGAATCAGATGGAAATTTCAGACGAGACTATTTTGGTTGGACATAGCTGTGGTGGTGGATTTTTGCTCCGTTACTTATCTGAGCATCAGAATTTAAAGCCTAAAAAAGTGATTTTGGTTGCACCTTGGCTAGATCTTGAGAATTATCTTAAAGAATTAAATCCCGATTCTGATTATTTCGATTTTACTGTTGATGCATCTATTTTAGAAAGAACGGATTTATGTTGCGTGTATTCAACTGATGATGACAATTCTATTCTCGAATCTGTAAAAATGATTCGAGAGAAAATACCCGATATAAAAGTAAGTGAATTCAGCGATAAGGGTCATTTCACAGAACCAGACTTGGGATCAAAAGAATTCCCTGAATTACTAAATGAGATTTTGAAATAATATGAATATCAAACGCCCAATATCAAATCAGCCTCTTCCAGACAACGCAGAATGTGTCTACAAAGGAAAAATATTTGATGTCTACCAATGGCAACAGCCAATGTACGACGGAACTACAAAAACATTTGAAAAGCTTAAACGACCAGATACGGTGGTTGTATTTCCTATACTTGATGATGGAAGAATTTTGTTAACTGAACAAGAACAGCCAGGAAAGAAACCCTTTATTGGAGCATGCGGTGGTCGTATGGATGAGTGTGAAGATATTCTCGAAGCGGCAAAAAGAGAGTTTCTTGAGGAGACAGGTTACGAAGCAAAAGAATATGTACTTTGGAAAGCAGAACATCCTGCATCAAAAATAGATTGGGTTGTATATTTCTTTATAGCAAAGGGTTGCACGAAAGTTTCAGATCAATCGCTTGATGGTGGAGAAAAAATCGGCTTAAAACCTGTTACTTTTGATGAGCTCCTTCAAATCGGTAGAGATGGAAGGTTTATAGAAAAAGAGATTATTCCAGATCTCTACGAAGCATTATTAGATCCTGCAAAGTATGCGGAGTTAAAGCAATTATTTGCACCCCTTTCTTAATATGAAAACAATACTTGTAGATGCGGTTTATGTATCAATAATACAAAACGACGATGGAAATTGGATACAATTTAAAGAACTTTTTGAACTTTTAGATACCTATTGCAACCCTAAAGTAATTGTCACAAATGCTAGTGATGATAAATATGAGCTGTACGGACTAAACAATTTGCCGTATTCATTTTTTACCATGAAGCATAATCCCGATAAACCAGATCCTGTCTACTTCAAGACATTGCTTGAACAATACACCTGGCAACCGACTGATGTCATTTATTTTGAACACGATCCTGAAGCTGTTAAATCAGCAGAATCAGTTGGCATCACTTCGTATCACTACGACAAGGATAAGAAAGACCTAACTGCATTGAAACAGTTTCTCGATCAGAATACCTAACAACAAAAAGAGCGGATATCCGCTCTTTTTGTTTACCTATTTCAGATAGCATGTCGTGCTACCTGCTAATGGCGGGCCATCTGAGCTAAGTTACCCACGAACACAAGCATTATAAGGA
>Ga0154020_10002093_pt1 | contig 24286 bp, 19 predicted proteins | sample Klosneuvirus_201_FD_109709 | JGI IMG/M metagenome (GOLD analysis project Ga0154020, IMG submission 109709) | Active sludge microbial communities from wastewater, Klosterneuburg, Austria - Klosneuvirus_20160825_MG | ecosystem: Engineered > WWTP > Aerobic digester > Activated sludge | place...
TCTGGTCATTATCGCAGGAAAATTTCTGCATCACGTTGTTATTCAAAAACACCACGTACCAATATTTGCCGTCAGGTGAAACCCTCACCTGATGGGGTGATTCAATAATCCCGCTTTTTGTTCCCACCTCAATGTAACGCATAGGCAAGCGGGTTTCAGCATCAATTACGGTTACCACATCGCAACCCTGATTTACGGCGTATAACTTTTTACGCTTAGGATTTTCTGCCCACATCACGTTTCCGTTTTGATCGGCAGCCCCCTGATCAATCCAGGTCATAATGGATTTAACCTCGTCCCTGCTCAGGGCTGGGGCGTTGAGTGGCATCACGGGCTGATTTTGCAGACCCAGGTCATCATAGGAATTAATAAAATAACACAAAGGCGAAAACCTGCTGCTGTAAGGCACCACAGGAGAGCCACTGTTACTGCCTTTGAATAAACTCTGCCAGGTTTCTAAATTTAATCCGGCGGCAGCCGCATAACTTTGTGCATTGTGGCAGCCCGCAATCGCGCAGTTTTGGGATACCAGTTTGCCTACCGCTGTTGGATAATCTCCGTAAACCAAAGGGGCTGAATCCTTAGTACAGGCAACTAGTATTATAAACACTAAAGTAGAGTATGCCAGCCAATGTTTCATTCGGTCTTTAGAACCTTTTTATACACTTCACGTTGGGTGGCCTTGTTCTTTATCTGCAATTTCAACATGTAAAGACCCGCGGGAAGTTCTCTGACATCAACACTAAATTCATTGGCATCACTCTTCACCTGATTTAACGCTCGACCACTCATGTCAAATACCTGTAGACAGACACTTTCAAATTCCAATGCGTTGATTTGCACATTGAGTTGCCCGGAAGTTGGATTGGGATAGATGGAAACTTTTTGATCCAAAGTCGTGCCATCAACTTCCTGCAAACTCACAAAGGGTGAGGCAGAAGAGAAAAAACTCAATCCTCCGCCTGCATTGCCCAAAAACAAATCGCGTTTGCCATCGTTGTTTACATCCACAAAAAACGGTGCCGATTGTGCTCCTTCATTGTAATTGTTCACACTTGGATTTACTAAAACAAAGTTCTGTGCGATGTTGGCGGGAACATCATAATAAAAGATAGTTCCGCTAATGGAACCCACAAGCAGTTTTGTACCGGCGCCATCATTAAAAAAATAGGGTACGGCATATCCATCAATGCCATATATGCTCGGATTACCTTGCACATTCACATTACCAAAGGTGTTGGTGATTAAACTATAACCGGGTGTTGCGGCTGTTCCTGTATTTCTATAATAGGCAATCCTTCCGTTTTTCATACCAATCAGCAGATCCAATTTTCCATCCAGATCGATGTCGTAGAGTTGCGGAGCGGCTTCTGCAGAACTTGTAGTGAAACCAAAGGGATTGTTTTTAAATACCGTAAAATTACAAGGGTTTCCGGCTCCGGCTGTATTTTCCAACCAATGGATTTGCCCTGTGGAATTTCCCATCACAAGATCAATGTCCCCATCGTTATCAATATCCCCGGCCGAAGGGATGAGGTGAAACAAACCCTGAGCTGAGAGGGCAGCATAATCCTGAGTAATCAGTGAAAACACAGGCTGCGACAGGCTTCCAATGTTCCTGTAAAGAGTAAGCCGACTCACCAAGGTGTTCCCTGTATAAAATCCATAGGTGCCCAGCAATAGGTCAGGTTTGCCATCGGCATTTTCATCCATAATGAGGGGAAATGCATTTTGACCCACCTCTATCATTTCTTCCTGTAAAAAATTATTTTTTACAAATTGAAAATTTACCGTTGAGGTGTTTGAGCTGTTGTTATAATACCAAACGCTTTTATAATTCTCACTGCCAAATGCACTGGGTGTTGCAATCAGGTCTTTTTTATTGTCTCCGTCTACATCCACATAATAGGCACAGGGAAAAATGTTTAGTTGAATGCGGGTAGTGTTGTTTTTCGCCGGAAAATTTGGATACATCATGGTGCTGTCTCCAATTAAGGCAGCCGAAGCAGTTCCGATATTGTATGCATATTGCACATGGTTACAGGAAATGTCTCCCAATATCAGGTCCTTATCCCCGTCTCCATCGCTGTCCAGGCAAGTTAGGCAAGCTCCGTTATGATAGGTTTTACCATCTATGTTTGTGCTGTTGAAGACGGCCGGGGGTGCCGGAGAACACTGATTCAGGCTGATGCCGCAGGAACTTTCGGAAAACTTTCCCCAACAATAATCCCTGTACTCGAAAACCAAACTGTCGCAGGTGTTGTACAATTCCTTGCTCATGTTTTGGTGGTACTCAATAAACACACCTTGTGATGAAAAGCCTAAAATATCCAAATCCCCATCATTATCAACATCTGTAATACCCGGCACACCAACCGGACTGGCATATATGTTTCCCATGAAGGGTGTTGCGCCCGGATTATAATCAGACATTAAAATGGTTTTAAAAAGTACAAAATGTACAGGATTAGCCGGGGTACCTTCATTCCTAAACACCTTTATGCCTGAATTGGTGGAACAAAACAGATCTTCCCGGCCATCGCAATTGTAATCGTAAAACACACCCCAATTATACACCGTCGGAAAATAATAACTGAGTTCGGGTGCAAAGCTATACGTTGTACTGCCTGCAGGGCCTGTTTTAATAAAACAGCGGAAACGTCCGGTGTTAATGTGATTCACGCGATCATAAAGTACCAGGTCCTTTATGCCATCATAATTTACATCCAGATTCGAAGCGTTGGAATAATTAATGCCGTTTGCCCAGGGCATTTTAAGTGTTTTTCCATTTTCAATAACGGTAATCGTGTCGCGGGCAGTTGCCAATTGCTGTGCAAAACCATTGCCGGTTAAAAGAAAAACAAAAAGACCAATAAAAAACCTGGACATTAAACAAATTTACTCAATAATAGCCTTCCCTTCAGGGTTTTAAAGGGAACAATATCAAAAAATACATAAAACATCAGCCCCAGTTGATTCCATTAGAGCCCATTCTTGCCCTGTGCCATAAGTGATTCTAAATTTTTCTTTTACTTTTAGGTTCTAGTGCAAAGTATGGGAAACACCATAAATCGCTTTTTTAGCCCGCGATTTCTTAGTTCCAATCTATGGTTCAAACGTTTGCTGTACGGGTTTTTACTTTATAAATGTTTACATTGGAATTATTATTTTGATTTTTTATTTGCCGATGATGCAGTTCTTTATCCCGGTTACACCTCCATAGGGCGTTTTAAGGATTTGGCCTTTTTGTTGCTCAACTACCCGGGTGATGCCCTCTCGAGGGGTTTCATCTTTGTAACTTTTTTTATTTCTGTTTACCGTTTGTTTTTCCGCTCACCATTTTGGCTAATTTCATTTGGTTTGGATCTTGCCCTATGGTTTATGGTCATGAATCTGCAAAATAAAATGTACACCGGCCTTAGCGGAGGTAATATTCTGTTCAACCAGCTTTTGTTGTTCAACTGTTTTATTTCCAAACATTCTCCTGAGTCCGGTTCCAAACTCAGTGAATTCCGCTTGTTCATACAAAACTTCTCCATTCTTTTTCTTCAAGTGCAACTCATGCTATTGTATTTTGTCTCGGCTCTATCTAAACTCGGTTACTCTGCCTGGCTTGATGGAAGCGCATTACAACAAATCCTACAGATCGAGCATTTTTCAGCATTAAGCTTTAAGGCAAACAACATGTTTAGCTCATTTTTTGTTATCCTTCTTTCTTATACCGTACTGGCCTTCCAGCTGCTGTTTCCCTTTCTGGTGTGGTGGAAAAAGGGAAAAAGGTATTTTCTTTTGTTTGGCATTCTCATGCACCTGTACATTGCTTTTTTTATGGGCCTCCCCGACTTTGCTTTTGTGATGCTTTTGGGGTATTTGTATTTTTGGCCGAAGCATACGGAGCTAGCTTCAAATTAGCTTTTTCTTTTTGGGCGCCTGCCGCCATGCCATCATTGGAGCGGCACCGGGCCGCCGCTAGTCGCTCTTTGCTCGGCTCTCGCCATCGCAAAGGAGCTCCAACAGGCCGCTCCGTCCCTTGCGCAGACTCGCTCAATAAGACACCGGCTTCTTTTCGTCCTCACATAAGTTCAGATTAACCTACCGCACTTGCTCGCTCAGGACAAACATGTAGTACATGTTTGGGCCAACTTGTGTGAAAGCACCGGACTTCTGCCGTCCCCGCCCGAACGACCGTTTAATACATTGAGGTTCGGTCGGGCAGGCCTGGCGCGGGCTTAAGCTTTCCAGAAACCAGAAACCTCAAACAAAAAAATTTAGTATCTTCGCCCCCATGTTTACACAAGAGCAACTAAAAGACTTGAACGATCGCAGCCGCGAGTTGAGGGGGTTTCTTTGACTACGATAGAAAGAAACACGATCTAGAACTACTGGAAGAAAAAACCCTTGATCCCAACTTCTGGAACGATTCAAAAAAGGCAGAGGGAATATTAAATGAAGTCAAACAGGTAAAAACCTGGACCGAAGGCTATGAATCCCTCATGCGCCAAATGGATGACCTCAACACCCTTTACGATTTTTTTAAGAGCGGAGACGCCACAGAAGAAGAAACCGAAGCCGAGTTCAAAAAAGCAGAGCACAAACTCGAGGAAATTGAATTTAAAAACATGCTTCGCAGTGAGGAAGATCCGCTGAATTGCGTTTTGCAAATCAATGCCGGAGCCGGTGGTACCGAAAGTTGCGACTGGGCCAGCATGCTTATGCGCATGTACATGATGTGGGCCGAAAAACAAGGTTACAAAGTAAAAGAACTCGACCTTAACCCCGGTGATGTGGCCGGTATAAAATCGGTATCCCTGGAAATTGAAGGGGAATTTGCATACGGGTATTTAAAAGGAGAAAATGGTGTACACCGTCTGGTGCGCATCTCCCCTTTTGATGCCAATGCCAAACGCCACACGTCTTTTGCTTCCGTTTATGTTTATCCTGTGATTGATGATACCATAGAAATCGATATCAAACCGGCCGATATTGAAATTGCCACTTCCCGAAGCGGAGGCGCAGGAGGGCAAAACGTAAACAAAGTAGAAAGTAAGGTACAGATCACCCATAAACCCACAGGCATTGTGGTGGTGTGTCAGGTGGAGCGCTCTCAATTGGGCAACCGGCAACTGGCCATGCAAATGCTGCGCTCGCAATTGTACGAAATGGAAATGCGTAAACGCAACGAAAGCAAAAAAGCGGTGGAGGACAGCAAGATGAAAATTGAATGGGGCTCGCAAATCCGTTCTTATGTTTTACATCCCTATAAAATGGTGAACGACCACCGTTCTGAACTTAAGATCACAAATGCAGAGGCTGTATTGAATGGAGACTTGGATGAGCTCATCAAAAATTACCTGATGCAATTTGGGGCGGTTAAAAAGTAGCAATCCTACTTTTCACCACTTAGACACTAAGCACACTAAGAAACACTAAGTCGCAAATTCCTTAGTGCAGCTCGGTGACCTAAGTGTCTTAGTGGTAAGTAATCCAAGGCAGAATATTATGTACTTTTAAACCATGAAGCACGCGGTACATGCCAAAAAACACTTAGGCCAGCATTTTTTAAACGATGAAGGCATTGCCCGCAACATTGTAGAGGCCTTACTTGAAAAAGACAAAAACACTCCGGTTTTGGAGATTGGTCCCGGCACGGGTGTACTTACAAAATATTTGATTGAAAGCGGCATTGACTTTTTGGCCTGGGATGTGGACCGGGATTCCATTCCCTTTTTAAAAACCACTTACCCCACTCAGGAAAATCGTTTTATTTTAAAAGATATTTTGGAGAACGATCCCGGAGCGGATTTTAAAGGCTCGTACAATATCATTGGCAATTTTCCTTATAACATTTCCAGCCAGATTATGTTTAAGGTGCTGGAGCAAAAAAATAGAATTCCTTATGTGGTGGGTATGTTCCAAAAAGAAGTGGCGGAACGTTTGGCTGAAAAACCAGGCAGTAAAACCTACGGCATTTTAAGTGTGTTGTTACAAGCCTATTACAACATAGAGTATTTATTTACAGTGCATGAAAATGTATTTGTGCCTCCTCCAAAAGTAAAAAGCGCGGTGATACGTTTGAGCAGAAACAACAGGGCCAATTTGGGCTGCGACGAGGATTTGTTTAAAAAAATCATCAAAGGCACTTTTAATCAAAGACGAAAAACCATACGCAACTCGATACGTTCAGTTTCGGGATCAATCGTTTTAACACATCCCTTATTGGAAAAACGCCCCGAGCAATTATCAGTGGAGGAGTTTGTGGAATTAACGAAGTTGGTGGAGGTCGAGTTGAAAAAAGCCACTTAGGCTCAAGCTCAATAAGATCTAATAAACTCTTCTCTCTGGAATAAAATTGTATTTTTACTTATGCGCAAGCAATTACAACTGAAACAAGTGGTTCTAATCATTTGTAAACGGATATTTGCAGATTAAACATGCGCATAAATCTAAGTTATGCAACATAAAAAGAACAATCTAAATGAGCGAAAACAAATTTACTTGGGTAGAAACACATAAGGAGCTAACACAGTTTTTAAGTACAAAGGAAAATTCACAAAAAGAATTAATCGGCATACTGAAATCTGTTGGTATAAGCCCATTCAATGATAAGGCAAAATTAGGTGAGCGTGAAATAGAGTTGGACGAAATTGACCCATTTACTTTTTTTTGCTACATCTACAAATATGGCCCTGAAAGAAGGCTAAAGTATTTGCAGAAAATTGCAGAAAATTTAAAAATAAGTATACCAAATGATGATTCTGGCATTCCATCAGCAAATGCCCAAAGGGTTTGGTTATTCCCTTACAAATATGAAAGAATAAATAATGAAATCAAAAGGCTTTGGAATTTCTTTAATAAAGCGATTAACAATAAAATTACTGACGAGGATTTTGCAGACGCATTATTAATAAGAAATGTTGCTAAAGCTAAAATTTCTGAAGCCTTATTCAATATTAATCCTGAGAAATATTTTCCAATTAATGGGCCAACAAAGCCATATTTAAAAAATGTATTGGGCATCGAACCTGCCTTTGAAACATACACTGAGTATGTTGCCTTATTAGCAAATATTAAAAGTAAAATTACTATTCCTTTCTATGCATTGTCATATGAGGCATGGAAATGGAATGATGAACGTAACAAAGCTAATTATTGGATATTTCAAGGAAATCCTAAAATCTATAATGTCGTAGGCTCTCTAAATGACAACGTGTTAACCACATGGAGTGTTAAAGCTCACGAGGACAAGATAAAAATTGGCGATAAAATTATTCTTTGGGTTACAGGGAAAGAGCAAGGTTGCTATGCTTTAGGCGAAGTAACATCAGATGTTTACGAAGGACTTGATGAAGAGGATCAGCTAAAATATTACACTGACAAAGCCAAAAATGAGATTTCGAAACGAGTAAAGATTAAGATAACAAATAACCTTTCAAATAACCCAATAAGTAAGGATGAAATTGAAAATATTTCAGAATTAAAAGAATTAAAAGTTGGAAAGCAAGGAACAAATTTTTCCGCAACGGAAGACGAATATTCTACTTTGTTAGAATTAATAAATTCTCGAGGATCTTCTTTTGAAAAACTAATTTCACAATTAAATAAAAGCGATTTTAAATATTATATCAAATTTCTAAGAGAAATATTTAACAAGTTTAATTTAAAGCAAGGGGACGAACGCCTAGTGTTTAGCACACGAGATAACAACTTAAATTTTCTAATTGGTCAACGTTATTGCTGGAATCTATTTGTAGCAGATAAAAAAGGGAAATTTGGGGTTATATCAAGTGATAAATTAAAAGAAAATAGCGGAAGATTCGATGGAACTGAACCAGCGCCTTATTATACACACTTTGACGAACTTAATTCTGTATATGAAAATAGCAAGTCTATTTATTCCTCACTAGAATTAGAATTAAAAAGAACAAAAAAATCAAGTTTTAGGAAATATAATAATATAGATTTTGAGAATTTCGTTTTCGAAAATACTCCTCAACAAACAAATAATAATAGCATGAAATTATCACTGAACACAATTTTATATGGTCCTCCAGGAACTGGGAAAACTTATATCCTAAAAAGCAAGTACATGCCAATGTTTACTTCATCAGAAAACTCGATTACTAGAGATGAATACCTAAAAGATATTATACAAAATTGTTCGTGGTGGCAAGTAATTGCATTAGTAGTCCTTGAGATTGGTAAAACCAAAGTGGCTGGAATATTTAACCATGAATTTGTGCAGATGAAAGCAAACTTATCAAATTCTACTACAGTTACTCCCACAATTTGGGGGCAATTACAGAGTCACACAATTGAAGACTGTGAACATGTAAAGGTTCAAAGAAGAATGCCTCCTTTTATATTTAATAAAACTGAAAATTCTGAATGGGAGATTCTACTAAATGAAGTAAAAGAGCAGGCTCCAGAACTTTTAGAACTAAAAAATAAAATTGCTGATTTTAAAAATGTTCCAAATAAAAAAATCGAAAGGTTTGAATTTCTAACTTTTCATCAATCATACTCATACGAAGATTTTATTGAAGGGATTAAACCTGAATTGTCAGAAAGCGATGTGGCGTATAAGATTGAAGAAGGGGTATTTCAAAAAATATGTAATCGAGCTCGAAATGATTCTTCAAATAATTACGCAATATTTATTGATGAAATAAATAGAGGGAATATTTCATCAGTTTTCGGAGAATTAATAACCTTAATTGAAGAAGACAAAAGAGAAGGTAATCCTAATCAAATAAAAGCAACATTACCTTATTCCAAAACTACGTTTTCAGTGCCTAATAACCTATTTATTATTGGCACAATGAATACTGCAGACAGAAGTGTTGAAGCATTAGATACCGCATTAAGAAGAAGGTTCTCGTTTATTGAAATGAATCCAGAGCCGCAGAAACTGAGTGAAACAAATTTTATATGTGAAGGTATTGACTTAGAAAAATTATTGTCATCAATTAATGGTCGCATAGAAAAACTTCTTGATAAAGATTATTGCATAGGTCATTCATACTTTATGAACATCCAAGACCGAAATAATCCAATCGATGAATTGAGAGTTATTTTTCAGAACAATATTTTGCCATTACTTCAAGAGTACTTTTATGGCGATTGGGGTAAGATTATGCTTGTAATTGGAAAAGAGTTTTTGTTCAAAAAAACTGAAGCAGTAAAATTTCTAACTTCTGAATTAATAGATGAATATGAAGAATATAATGACAAACCAATTTATGGCTTTACTGATTCTCAAAAATGGACATTAAATTCCTTCAAATCAATTTATGAGTAGTGCTTTAAATAAAATACAAATTTTTGAACACCAAACTTTAAAAGTTGACGAGACAACTAAATTCAATTTGGTTCACTTCCATGCGTTAGAAAAATACGGCTATAAGACAAAAGAAAAATACTTCTCCGTTGGTAATAAGCGAATAAAGTTCAATAATTATGTTGGAGTAATTCAAGTTAAAAATCTCACTATTGAAATACTTCCAAAAGCAGATAATAATTCAGACAATCAAAATTCTAAAGACAAATGGCACAATACATTAATTTCAATGCTGCAAGTTTGTAAATTAATCAAGTTGAATGCTATATCAAATGCCAAGCTCAAATTAAAATCTGCATCGATATTAGATTTGTATTACGATCTATTTTTGTCAGAAACGGAAACCATATTTAAACATGGTTTAAGAAAAAGTTATAGACCAGTAGACGAGAATTTAAATAAAGTGAAAGGCAAAATACTTTTTACCAAACACATTAGTAAAAATGCTTTTCACAAGGAACTTTTTTTTGTTGAGCATAAAATATTCGACTCGAATAATAGACTTAATCAGATTTTACTGAAGGCTTTGCTCGTATTAAAATCCATTGCCCATAATCCAAATCACAATATTAGAATCAATAAATTACTTTTAAATTTTGAAGGTATATCTGAAGAAAATATTACTAGCCAATGGTTTGAAAAAATTAAATATGACAGAAATACGGAAAGGTACAAGCAAGCTATCACCCTTTCCAAACTTATAATACTTAAATATTCTCCTGACTTGAAAGGAGGAAATGAGAATGTATTAGCAATAATGTTTGACATGAACCTTTTATATGAAAATTATGTATATCGTAAATTAAAAACTTTACAATCAAATCCACTTTTGCCAAAAATCAGGGTCAGTGAACAGAATAGAACGCCTTTTTGGGAATCAAGAGGTTTACGGGCAGATATTCTAATTGAAACAATGGATAAACGATTCGTGATTGACACTAAATGGAAAGTTCTAAATGATGACAAGCCTTCAGATGGTGACCTAAAGCAGATGTTTGCATATAATTTGCATTATGAAACTGATCTTAGTATTTTACTTTATCCAAAAACAACGGTGAAGTCTGCAGAAAAGAAGCCGTTCAAAAATGAAAAATTTAAAAATCAAAATTGCCAAGTTGCGTTTACAGACCTCTTTGACAAAGAGGGTAAGCTTGAAAAGAATTTAGGAGTAAAAATATATAACGAATTAATTAAAAATGAAATAAACACTGGTGCTAACAACGGTTTGGCAAAAATGGCGGTTTAGTGTTTCGTATGACAGCTTTCTGGATAAACAAACAGTTGTGCTTAGAATAAACATTTGTGGTGAAAATCGCCACCTTCGCCAAGCGTCAAACCGTTACAATAGCCTGAGATTAGTTTTTTCCTTATCAAAGTTTGCAAATCTCTTCAGGCTGATGCCGTTTTTGATTACCTTAGTGTTAAATGAAGGATTACAGATTAGTCAAATGTACCGGCGTTTTTTTGTTTTTTGTTTTTTTCTTTACCTCTTGCCAGCCCTCCGCATCCACTGAGGAACAAACAAAGGACCTACTTCCTGATACTTTGGGCCTCTTGCACAGGGACACCCTGGTAATGGAGCAGGATAGTCTGTTAACGGCGCTACTAAAACTAAACATAGTTCGGTTCGGGGATTTTGATACGCTCTTCAAGCGGCGGATTATTCGTGTGTTGATTCCTTACAGCCGAACCCTCTTTTTTAATGATAAGGGACGGGAGCGGGGCATTACGGCGGATATGCTTAGGGATTTTGAGTTTTACCTTAACAAAAAATACAAAGTCAAACTCCACAAGATCCCTATTACACTCATTTTTGTTCCAAGTCCCCGTGATTTACTGATTGCTCAGCTGAATGCAGGCCTTGGGGATATTGCCGCCGGTAACCTCACTGTAACAGACAATCGAAAAAGTGAAGTTGACTTTTTTTCTCCGGATATAGAGCAGGAACTCAGCGAACTGCCTCTTACCCGCAGAGGCCTGGATTCTTTATCTGAGCCCGAACAACTCTCCGGCAGAACGGTATATGTGAGAAAATCATCCAGCTACTACGAACACCTGCTTTTGCTTAACAAAACCCTTAAAACCAAAGGAAAGTTAGAAATGAAGTTAATCCCCGTTTCAGAAAACCTGGAGGACGAAGATCTGATGGAAATGCTGGATGCAGGCATACTTTCTACTATTGTTGTCGACAGCTGGAAAGCGCGTATGTGGGCTGTAATTCTGCCCGGTATACACCTTAATGAAAAGGCCTCTATTTACACAGGGGGTCATGTGGGCTGGGCCGTACGAAAAAATAGTCCCAAACTACTGGCCGAGCTCAACACCTTTTATTATAAGTATGAAAAACCTAATGGCATATTGCCATACCGACTGAAAAAATATGCCTCACAGGTTAAACAATTGCAGGACCCGTCGAGCTCAAACCATTCAGAGCGCTACCAGCAAATAATGCGTTACTTTGAAAAATATGGAAAAAAATACGATTTCGATCCTCTAATGTTGGCAGCCCTAGGTTTTCAGGAATCAAGGCTCGATCAAAGTCAGAAAAGTCATGTTGGTGCTGTTGGCGTGATGCAATTGATGCCAAAAACAGGTGCCTCCATGAAAGTAGGAAGCATTTACGTCACTGAATCCAACATACATGCCGGCACCAAATACATGAACCAACTCATGACCCAGTATTTTAAAGATGCGCAGTTCGATGCCTTTAATCGTTCTCTTTTTGCCTTCGCCTCCTATAACGCCGGCCCCGGCAGGGTTGCTGGATTACGCCGAGTAGCCGCCACAAGAGGTTTAAACCCAAACCTATGGTTACACAATGTAGAGATCATTGCATCAGAAAAAATAGGTCAGGAAACAACAACCTATGTGCGCAACATTATTAAATATTATTATTCTTACAAACTCATGCAGGATAGGGAGGCGGAACAAAAAAAACAAAGGGAAAAATATTGAATGGTGTTTATTGCTGAGATCTTAAATAGTATCTGTATTGATTAGGCGTATTCGTAAATCTTAGTGTTATGAAAAAAACCATCTACCCCTGCCTTTGGTTTGATACCAATGCCAAAGCGGCCGCCGAATTTTACATTTCCATTTTTCCAAACAGCAAAATCCATCAGGATACCGGTGTCGTTTGCAGTTTTGACCTCATGGGAACCAAACTCATTGGCCTGAACGGAGGACCAAAATACAAGGTGAACAAAGCCGTTTCCTATTTTGTTTACTGCGGAACGGATGTTGACATAGATAAACTTTATCATTCACTCAAGGAAGGTGGTGAAGTGTTATTCCCTCTGGATAAATACGATTGGTCGCCGCGCTATGCCTGGGTGCAAGATAAATTTGGGGTGAACTGGCAGCTGGACATTGAGCCCATTAACAACGCGCAAAAAATTGTACCCTGTTTGCTTTTCTCAAACACCAAGCGAACACAGGTGAAAGAGGCCATGCTGCATTACACATCCATTTTTAAAGAAAGCCGGAGCCTGATGGAATACCCATTTCCTCCTCAGGCCGGAATGCCCCAAGGGGCCTTGCTTTTCGGACAAATAAAATTGGGGGATTTTATTCTTAACCTGATGAGCGGTACCGATAAGGAATCTGAGGATTTTACCTGTGGTAATTCTTTTGTGATTGAATGCGACACACAAAAAGAGATCGATTTTTATTGGGATAAATTAGGTGAGGCCGGTGCCTACAGCATGTGCGGCTGGCTGGAAGATAAATATGGGGTATCCTGGCAAATCGTGCCCAGTATTTTGCCTAAGCTCATGTCTGACCCTGTAAAAGGGCCAAGAGTGGTTCAAGCTTTTTTAAAGATGCAGAAGTTTGATATTGCAGCTCTAGAAAATGCATAAGCAGTGGCACAACATAGTAAAGTTTTTTAATTTCGTTATTGGACTAAAACCTTACATATATGGCCTTCACAAAAATTACCGTTGAAACCCTGGTTTCAGCCAACATTGAAAAAGTTTGGAATTATTTTACCCAAGCCGAACACATTGTAAAATGGAATTTTGCTTCCGACGATTGGCATTGTCCAAAAGCAACTAATGATTTGAAAGTAGGCGGAAAATTCAGTTCCACCATGGCCTCCAAGGATGGGAAGATGAGTTTTGATTTTGAAGGTGTTTATTCGGCAGTAACCATACACAAACACATTGCTTATGGTCTTGCCGATGGACGAAAAGTTCAAGTTGATTTTATTTCTGAAGGAAAAAATACCCGAGTGGTTGAAACCTTTGATGCGGAAAAAGAAAATCCCATTGAAATGCAAAAGGGAGGTTGGCAGGCCATACTCGATAATTTTAAAAAACACACCGAGGGGAAATAATACCCCGGGCTATTTAATACAAACCTTTAGATTTTCAGGCTCAACAAGTCCCTTAGCTTAAATTGCTGCTGTGTTATAAAAACAACAGTCAAAATTAGGGCTTGCACCCCATAGGCTATGCTGGCTGTAAGGCAAGCCCCCTTTAATCCATGATTTCCTATCAGGTAAACACTTAACACAAGCGTACACAACAAGCCGGCAGAATTGGCGAGTAATTGTACCCTTTGCTGTCCAAGTCCGGAAAAATAATGCGAAATAATCGTAGAAAAACTGATGGCCAGGATACCCGGTGATAAATACAACATCAGGGATTTGGTTTCCGTAAAATCCTGTCCCAAAATAAAAACAAACAATTCGTTTGGCAAAAAATACAAAATGATGACGCAAAATAGGGAAAGCAAAAAACAGATTTTGGCAATAAACAAAACGAGTCTGGAGTTTTTATCCTTCTCTCCGCTGTTGGCCATATGACTCAGCACGATTGGTGCTGCACTTCCCGAAATCAGCCAGATGGATTCTACCAGGGAAGTGGAGTTGGCATACACACCCAACCAGGCAGAGGCCCCAATGATGTAGTAATTAAACCGATTGCTTAAGGTGTGAGCCAGATTGCCCAATTGGTTGGTGATGCCCTTGGAAATGATCAACTTAAAATCGTAATCCAGGTTCCCGTTTCCTGCCTTCAATAATCTGCCAACTGCTAATGAAGAAAGCAAAAGTGGAAGTGAATAAGCAAGGTACAATGCCGTAATGTAAGATTCAACTCGTTTCAGTCCGCTTACATACACAAGCAAATACAATACACTTAGTAAGGTAAAGGCTTGCAGAAACAAAAGCAGATTATACACTTTTATTTGCTCCCTCGCCAGAAGTATCACCATGTGAAAGGAATGAAGGATAAGCAAAAAAGACAAGGCCGTGGTTTGAAGGCTGTATTTGATATCTCCAATATTAAACAGCCAAAACACGGTATTTAAAATCAAGACAGAGGCCATGGTCCAAAACAAGCCCCCATAATACACGCTTCTCAGGTTAAACTTTGGTATAAAATGTACCAGAGCAGACCCTGTATAAATCTCATTGAGAATTTGCACCAGAGAAATGTTCAGAATGATCAGACTAATTTCTCCAACCAAACTGCTGCCAAGCTGCCGTGCAGAAAACAAAAGCACCAGCAGGTTCAGAACGGCAACCAGCCCGCGGGTAAACAATGTGGAGAGGATGTTTTTGAGCACCTTTTTTTATTTATGACTTAATACGTCTTGATACAGTTTTTTTAATTCCAGAGCAATCACAGCTTCGCTGTAACGTTCGGTTACAAAGTTCCTTAGTACACTTTTGTCGTACGACACTTTATCTTCGGCTATGGTTAGTATGGCCTCACACAATTGTGCCTCGTTGTTTTTCTCCACTAAAATGCCTTGTTCTTTGTTTAACACGTTACTGAGTCCACCTGCCTTAGTGCTAATCACCGGCAAACCACAAGCCAAAGCCTCACCAATAACAACTCCAAACGACTCATAATTGCTGAACATAATCAGGGCTTTACATTTATTGAACAAGGCCGCAAGCGCTTCGGCTTGCAACTTACCCTTAAATGCAATGTTTTTTTCAAGTTTATGGTCCTTTACAAATGCCTGCAATTCCTGTTTGTGTTCTCCATCACCAACTAAAACCAAACTCAGGCCGGAATTTTTTTTAAGTGCCTTTTTAAATGCATTTAAAATCCCAATCACATTCTTTTGCCTGGAATCAAATGTAGATACATGAATAAAGGATGAGCCTTCGACTGCGCTCAGGGCAAGGCTTGATGTTGGGCGAATATCAAAAACATCTGTTTGAATAACATTGGGAATGGTTTTGTACTTACCCTTTAAACCGTGACTTTGCATAACCTCCTGCAAGTCCTTGCTCACCGGTAAAATTGCAGAGGCGGCCTTAATAATCTTTTGTGTAAAGTACTTTACAAAAAACCCTCTGTAGTTTCCATCTTCCTTCATATAACCGGTCCAGCCCTCGTTCACTACAAAAGGGATCTTGTGCTTTTTGTGTAGGTATAAAACACCGAGCCCGGCAGGCAGAACTATGTTGAGGTGTATCAGCGTAGGTAAACCTTGTTTTTGTTTTACCAGTTCAAAACCTAGTTCATAGGCCTTTATCAAACGCCTGTGTTTTAACCAATGTGATAAAAGCGGAATTCCAATTGTTATCTTAGAAGTATAAACATATTGGGTAAACAGGGATTCTTTGGTTTCAGTGACCGCTTCCATTTTTGCGTTCAATCCCTGCTCTGAACATACGTGCAACACACTTACTTTATGATGAAGGGCGGCCGCCTTAGCAAAATGTTGGTTAAAAATACCATGCGTAGAATTGGTTCTGTTGGGGTACCAGGAAGAGATAAACAGAATGTGTGGTTGTGATTCCAAGGCTATTCTCTTCGAAGATACTGAAGTATTTTTAGCTTAGAAACTTATTCCATCTAGGGTTAATTCTCTGTGTAACTCTGCTAAGTACTCTGTTTTACTCTGTGGTTAAAATGCCCTCAGTCAGCAGCGGCACCCCGATAGCTATTGGGGGCAGTAAATCCTGAATTTTGAACCTTAAATCCTAAGGGTGTTATTCAAGATTAATTGTCACCTCCAGAAGAAAGAGCGAGCGCTCTTCATTGATTTTTTCGAATTCAGTACGGAGTTTATTGCCGCTTTTCATACCTATGGTAATAAATCCTAATCCTGCTCCGCCTTTTTCGCTGAGTTCGTTTGTTTCGAGGTGTTCGAGGTAGTAAGTTTTAAGATCAGCCGGAATATCGAAGGAATTGATTTTGTCAATGTGTTTAGTGAGTTTTGCAATGGCAGCATTCGCTATCAGATTGGCGGTGATGATCTTCACCTGCTTGCCGGTGATGTACAAAATAAAAAAGTTGTGTTTGGCTCCATTTTGATCTCTGAAGCCATGAATAAACATGTTTTGCAGGGATTCAATACTAATGAAAAACACCTTTTTCACCACCATCTTCGGAAGGCTTTTGTCGAGTATTTTTCCTTCAATATCTGACTCCAGGCGGGAAATGGTCTCGGAATTGAGCACACCATCGTAGGCCATTAATAAGGTGCCAATGCTCCTGACGTATTCCAGTTTTCTGGAAAAGACAAGATCAAAAAACTCAGCGTCTTTATTTGCGGTCAGGCTCACTACTTGAATAATCCGTTTAACTCAGCATCGATCATGGCAATAACTTTTCCAAGATCTTCTTTGTTTTCAGTAAAATTGATTTCATCCACGTCCACTACCAACATCTTGCCTCCTTCGTATGAAGTGCTCCAGGCCTCGTAACGCTCGTTCAAGCGTTTCAGATAATCCAAACGTATGCTATTTTCGTATTCCCTCCCTCTTTTTTGAATTTGTTTTACCAGTGTGGGAACACTGGCCCTGAGATATATGATAAGGTCGGGTGCCTTAACCAGCCCGTCCATTAATTTAAACAAGGAAAAATAATTATCATGGTCACGCGTGGTCATTAGCCCCATGGCGTGTAAATTGGGCGCGAAGATATAGGCGTCTTCATATATGGTTCTGTCCTGCACCACTGTGTGTTTCCCTTTTCTGATTTCCAGGATTTGATTAAACCGTGTGTTTAGAAAATAAATCTGAAGGTTAAAGGACCAGCGCTGCATATCTTCATAAAAATCATTGAGATAGGGGTTATCGTCAGCGTCTTCGTAATGTGCATGCCATTTATAATGCTTGGCCAATAATGATGTCAAAGTGGTTTTTCCCGACCCGATATTCCCAGCAATCGCTACATGCATACTTTTTTGTTAAAATATTAGACTAAATTAGAAAAATAACTTACAAATACCAAAATTATGTTGACAAAAACCATTTTTAAGCCCCTGAGCCTGAAGATTTTGCCGGGATGGATTTTTGCTCTTTCAGGTAAATCTCACAAAGTTTTGCAATGCCGCCGGGCACAGGAGTAAATTCATGATTCAAGGTTTTGTTGAGCAATTCCCTTGTATAGGATTGTTTATTAAAGGCAGCGCGCATCACCGAAGGATTTAACACAACATCTCTTCCAATAAAAAAAGAAAAAAACCGCTCAAGTGCAGAAATCACTTTAAGAACCCCTGCAGGCACTTCTACTAATTTCCCCTTGTAGTGAAACCCCATACGCAATAGTTCAAAAACAGTTCGGTAGCTGTAATTGTTTTCAAAAACAACAAAGCGTTTACCAAACATTTTTTGTTTTACAAGTTTATGCATTACCCCCGCTACATCATCAGCCATAACATAGGCCGTTTGTCCATTCGTATAAAATCGGTTGCCCTTGTATGCCCTGTGTATTAATTCAAGGCTGCTCTGGTGCCAGAAAGCGGGAGCCAAAATTACACCGGGGTTCACAATGACTGCTTTTAAGCCTTCTTCCATGCCCCGCCACACCTCTCGTTCGGCGTTATACTTGCTGATGGCATAATCCCCCTCTTTTCCGGTACTCTTCCAAAACACCGTTTCGTCGAGTGCACCTCGGTGTTCCGAATTATTTAGTGTTCCTACAGAACTTACATGGCAAAACAGAAGGCCAGGTAGTGCAAGGCAAACATTCACCATATTGGCGGTACCCTGCTCGTTTATCTGAAACAATTTTACACGGTCAGAAGCATGAAAAGACACAAAACCTGCGCAATGGTAAACCGTGTCAACGCCCTGAAGTGCCGCCTCTATCGATAAAAGACTGGAAATGTCGAGTGTCCTCCATTCTACTTTTTTGTACTGCTCTTCCCAATCGTCGAATTTTAAAGCAAATACCTTTTGTATAGGTTCCAGAGAACTGTTGGTTTGCCGACAGGCCACAACCTTCTCGCCATGCTTAACAAGTTCGGCAACCATATAACTGCCAAGTATCCCGCTGGCACCGGTTACAAGATTTACCACCTAAAGAATATAATGAAAGGAAATTTGACGCAATGTAAAAAACAATGTGCTTTGCACCATCAAACCTAGTACAAAACCCACAAACAGTTCTCCATAACCATGTTCCCCCAAATACATCCTGGCTGAGGCCACAGCTCCGGATATCACCACAACAGCAATGTACAATGGGGTCAAATCAAGTTTTAAAAGATAGGAAACTGAAATAAGTACGCCTAACAAACCTCCCAAACCAACCATGTGAGCCGAAAGTTTATACCACTTGTTAATTAGTGCTGTAAGCAGTATGGCGACACCTCCTCCGAATAAAAATAATTTGATGGTATTCCATATGTTTACATCAAACAAAAGATATACCAAACCAAAATAAAAAAGCGAGGTAATGAAATAGGGAAATCCTCTTTCGCCTCGTTCACTCAAAAGAAATGAGGGAATTCTTTTGAGTTTGTACAAAAGATAAATGTTAAGAATAGGAAGTATAAAAGTCATTAAAAATACCAGTAAGGTAATCCTCCATTTTATCTGGTAGGGTGTAAGAAAATCATAAACCGAATCTTTTAAGCCGAATAAAAGCAATACACAGCCATATGTGGCCATAAGCAAAGGATGAAATAGAACTGTAAGCAGAAACGAAATGGCCCTCAGCACGTCAGGATAATAAATTGGACAGGTTCATGATCTCTTTTTTTACTTGCCCGCCACCATAAATGATATTGTAAACCGCATTGGTTATGGGCATGTTTACCTTGAATTTTTTATTGATCTCGTGCACACATTTAACAGCGTAATAACCTTCTGCAATCATGTTCATTTCCAGTTGGGCTTGTTTTACGCTATAGCCTTTTCCAAGCATAGTGCCAAACATGCGGTTTCGGCTAAACTGGGAATAGGCTGTTACCAACAGGTCACCCAGATACGCAGAGGCTTTGATATCCCGGTCTATCGGATGCACTGCATCAACAAAACGTTTGATTTCCTGAATGGCATTGCTCACCAGAACAGCCAGAAAATTATCGCCGTAACCTAAACCGTGACAAATTCCTCCGGCAACGGCCACTACATTTTTTAATACAGCCGAATACTCGGTTCCATAAATATCGTCGCTTACCGTTGTTTTGAGGTAACGGCAATTAAGCAATTCACTAATGGTTTTGGCACGCGTGGCGTTTACCGAGGCAACGGTTAAATAACTTAATTTCTCAAGGGCCACTTCCTCCGCATGGCAGGGTCCTGTAATTACCCCAATGTTTTCAAGCGGTACCTCAAACTGTTTGTTTAAATATTCGCCAACAATCAAATTGTATTGAGGTACAATACCTTTTATTGCCGAGAAAAAACTTTTGCCTTTAAGCTCCTCCGTTTTCAGTACAGCTAAGGTGTCGTGCAGAAATGCCGAAGGCACTGCAAGAATAAAATAATCAGCATTTTTAAAACATTCGGAAAGTGAGGTGTAAAAATTAATTTTATTGGTATCAAACTCTACTGAGGACAGGTAGCGTGGATTGTTGCCATATGCATTAAAATAATCCACATCCTCCTGTTTTCTTTGGTACCAGGTGATGCTATCCAAATTATTTAAAAGGAGTTTCGCAAGAGCAGTCGCCCAACTTCCACTTCCGATAATCGCCACACGGGGTTTCATAGCCATGATTTTGGCCGAATTTACACAAAATTAATCTGATCCTCATTAAGGTCGCCGGTGCCCGTGAAGCGGCGGTATACCCTGGCTAAGGTGATCACATCTTTAATGCAATAGTCTGCGATTTTTTTCAGGGCTTTGTCCTCATAAAAGGTTTTGGCCACCATACTTCCGTCCATGGTATCTTTTGGAGAAGGAATACCAAATACGTGGGCGAGGAGATTAAGAGAGGTAAAATGTTTGTAGTCTCCAAACTTCCAAAGGTCAAGTGTGTCGATGTGTTTTACCTCCCAGGGCTTAAGGCCTTGTATTCGTAGAATACCGGGCAGAGGAATGTTGTTAATTAAAAAGCGACGGCACAAAAAGGGAAAGTCAAATTCTTTGCCGTTATGGGCGCAAAGGGCGTGGTTTGTGGTGTTAAAATGTTCGGTTAGCAATTTGGAGAATTGTTTTAAGATTTTACCCTCATCTTCATTGGCAATAGTACTCACCGAAAATTTTCCCTTGTTGAACATACCAACGCCAATGCAAACCACTTTGGCAAATTCGGCATAAATGCCGGCTTTCAGATACTGTTGTTCGGCAGAAATTTCTTTGTTGTATTGCCACTTTTTATCCCAGAGCTCTTTTGTTGTTGTATCCAGATCCTGGTACTGATAAACCAAAGGAACTGTTTCGATGTCGAGAAATAATATTTTTTCCTGATCCATAAAAACACGATTAGGGTTGATAATTCAGGGGACTGATTTTAAAGGTATAAATTAATTCTTTTGATTTATCGAAATAGCGGTATTCAAAATTCATTTGGCGCTCCCTTAATCCTGACAGGTTATTATCAACCCGTATTGTGCTTAAAATACCAGGCCACAAGGCCGTTCTGAATTCAACGGTATCTACATTTTGTTTAGATACATTCACCAAAGAATAATTGTAAATAATTAATGAAGGTTTAGTAAATACTACTTTTTCAAGGCGGGTCTCCTCATCAAGCATTTTCGGACAGTTTTTATTTATCATCGCTACTTCTTCCTCAATCGAAGACTCTTGTGCAATGCTGTCCTCACAAGATGGCAAGGTCATAAGCGGTAACAAAAGTGTGAAAATATAAAAAACCGATTTCATGGTTTACTTCATCCGGCTGCTGATAGCAGCCAGTTTATCGCGTAAGGCGGTAGCGTCCTGCAGCTGTTTGTCGACTTCAGCGAATTCTTTTTCACTGCCTTTACTTACTTCAAGTGATTTATTGAGCGTGTTCACTTTGCCTTCCCAAAGATTAAGTAAGTCCTTAACTCCTTTGTTACAGGCGTATTTCACATATTTGCTTGCCCCCTTAGAAATGGTTTCCAGGTCAGTGGCTGCCTGGAGAACAGATTCGGTTTTGGTGCATCGTTTTGCAAGTTTTACATAGGCACCCGAATAGGTCATCAATTCAAATCCCGATACGTTTTTAAGGTTGTTGTGAAAAAAGGCCATTTCCTGATCGCCACCCTGTTCGGCGTAAATGTTTGCCACAACAAACATCATTTTTTTTGAATTTTCATTTTCGAAACCCTTTGCTTTTTGAAAACCAAGAGTAGGCTTTTGTTTTGAAAGGGATTCAAGGGCTTCGGCACAAATGGCGTAAGACTGTTCTGAAAGCGCTTTTTCATTTAGAGATTGAATATCTGCATCGCCGGAAAATTTCCTGTTCAGGGCACCAAGCGCTTTAGCCCTTGTGGTCGTATTCAAGTCCTTGGAATAAATGTTGAGAAGCACAGTTTTAAGTTCAGTCGTTTTGTCATCAGGTGCCTTTTCCAGTTTGCCAATGGCGAATTTCCTGATATCGCTTAACGCATCACTTGTGGCGGCTTTTACAAACAGATCAAATACCTCTTTTTCGCTTATCGCCTTTTCAAGTTCTTTAAGCGCTTCATATCTATCCTCAAATAGTGGTCCATTGAGGTATTGAAAGATGTATTCCCGTTTAGACTTCACATAATCCATATCGCAGAGCAACTGACGTTCAGCGTCAATGTTAACCAGTTCAGGTATTTTTTCACATGGCAACGCAACCACCTGCTCCTGGTCAACTATCACAATATGGTGGCGTTTTACTTTTCCATCCAGATAAATATCCACTTCCAAGGGGAGGCGATAGAGCGGATAGGTATTCAGGTCCTGTGTTTGTTCTATTTTAATTTCCAACACCTGTTTGGTGGTATTATGAACATGACTTACTTTTAATTTTGGCCGACCAGGTTGTAAAAACCACTGATTAAAAAACCAATTGAGGTCGCGGCCGGTGGTTTCTTCAAATGCCAAACGCAAATGGTGTACCTCAGCTGCTTTGTAGCGATTGGTTTCAAGGTAATTTTTTAAGGAGGCAAAAAATGCATCATCTCCAACTGCTTTGCGAAGCATGTGAAGGATCTGACCGCCTTTGTTGTAACTGAAGGCATCAAACATGTCCTCTTGTTGATCGTATTCGTAGCGAATAAGGTGTTTTTCTTTTTTAGAACCCATGTAGCCCATTTTGCTTTGGTAGTTATGGGCATCCGCTTCTCCGCGGCCATGTTTGTATTCGTTCCAGAGGTATTCCCCGTAGGTGGCAAAACTTTCGTTTAAGGACAAATTGCTCCAACTCTCACAGGTTACCAAATCTCCGAACCACTGATGAAATAACTCATGCGCGATTACCCCCTCGCCTCTTTTACCATCAAGCATTTCGCGGGTGGTTTGATAAACCATAAAATCGCCATGAAGCGTAGCGCTGGTGTTTTCCATGGCTCCACTCACATAGTCTCTTACAACCACCTGAGCGTATTTTGCCCAGGGGTAATCTACACCCAGTCGTTTAGAGTAAAATTCGATCATCTCTTTTGTGTCACCGAAAATGGCTTTGGCATGGGCTTCGTATTCCTTTTCAACGTAGTATGAAATTTCCTTTCCTTTCCAGGGGGTGTCTGTCACCTTTTTAAATTCTCCAATCGCCATCATGGCCAGATAGGGGGCATGAGGTTCGGTTAACTTCCAGTGATCTACCCGTGTGCCGGAGGCTCCCGGCTTAGAACTCAGCAACATGCCGTTCGATAATGTGGTGTATTTTTTATCGACCGTTATAAAAATTTCCTGGGTCATTTTTTCATTTGGGCTATCAATGGTTGGAAACCAAACCGAACTGGCCTGTGTTTCTCCTTGTGTCCAAATTTGCGGCATTTTATAGGGGTTTTCTCCGGTCGGGTTTACAAAGTAAAGTCCTTTGTCTTCCATAATTGCCTGGCTTCCACCCTGAGTTTTGAGTTCATTGGGTTTTGCAACATAATCAATAACAACAGTGTAAGTTTGATCAGGCAAAATGGTTTTGCCAAGATTTATTTTTAGCGAATCGTTTTCGTACACAAAACTTGAGGGCAATTTTTGGTTTTTACTCACATCCGCATTAAAGGCAGAGGGCAATGGTTTTCCATTTTTATCTGTTGGTGTCTGGTAAACGTTAAGCGATTTTATCTCCATGCTCTTTGCGTTCAGGTATAATTTATCCGTAGCATAAAAATAGGGTTTGATGCTTATGCTGGCTTTACCATCCATGGTGGCTTTTTTCCAATCAAAGGCCACTTCCAGTTTGGTGTGCAGGATGTCGTTCTGTCTGGTGTTTGAGCCTCTGTAAATGGCCGCTTTTTTCTTTGGCGTTGGTGCTTTAATGGTATCTGCTTTCGCATGATCCTGATCAGCGGCACTTAGTTGCTGGGCAAGATTTGAATTTGGCAAAAAAAGCACAAGCGCAAAGGCTAATGCAGGCAGTGTTGAAGGTGTGTTCATGGAAAAGAAATATAGGTAAAAATGGAGTTAATTTGTTGAATCCACAAATGGATGGTAAGCCGTACTGGCCGTCTGTAAAGAATCAGGACAAAAGTTGGTAAGCGGCAAAGGAAGAGCCGTAGGCTAAAGCCGACATAAACACAAGCTGAACGGTGACCCAAAACCAACTTTTGGTCTCCCGTTTCACCACGGCTATGGTGCTCATGCATTGCAAAGCAAAAGCGTAGAACAAAAGCAAGGACCA
>Ga0154020_10002094_pt1 | contig 24281 bp, 18 predicted proteins | sample Klosneuvirus_201_FD_109709 | JGI IMG/M metagenome (GOLD analysis project Ga0154020, IMG submission 109709) | Active sludge microbial communities from wastewater, Klosterneuburg, Austria - Klosneuvirus_20160825_MG | ecosystem: Engineered > WWTP > Aerobic digester > Activated sludge | place...
ATAGCTGGTTTGCTGGCAATCCAGATGGAAGCTCGGGCCGGCATCGGCAGTTGGTTGGAGAAAATCCTCGGTAACGATGGCTTCGCCTGTAGCTGTGCAGCCGTTGTCCGTATTGGTGATGAGCAGGGTGTAAATACCTGCCTGATCAACCGTTGGCATGTTGGAGCCGGCGCCTGAAACAATATTTCCGTTTGTGGTCGTCCACAACAGGGTAAAATTCGGGCCGGAAGGGTTATTGGCGCTACCTATCGCAATGGAAGGTGCGTAGCAATTGACCACGTCGTCCGGGCCGGCGTCCGGAGTGGGCGGCATAATGTCCTGTACAACCTGCACAGCCGTTGAATCAACACAGCCATTTTGCAGGTTTGAAATGACTAGCGTATAGGTGCCCGGAAGGTTCACGGTGGGCTGGGGCGTGGAGGCTCCGGTTACAATTCCGCCTTGCGGGCCCGACCAGGACAGCTGGAAAGGCGGGCCCTGGCTCGAATTGCTTCCATCAATGACTATGCTGGTTGATATGCAATTGAGTGGAGCGGGCGCAGCAACGCTTACGATCGGAGCCGCTACATCTTTTAGCACCGTGGCGGTAGCCTTGGCTCTGCATCCGTTATTCGTATTTGTAACCAGCAGTACATACGTTCCAGCCTGGTTGATGGTCGGCATAGTAGTTGCTGCTCCCGAAACAATATTTCCATTTGTCGTGGACCACAAGTAGGTTATGAAAGAACCCGTGCTTGAATTGCTGCCGTTCAGTTGGAGGTCCGGGGCGTTGCAGTTTAGCATAAGTGTCGGGCCGGCATCGGCAGTTGGCTGGAGAAAATCCTCGGTAACGATGGCTTCGTCTGTAGCGGTGCAGCCGTTGTCCGTATTGGTGATGAGCAGGGTGTAAATACCTGCCTGATCAACCGTTGGCGTGTTGGAGCCGGCGCCTGAAACAATATTTCCGTTTGTGGTTGACCACAATAGGGTAAAATTCGGGCCGGAAGGGTTATTGGCGCTACCTATGGCAATGGAAGGCGTGTAGCAATTGACCAGGTCGTCCGGGCCGGCGTCCGGAGTGGGCGGCGTAATGTCCTGTACAACCTGCACAGCCATTGAATCAACACAGCCATTTTGCGGGTTTGAAATTATTAGCGTATAGGTACCCGGAAGGTTCACGGTGGGCTGGAGCGTGGAGGCTCCGGCCACAATTCCGCCTTGCGGACCCGACCAGGACAGCTGGAAAGGCGAGCCCTGGCTCGAATTGCTTCCATCAATGACTATACTGGTAGATATGCAATTGAGTGGAGCGGGCGCTGCAATACTCACGATCGGAGCCGCTACATCTTTCAGTACCGTGGCAGTTGCTGTGGTCGTGCATCCGTTATTCGTATTTGTAACCAGCAGTACATACGTACCAGCCTGGTTGATGGTCGGCATAGTAGTCGTCGCTCCCGAAACAATATTTCCATTTGCCGTGGTCCACAAGTAGGTCATGAAAGAACCCGTGCTTGAATTGCTGCCGTTCAGTTGAAGGCTTGGGGTGTTGCAGTTTAGCGTAAGTGTCGGGCCTGCATTTGCCGCGGGCGGCTGAATGTTTTGTGGCACTAAAACATTAAAGGTGGACGTGCAACTATTGGAGTTGTTTGCAACAGTCAGGAGGTAACTTCCTGGCTGATTCACAGTAGGGGTAAGTGTCGTTGCCCCGGATACGATATTTCCATTCGCGGTGGTCCAGTTGTAACTAATGTTGTTCCCGGTTGTGGAGCCGGCTCCGTTCAGGCTTATCTGGGTTATTAGGCAATTCAGCGTGTCGGGAAGCGCGGCGTAGGCCTGTGGGATGTCGGCATCCTGAATGACCTCAATCGAAGCAATTGCCGTACAACCGTTGCCTTGATCGGTAATCAGCAACGAGTAGGTTCCTGCCTGACTGACGGTCGCCATGGAGGAATTGGCGCCGGAGAGGATGCTTCCATTCATGGTCGTCCAGGAATAGCTCAGGTTATTGCCCATACTGCCGGAGCCATCCAACACCACGGAGTTCACGATACAGGTGATGGAGTCCGGCGTGGCGATCAGCGGCGTTGGAAGGCTAATATCCTGGGAAACCACGACCACATCGAACGACATACAATTATTGGTTGTATCCGTCACTGCTACAGTGTAGATACCCGGCGCATTGACTTCCGCGGTCCAGGACGATTGACCGGCGACAATATTGCCATTGGGAGTAGTCCAGGCGTAAATAAGGTTCGGAATGCCTGGATCCGAAACCGGGCCGACATTGATGGAAGTTATGGCGCAATTCACCAACATATCCGGCCCGGCAGTCACGGGAGGGGAGCCTTGAATGGAGATCACCGTCACGGTATCGTAAGCCGAGCAAGTGGTCGTAGAGTCGTACAACTCCAGTATATAATCGCCCGCCGCATTTACGGATAACATGAGCGTCCCCTGCCCGCTGATTATATTACCGCCGGCAGTTGTCCAGTTTATCCCGATATACGTGCTGTCATCGGAATTTGATGCGTCCAGAACAACAAGGTTACTGATACAATCCAATGGAGGCGGCGCTTCAATGGTTGCGTTTGGCGGGATAAAAAGTGTGAGAATCGAGGTGTCCACTGCAGGGCATAAGGTGTCTGAAGTTACGGTTACCGCGTATGCCCCCGGGTTAATGACGGTTATTGTTTTCGTGGAGTCTCCGGTGGACCAGAGATAGTTCTTAAACAAACCGCCCGAAACAGAAAGCGTGGCACTGTTCCCGGCACAGAAAGGCGGAGTTACCACGTTGATTATGGGTGTCGGAATAGGGAATATTGGAATAGAATCTATACCCATGCAACCATTTGTATTGGTAACTGTGACTGTGTATGTTCCGGGGCTGAATACTTTTATATTAGATCCCGACACGCCGTTCGACCAGTCGTATTTAATATATGCGCCGTTTAATGTTAGCCTTGTGGAGTCGCCCGGGCACAATTCATCCTTGTTGGTTAAAATGTGCAAACCGTCTACGTCGCCGTTTTGAATGCCGATATATCCAGAACCTGTGCATCCAAACATATTGGTGACTGTTACATCATAAAGTCCAGGCCCGTAAACCATCGCCGGATTTGTGGTCTGGCCATCCGACCACAGATACGCGGCAAATGAGGGGGTTACGGAAATGAAGGCGGTATCATTTTCCGTACACATAAATTTGGGGGCAGCAAGGATTGGCAAAATAGGCGGGGATGGGGGCACCGTTACAGAGGCAGTAAAGGGGCAGCCCTGTTGATCGGTCACCTGAAGGGAATATGTCCCCGGCCCATTGATCGTGACAGGCGTGATTTGATTTGAAATATTGGGCGTCCATTGGAAAGTATTAAAAATATAGCCGTCCGTATTTACGGTCAACTCAATGGACGTGACACCCGGACAGAAAGCAGGGGGGGACAGGATTTCAAGGGGGCCTGCAAAAAAAGGGTTGATCGTAATAACATTCAGGTGATGATCGCATGTAAAAGGGGTGTCGTCGAAGGAGTAAACCCCGGCTTGACTCACGACGATTTGGTGGCCATTTTGCCCGGTACTCCAATCCACCACAAGTGGGTTCTCCACACCGGTGAAGTTAAATATTTGAAAAGCCTGCAGGGTTACGGTCATGTCCGTGCAGCTTATGGTTTTTTTTATAAGACATGCGGCGTGGCCCAGTGCAGTCGCGTCCTGGGCTGTTTCCAGGGTTTCCAGCGGGGCAGAAAGTTCTTGAGCGGAAGCGGGATCAGTTTGACAAAACAGAAAACTAATCAGGATGGTAGAGAGCGTAAACCTTTTATTCATAGCGCAGATTTGCTTTGAAAGTTCTAAGTAAAAAACTGTTGCTTGGTTAAGCAGCTGGGAAGATACAATTAATCAATAATTAGATGCTTCTTGCATCCTTCTGGCGCATGAAATCTGCTTGCGGGGGCTTGTTAAAATTGTCATCTTCGCACAGTCAAGACTAATTCAGACAACCATGGCGCGTATTTTATTATTTAGTTTAATGTTGATATCGGCATCCAATGCCCTTTGGGCGCAATGCCAGTCCTTCGAAACAACTGTTCGCCTGGAAATCGATCCGGACGTATACTGGGAGGAGGTTTCCTGGAAATTTACCGACCTGAATTCCGGATTTATCTTTGCGCAAGGGCAGCCTTCCGGCGCCGGCCCGCAGGTTTTTGAGTACTGCATCACGCAAGGTATCTGTGTGGTATTTACCATTTTAGATGCAAACGGTGACGGCATGGAACCGGATGGCCACTTCAAACTCTTCCTTGACAACCAACTATTTTATGAATACAATGGCTTTAATTACGGTTTTAGTAAAAAATTGACATTCGGCTGTCCTCCCGGCGGGTTTTGCACCAATCCCTTGCCCATTGACTTGGGCAACCATTCCACGATCAACGGATTTGAGATATGGTACAGCTTTACACCGCCGGACACCGGGACTTACCGGATCAGCACCTGCGATGCTCCCTTGAGCTGCCCCACCAAGATTTGGGTGTACGACCTTTGTGAGGGAATCGCCGTCACCAACAACCAGGTCGGCGCCAGTTTTTACGCCGCCGGCGGTTGCCCAGCCAATCCAAACGGCGCTCAGGCCAATCTATACCTGGCTGCGGGAACTGAATATTTTATCAGACTTGGTTATGCCGGCGGCAATTGTAACGGGAAACCCATCGGCTTCTCGCTCGAATACATCGGGCCGGTAATCGGCTGCACCGACCCTTTAGCCTGCAATTACCAGCCCCTGGCGAGCGTAAGCGACACCTGCATCTACCCCGGCGATCCCGATTGCACCGACCTGCCCGATCTCGTCGTGCTGGAAGATGTACTGCGCAACAGCCTGCAAACCGATCAACTGGTTTCCATTGACCCCTGTCATGTGGCCGAAGGCTGCGTAAACGGCTTTGGCCAGCGGTTCGTTTTGCGATTTACAACAGCGATCAAAAATATCGGGGTAGCCGATTTTTATGTCGGCACACCGCCGCCGACCCCGGATACGCCCTCCGATCAGTTCGTGTGGGATCCCTGCCACCACCATTGGCACTACCGCGGATATGCCGAGTATATCCTTTTTGATCAGAACGGCGTGTTGCTGCCAATCGGTTTTAAAAACGGATTCTGTATATTCGACCAGGAGTGCGCCATCGCCGGAATAAGCAAATACAGCTGTGGCAACATGGGCATTTCCGCGAATTGCGGGGATGCCTATGAAAACACCCTCGACTGCCAGTGGATAGACCTCACCGACTTGCCGGCCGGATTCTACACGCTGGTCGTGCGCGTCAACTGGGATAAATCACCCGATAAAACCGGACGCCCGGAAGCCCGCTACGACAACAACTGGGCGCAAGCCTGTTTCAGGCTGAAATTTGATTCCGATGGAAACCCGGAAATAGAGGAAAAGAATGATTGCCCGATGTACACCGACTGTTTCGGAGAAATGTTCGGGCCTGCCCAACCCGACTGCTCGGGCGAATGCGGCGGCGTGCTGCTGCACGGCGACTGGGACTTGGATACCCTCCGGGAAATGAGCGACATCGAACAATATCTCACCACCAGTTTGGATGGCTCCGGCGCGGCTACTTCCTGCTTCGACCTGGATGCCGACGGCAATTTGGATGTGTACGATGCCGCGCTCCTGCAAGAGTGCGTACTGCACGCCGACGAAGTACCGTATTGGGGCGTTCGCTATACTTGCCAGTTTCCCGGCGGCGCCGACAATCCGAACGACTTCGTGTACTTGCTGCCGGGCAATCTGGATACGGTGCAAAAAACCTTTGATGTTCGGATCGTCAATCCCTTCAGCAAACTGTATGGCTTTGAATTCAGCGTGAAGGGACTGGAGATTTCCAGTATCGAAAACCTGGATGTGACCTTTGGCGGAACCTGGGAGTTCAACAGTCAAAATAAAATACAGGCGCTGAGTATTACGGAAAAGAGCTTGAAAAAAAACGTCTTGCCGGGTGATCTGATCCGCATCCATTATTCCAAACTGACCGCGCCTGAAGTTTGCCTTGACACGATCTACAATGTGGTAAATGAAAAATACCACCGCTCGACCGCGCTGCTTGCGCCTGCCGTTTGTGTGCAGACGGGTATCTCCGGAACGCAAAATCCGGAAGCGGAACTGCAAGTATTTGTAATACCAAACCCGGCCCGGGATTACTTCGACGTTTTTTTTGGTGGTGAAAATCCGGACCCCGTTTCACTCCGATTGAGCGATATGGCCGGGCAAGTCGTTTGGGCGGGCGCCCAAACCGGGGAATCGAGCGTTCGCGTCGAGCGGGGAGGTTTGCCGGCCGGCATATATGTGCTGAGCGTTCAATCGCGGCAGGGGATAGCGCAGGTTCGGATTGCTCTTAATTGAAGCACACCCTAATGCCGGATCAAGCGTTTCAACAGCACGCTCCGGCCCTCGCCGGGAATTTCCAGATTCAACATATAAACGCCGGGCAGCAACCCAACCGCTGGGAAGTCCAAGGTTTGATTCCCCGCGATGATATCCACCGTTCGAACTACTGCCGGTGCGCCCAACATATCGTGCAGGATCAAACGGCCCTGGAAACTGCGGTCGCTGGTTAATTGGACGTTCAGGCGGTCGGTAAACGGCGTTGGCGATACCGTGATGTCGCGAATTTGCCCAAGGTTAGTTACCCCTGAAACATCCGGGCAGGAGAACCCGCGACGAATTTGTCCACGAATTTCCCCGTCCGGATGATCAGCGGTGCGCAGGATCATGTACATTTCTCCCAGTTCAATGCTTACGCCATGCGCCGCAATAATTTCTGTGGCGCCGGGTATCAGCGGCTTCATGGGCGGCAAGGCGTACAACGTGTTGCCGTTCATGCCGGGGTTGGCCTGACAAACAGAAGCGTCAACGAGATCGCCGCTCATCCGGTCATAAATAACTTTGTAGTTCAGGTAACAATTCACCTGGTCTACCGAAGCCATGGCCACGCCGATACCGTTGGTGTTCACCTGCGGCACTACCTGGTCGCCGCAGAGGTCAAAGGCATACGCTTTCCGCAGGCTGTTTTTCAGTTGCCCGCGAATTTCTCCGGCGGGTTTGGCGGCTGTTGGCACATTCACATACAAACGGCCTTCCACCAAGGCCGTCATGCGGTCGGAATCCAGGGGCCAGGTTTTTCGGTACAAGCCCGGCAAACCAGCCGGCTCGAGCGTTTCCAGCAACGGCCCGTTTGTACCCGGGGTGGCCAACCTGATTTCCACAGCGAACGGGCTGATGGTGCTGATGTACACCGTGGAAGTCATGCTGTCGAGAGTTTGGTTGAGCACGTTATGGCTGAACCCGAATCCGGTAGATGACGCGCTTGGAACCACCTGACTGGCATTGACAGGCGCGAACGAGGTGAAATACCCCAAAAACCCGACCTGCCCCCTGATCTCACCATCCGGGAAATTGGCAGTTTTAACCAGCACATAATATTCACCCTCCCGGGCATCGCGTAAAAAGTTGGCCGGCAGATCATCCATCTTTACAACACCCTGAATAAAATTCTGGAAAATGCTGGTAAACTCATACACCGGGGTACCGTTTTCGCCCGGCTTGCCCAGGTACAAAACCGCCGCTGTGATCGGGCTGCTCAAGCCATCCACAAGAAAGGCATACACCAGGTCATCGGAACCTGTTGGGAAATGCAAGCCGCCAAAACCGTAGGCATTCGAATTGCTGGACGGTACTACTTCAGAGCCTTGAAGGATAGCCCGGTAGTCGAGGTCCGTTTCACAGATAAACTGTCCGCGTATTTCACCGCCGGGGTGAGCAGTCGTGCCGACACTGACATAAGCGCGGTCCGGCAACAGGTTTTGCAAAAGCGCCGGCGGCACATCTACCTCGCCGTACAAACGCGGGCCGTGCAGTACCGGCATGAGATCAACGATGGCCGCACCCACTTCGCCGGTTTTTCCGATGTGCAGCGTGACGCTGTTGACAGCGCCTTCCATTCCTGTCAGCAGGCCGGTCACCGTCACTTTTGAGCGGTCGGGACTGTATATCAGGGTGATCAATCCCCGGGCATCGGTGTTTACGGCGGGTATTTGCTCCGACCCGACCAGTTCTGCGTGAAAAACCAGGTGCGGCAACTGGGCGGAAACACCGCCGGCGAGCGTACAGGCGAGCAAGAGGGAGTAAATCGTTTTTTTCATGTGCGGGTGAAATATTGAACAAAGGCGCCGCAAGATACCGCGTAGTAAAAAACTTCACGAGGCCAGTTTTCCGCTGACCGACATCGGCACCCAGATCAAGGGCGCCATCGAGGCATTCAAAAACGACCTGACAACACGGCCTGCAAAAATTGCGGGACGGTGATGGAATTGTGATGGCGGCATGCTTTTATTTTCTGAAACCTGAAAGCAAATTTTTTTCACACAGACGTTACACAGACAAATAGCACAGACACACACGGACCCACCTTTTTGCCGGGCAACCGAAGATAAGTCAATACGTGTTGTGCCTTGCGATATCAGTGGGCGCCGTACAAGCGAAACTGCTGTTGAATTGTCGAGATTTTCGCAACCTTAAATTTAAATTTCCGAGATTTAATAAGTACAAATTTGTGGGTATCGGCCCTACTGTGTTACTTTGTTTCCTGATTTTTGAGTTGCCCCCAAAAATGTCCTTCTTTGGCCAATCTCAATGGTGACAATCATCACAAGCCAAATTTTAAACACGCTCTTAATCGTACGCACACTTCATGTGCACTGTTACTCCCTTAGTTTCCCAATTCGATGCCACAGCCCTTATCATCCAACGCTGACCCCTATTACATAACTCACCCCTATTGCCTTGTACAACAAGGCAATAGGGGTTTATTCATATTGCCATGAAAGTTCATTACCTTTTTACAATTACTGCGATTTTAATTTTTCAGACTTTAATTAGTGGCCAAAAGCATAACAATATTTGGATAAATATAAACCCGGGACTCGATTCAAACTCATTGGCTCCTCCATATCCTGCTGCTTATATAAACTTTAAGACATCACCTCCAGAAATAAGCTACTATGCCTGTCCATTCCCTGGTTTAGAAACTGTATATACTATGAGCGATAAGAATGGCATACCCTTGTTTCATTCAAATGGATATAATATTTATTCTAATGATGGTAAAATAATACCTAATGGCAATGGCCTTCACTTGACTCAACTTCCTAATGATTATCCCTTAAGCCCTCCTCAAGTCTTATCAATGATGTGCCTTCCTCGCCCGGGTCACGAAAATGATTATTTTGTACTTCATCTAGAGAGAGGACCAGGTTTTTTTGAACGGCGGTTGCTAAATCTTACCCTGGTGACGGGTGCCACTTCATCAGATGAAGGGATGGTAGCCTTCAAAAACAAACGATTGTTCGACAATGGGAATTGGCTGGACTATTTCCAAGCCACCCAGCACGCCAACGGCCGTGACTGGTGGTTGGTGCTTTCCGATAGCGATCCCAACGCCGACTCGCGTATTTTCTACACATTCTTTATCGGCTCCGACACAACTTACCTTACCCATACCCAACAATTTGATATCATTGAGTCTTTTCCATACATCCCGATAACGTATCGCACGTTTACGCCCAACGGCGAAAAACTATTAATCGCCGATTACGACAAAGGGGTTTATATTCTATCTTTCGATCGCTGTTCCGGCCTTTTGAGCAACCCGCAATTCATCCCTCTAAAACTAAGCTATGGTGTCGCTGCCTCTCCCAATTCCCAACTCATGTATGTGACTTCAAACGAGTTAGTTGTTCAGTTTGACCTGAACACCAGCGATATTGGGGCAACGGCCGATACCGTTGCAATTTATGACGGGTTTGTTGATACCTTCCTTGGAGGAGTTACACGGACGCATTTTGGCATGCCACAAGTAGGCTTAGATGGAAAAATATACTATATGTCTTCTACTTATTGGCACTATATCGCCAAACCCAACCTCAGAGGCAAAGATTGCAATGTTATTCAACATGGACTCAGGGGGCCAGTCAATGGCTACTCGATTTCCTACTACCCTAACTACCGCCTCGGCCCGCTTGACGGTAGCGTTTGCGACACGCTTGGCATGGACAACCGACCTGTAGCCGATTTTTGGTGGTTTGCCGACAGTACACTCTCGGTGGATTTCGCAGACAACTCGTTCTACGAGCCGGCCAACTGGCTCTGGGACTTCGGCGATGGCAGCGCCATGAGCCAGGATACCAACCCGGTACATACATTTCCCGCAGCGGGTGTGTACCGGGTTTGCCTGATGGTAAGCAATCAGTATGCCTCCGATTCCATTTGCAAGTTTGTGCCCGTCGGCGTGTTGTCAGCACAAGGAGACGAAGATCAGGCCGACCCAACGAAACCGTACGTCCGTATTTCCCCAAACCCTGCCGATCAGAGTTTTCATCTGGACTATCGCTGGCCCGATGCCGCTGCACGAGCGCATCTGTACAACATGGCAGGCAGGTTGGTGTATGCGATACGACTATCGGAACAGCAAGGACGTGTCACGTTCGACACATCTTCACTCCCTGCTGGAGTGTATTTTTTGAATATAGCCGGTAATGGCACCGAAATGGTTTGGAGAAAAGTGATTCTTGCTCATTAAAAAATCTTTATCCATAATAGTCCATTACCTCTATTTGCATCCGATTTTATCAGACACTTGTTTTTCAGATATTAGGCTGCCAGCCCTAACCGTTCCTTTGCTCTTGCTAGCATTAAAGGCCTGACATCACTAATACGTTTGACGTCTTTGTAAGGCAAGTGGATGACGATGTGACGCATTCCTTCTTCGTCAACCCACTCATTTTCTTCTCCGCCTTCTGGTGTGCATATGTATATTATGCCGATGTTTTCAAGGTCTGCGAACTGCTCCCTGATGTAATCAGTATCAACTTTGTCGGCGACATCTTGGTTAACCACTTTGACAACAACCATGCTGGAAATTTTTTACAAAGTTACGTTTCAAGATGATGCAATGCAACCTACCTCATAATGGAGTTATACGGCGGCCTCGGCAAGCGTTCTGTTTCGGGGCGAGATAAATTCTCTGGAAGATACGGATAATTGAAAAGTTTGATCTGCTCTTGCTTGAGGCATTCGGAAAAGGTGCCGTTAAACTCTACAATATAAGACACCTTGTTCTTGACCAGAAACGCGGCGGCATACCGTCCGAATTCACCTTTACTCGTGACTCCATATTTCCACACCTCTCCGGATTTGAGGTAATAGGTGGTTCGCCCGCTGTGCAAACACGGATACAATCCGTTGATAGTTGCCACTAACGCGTACTGCTCAGAGTCGTCAATTTCTCTCAATCGTTTCTGCAGCCGCGCTGCTTCGCTCGGATTGAGTGTGTCAAGATCATTTTTCCTCGGTACGCCCATTTCTTGCAGCACCACCATGACAAATAGTAGTGCCGCCGCCCCGACGAGAACGGACGGCAACAGGGTTGGCATAGGTTTTTTCTGTAGTTGAGATCTCTCGGCTCCCATAACAAAAACACGGTTCTGGTTTGTGTAAAAGTGTGCCTGGATGCCGATCTTTCATTCTCGTTATCCAGAAATTGGTAACTTTCAAACAAAAATATACCGATTGGTTATATTTTTCAAAAACAATTTTTGAAAAATATACCCACAGCGCATCTCATTAATTCATGGAGCATAGTCAGATCGAACAAAGCATCCGCTTGCGCATGTTGATTAAGGCGCTGAACCTCAACCAGTCAACATTTGCAAAAAGCCTGGGAATGACCCAACCGAATATCAGCCGGATGGTAAGTGGGGATGGTAAAATATCGGTGGAGGTGTTACATCGTATAGCTAAAACGTATACGCAGTTAAACCTGCACTGGCTACTCACCGGGGTAGGAGATATGTATGTAGATGAAAAAAGTCTTCGGGAAAACGACTCATCAGTCGGTACCGGGAGGGGACAGCTGGAAGAGTTGGAAGAACGAATTGCGCGACTGGAGGAGCAGGTAAACGAACTACGGACAAGTATTCACAAGTTGAAAAACTAATCCATTTCTCTCCAGGTTTTTTTGAGAACTCCTTTAGCCATATTCAAACCAAAAAGGCAGCCTAATACAAAGGCTAATGCGATCAGTCCGAAGGTTATTTCTACCCTATGGCCTCCCAAGTCTTCAGACTGGGAAGTATATCAGGCGGACTTTGTATGCAATCACTCTTTAAAGCCGGCCAAATTTAATTCAAATCCCGGCAACACGTCCTCTCCAGACAATACCCGGTGAAACCCATGCACGTCTTCCACGCTGCCATCGGCGCGATATATCCAGGCGCGTTCCTTAATCGGGTCTATGAGCCAGGCCAAACGCACGCCATTGGCGATCCAGCCATCGCTAATTTTTCTTTTCAGTTGGGCAACGCGGTCTGTCTCCGAGCGCATTTCGATGATGAAGTCCGGAACGATTTGGGCTATATGTTTGCGCTCCTCCGGGCGAAGATGTCGGACTCTGTCCATGGATATCCATGCTCCATCTGCCTTTAACTCGGCCCCGTCGGGCAAATCAAAGGACGTGGATGGGCTGAATGCCATGCCGAGTTTGTTGGCCTTAGACCACTGTTTCAAAGCAAAAAAGCCTTCACCCTCGTAATAGCCGGAATCAAAGGACATAGGCGGATGGATGGTGATAGTTCCGTGTTTGTCGCGTTCGATTCTCAGATCGCCATGACTTAGTACAAATTCGTGAAACTCTTCGTGCGTCATTCTGCTCCTGAATACCAAAGGGGCGTGGTCGAGTAAAGCCCGCACGGAGCGTTCGGCAGCTGTGCCTACGGAATAGTTGGACAGGTCGGTCATGCTCTTTTTTTGTTTCAGCAATATGGTTGGCAATTTCCTGCAAAGTAAAGGTTTTTAGTAGTGAAGAATGATGAATTCTTACCCCGCCCAGCCCTCCCGATCCAGACTCCGATAGTGAATTGCCTCCGACAAATCCTCAATCCGGATATCCGGACTGCCCGCCAGATCGGCTGCCGTACGGGCCACTTTGAGGATGCGGTCGAAGGCGCGGGCGCTGAGTTGGAGCCGTTCCATGGCAGTTTTCAAAAGCGTGATGCCAGCGTTGTCGAGGGCGCACACCTCGCGCACCATACGGCTGGGCATTTGAGCATTGCAGTACACATCCGGCAGATCTTTGAAGCGTTCAGCCTGTATGTCGCGGGCACTCAGCACACGCCCGCGGATTTCGGCGCTGGTCATCTTGGGGCGCTCGGTTGTGGTGAGCTCATCGTAGGACACAGGCGTCACTTCCACATGCAGGTCAATACGATCCAGCAGCGGGCCGGAAATTTTGGACACATAGCGCTTCACCACGCCGGGGCCGCACACACACTCTTTGTCCGGGTGGTTGTAGTAGCCGCAAGGGCAGGGGTTCATGCTGGCCACGAGCATAAAACTGGCCGGGTAGTCCACCGACACCTTGGCACGGCTGATGGTGACCCGCCGCTCTTCCATCGGCTGGCGCATCACTTCCAGCACGGTCCGTTTGAACTCGGGCAACTCGTCCAAAAAAAGCACGCCGTTGTGGGCCACACTGATTTCGCCGGGCATCGGGTCGGAGCCGCCACCCACGAGCGCCACGTCGCTGATGGTGTGGTGCGGTGCCCGGAACGGGCGCGTAGTCACGAGGGCCGAGTTGCCGGCCAAAACACCCGCTACGGAATGGATTTTCGTCGTTTCGAGGGCTTCATGCAGCGTGAGCGGCGGCAAAATAGTGGGCAAGCGTCGGGCGAGCATGGTTTTGCCGGCGCCGGGTGGCCCGATCAGGATCACGTTGTGCCCGCCCGCTGCTGCCAGTTCGAGCGCACGCTTGATGTTTTCCTGCCCGCGCACGTCGGAGAAGTCCACGTCGTAGTTGTCGAGGTTGGCGGCAAACTCCTCCCGGGCATTCACCTGCATGGGCTTGATGGTGTCGGCGCCGGCGAGTACGTCAATGGCCTCATTGAGGGTTTCCACCCCGTACACCTCCAGATCGGCGACAATGGCCGCCTCCCGGGCATTGACCTTGGGCAGAATGAAGCCACGGAACTTCTCCTTGCGCGCCTGAATGGCGATGGGCAGGGCGCCTTTGATGGGCCGCAGAGAACCGTCGAGCGAGAGCTCGCCCATGATGAAAAACTGATCGAGATTGTCCTCCGGGATTACGCCTGTACCGGCGAGCATGCCGATGGTAATGGGCAAATCGAACGCCGAGCCTTCCTTGCGGACATCTGCCGGCGCGAGGTTGATAATCGTCTTGAATCGCGGCAGGCGCAGCCCCGAGTTTTTGAGGGCGGCTTCGGTGCGCTGCTGGCCTTCGCGCACCGCGCTGTCCGGCAGGCCCACGATGAAATAGCCGGGTTTGTCGGCAGTGGTGCCGAGCGCCCCGCCGGTATTCACTTCGATGGTGATGGTTTGGGCATCCACACCGCGCACGGCGGCAGCATAGGTTTTGACAAGCATGGTGGCAGACTTTTGGCCGAAAGTCGGAAGTCCGCCACCTGCCCGGCAAGTCCGAGAGGGGAAACGGGTATATTTATTTCAATTTAATTTGATCCTAAAACGATGAAATACAATAATTTGGCCCTCTTATTTCAGGCAACTTTTGTTGAAATGGAAAGACATGGCACATACTGGTTTTACCTACTTTTGCAACAAATGCACCAGCAATGCACACACCTTTTCCCGGTATGGATCCTTATCTGGAGGGCCATCTTTGGCCCGATGTACACCATAGCCTCGCCAGCGCGATAGCGGAGTTGTTGACAGACCAAATAACGCCTGCTTATGTGGCACGGATCGAACCGTATTCAGTAGAGGATACGAATGTGGCTGCGGACGCCGGCATCATGTATCCCGATGTGGCCTTGCTGTATCGAAAGGCAAAAGCGCGTCGGGATGAGGTACATGAGCCCCCTTCTTCGGCCCCTCCGATAACACCACCCACAATCTCGATTGAGGTGCCCATCCCGGTTGAAGTGCGTGTGCCGGTTGTTGCTATCCGGGATCGGTCGAGCAATCGGTTAATCACAGCCATCGAAATACTCTCGCCGGTCAACAAACGAGAGCCAGGCATGGAACCATACTGTCGAAAGCGCGAGCGCCTTTGTACAGCGGGGGTTCATTTTTTGGAAATAGACCTCATTCGTCGCAGCACACGGACGATGGAACATCCCGAGGTGCCAAAAGCGCATTATCTGGTGTCCTTGATTCGGGCTGAATCACAAACCCTAACCTGTTGGGCATTCAATGTACAGGATGAACTGCCGGTAGTTCCCGTCCCGCTTCGGGTGCCCGATGAAGATGCCACCTTAGACCTCAAAAAAGCACTGGAACTGATCTATGCCCGCAACCGGTACGATCTTTCTGTGGACTACCGCCAACCGCCACCGCCGCCGGCGTTCGGGAAGGATGACAGCGTGTGGATGGCCAACCAGATCGCATTGATTTATGCGCGACATGGTTAGGGTGTGCCTGAAAATCACTCGCGCTTCCTGCGCCAGAGCTCTCCCTTGCCGTTGGGTGAGAATGCGACATGCTCGTAACCTTGATACACTTGCCCCATGATCTCGCGGGCGTAGTCGTGGTCGTAAAACCGCGGGTCGTAGCTCAGGAAAAGCACATAGTCAATGTCATAGCCCTCGCTGCGGCGTTTGTAACCGAGGATGTCGGCGCGTGGCGGGCGGTTCTCGAAATTGATACCGTCCTTGTCCGTCTGAACGTACATGTCGCGCTGCCAGCGCCAATTGATGGGGAAATAGGGCTTGGTGGCCTCGTAGTTGTCCGACAGGATGACTGTCCGGTAAGCCCCGAGGTAATCGGCGGCGTGGATAAACGGCCATTGTCGGTTGGCGATCTGCCGGCCCTGTTTGTCCAACCCGTTGAAATCGTAGTTCAGCACCAGCACCACGGAACGGTCGTCCACCTTTTCGATGCACCACATATAATCTTCCACCAGATCGGAGGCCCTGCGCTGCGCCGGGAAACGCAGGAACGTCAGCACGATCAGAAGAGCGGCGGCGGCGGGGGGCGCATTGCGCCGCACCCATTCGGGAAAGGTAGCGGTAGCCGTCCAGCAGAGCAGTCCAAGCCAGACAAAGGACTGAACCCGTAGCGGAATTTGCAGGCCCGCCGCTTTGGAGTTTTCCGGAGAAAAATACTGCCACGCGGCTACAGCCACGAACAGGAGTAAAAAGTCGCCTGCGGCGAACGTTCGGCTGCGAATACGCAGCCACACGGCACCCGCCAGGAGCAGGCCCACCAAAATAGCCACCGCTTTCACGGTATCGCGTTCGGTAGAATTCAGGAGAATCAGGCTCCGGAGTTGGATCAGGTTTTCCCAAAGGTCGGCGAAGGTGCGGGTGTCGGTGCCGGTGATAGCGGGGGTTTTCCAAAAATACCAACCCAACAAACCCAGCATGGGCAGTGCGGCTGCGCCCGTACGCAGGAGGCTAGTTTGGTGTTTCCGCCAGGCGGCACCCACGCCGTCCGCCCGTGCGGTACGCAGCCATTCCGTCAGAGCGGCACTGCCTACCAGTGCGAGGCTGAACAGGGCGCCCATGGCATGGGTGAAGTATAGCAAGACCCAACTTGCTGCAAGGATCACCAAATGGCGTACAGCGAGAGCCTCTCGGTTTTTCAGCCAGTACCCGCCGAGCCAGAAGAGGATGGCAATGCTGAAGGCAAAGTTGTAAAAACCCGATACGAGCAGATGGTGCCAGACGAAAAGCAGCCCTACGCTGCTCAGAAAAATACTTTCCGGATTGATTTGCCGGAGCAGGTACCGCAGCCCGAAGCCGAAAAGCAGGACGTATCCAGTCAGGAAAACCTTTTCGGCGATCTCCGGTGCAAAGACCAGTTGCAGCACCGCCAGCGAAATGTGGCTGAGCCAGTTGGGCTGCAGGTGCAGATTCAGGTCGTAAAAATTGCCGTAAAAATCGAGGTTTCGCCCGAGCATGTAGTCCAGCAGCACCTTGGAATTGTACACGTGGCAGGGGCCGTAGCCCGTCACATAAAAGCGGCCGGAGGCCCAAACGGGCAACAAGGCAAGCAACAGGAGTGCGAAGAAGAACCAGCGTTCGGAGGGCAGGGAGGATCGGGTGGCCATCGTTTTTTTGGCTGCAAGGATAAGACAGGTGCGCCAAATATGGGAGCCGGAATGAGCAGATGCGCCACAATTAATAAAAAATGACGCACCCAATGTGGATTGGATGCGTCATCGGTTCTGCACGATTCCGGATAGTCGCCGGGTCGCACCCGGAACGGAGTTCCGGGACACAGATATGAAAATCAGATGGCTACGTGCTTGAAGCCCGTCACCGTGAGACCTTTTTCCAGGCTTTGCAGGTATTGCTCCACGGATACGGAGCTGTCTTTTACATAACTCTGCGCGAGCAGGGTGCTTTCCTGAAAGAACTTGTTCAGGCGGCCTAGCGCGATTTTTTCGAGCATGTTCTCCGGCTTGCCTTCGTTGCGCGCCAGTTCCTTGCCGATTTCGATCTCTTTCTCCACGATCTTCGGATCCACATCGTCTTTGCTGACCGACACCGGATTCATGGCGGCAATCTGCATGGCGAGGTTGCGGCCGGCTTCTTCGTAGCCGGCTTTGCTCATGGCCAGCAGCACGGAGCGTTTGCGGTTGGAGTGGTTGTAGGTGACGACCTGGGCGCCTTCGATACGCTCGTAGCGACCGAGTTCGACTTTTTCCCCGATCACACCGTTTTGTTCGCCCACTTTTTCGCGGATGCTGACACCTGCTTCGAAGGGCAGTTCGAGCAGAGCCTCCAAGGTAGCCGGGTAGTTGGCCAGTGCGATGTCGGCCATTTTTTGGGCCAGGGCGATGTAGCCGTCGTTGCGGGCCACAAAGTCGGTCTCGCATTGCAGGGCAATGATAATCCCCTTGGTTTGGTCGGCGCTTGTTTGCGCGATCACGACACCTTCGCGGGCTTCGCGGTCTTCGCGTTTGGCGGCTTTGGCGATACCTTTTTTGCGAAGTTCGTCAATAGCGCCCTGATAATCACCTTCGGCATCGATGAGTGCTTTTTTGCAATCCATCATGCCGGCTCCGGTCATTTCCCGGAGTTTTTGAATATCGGCAGTCGAAATTTTAACTTCAGACATTTATTTATTGAGTGATTGAGTGATTGAGTGATTGAGTGATTGAGTGATTAGGCTTCTGCGCCCTCTTTTTCGGTGCCTTTGACGGCTTTGCGCTCTTCCAGTCCTTCGCGGATAGCCTCCGTGAGGTAATTGGTGATAAACGCGATGGCCTTGGAGGCATCGTCATTGCTGGGAATGGCGTAGTCCACCAGCGTCGGATCGGAGTTCGTGTCCACGATACCGCAGGTTTTGATCCCCAGTTTGCGGGCTTCGGCCAGTGCCAGGTGTTCGTGGTGGATGTCCACGATGAACACGGCGGAAGGCAGGCGGTTGAGGTTGGCGATACCGCCGAGCTGCTTCGTCATTTTGGCGTGTTCGCGGCTCAGCGTAAGGCGTTCCTTTTTGGTGATGCTGGTCAGCGTGGCGTCGGCGAGCATACGCTCGATGTTGTTCATCTTCTTGACCGACTTGCGGATGGTCATGAAGTTGGTCATCATACCACCCAGCCAGCGGTCGGTCACGAAGGGCATGTCAACGCTTTCGGCGGCTTTTTGCACGATTTCGCGGGCCTGCTTTTTGGTGGCCACGAACATGATCTTCTTGCCGCTTTTGGCCATGAGTTTCATTGCCTGAGCGGTGCGCTCGAGGCACTCGGCCGTGCGGTTGAGGTCAATGATGTGGATGCCCTTGTGCTCCATGAAAATATACGGAGTCATTTTCGGGTTCCACTTTTTGCGCAGGTGACCGAAGTGGCAGCCCGCATCGAGTAATTCTTTATAGGTAGGCTTCTGCATTGTTCAAGATTTTAACGTTTGGAGAACTGGAAGCGTTTGCGCGCTTTGGGTTTGCCATACTTTTTGCGTTCCACGGCACGGCTGTCGCGCGTGAGGAATTTTTTGTCCTTGAGCGGCTTTTTGAACTCTTCGTTCAGTTTCACCAAGGCACGGCTCAGGCCCATGCGCACCGCCTCGGCCTGGCCTTTGAAGCCGCCGCCACGGACGTTGATCTTGAGGTCGTAGATGTTGTCCACGCCGACTACCACAAAGGGGTCGGTCACGTTGTGCTGCACGTGCAGCTGCGGGAAGTACTCGCGGTAGTCTTTTCCGTTTACCGTGATCTTGCCTTCCCCTTGCATCAGGTACACCCGGGCAACGGCTGTTTTTCGGCGCCCGATGGCATTTATCATTTCCATACGTATCTGAATGAATGATGAATTATGAATGATAAATGATGAATTTCGAATGATGGATCATGAATTTAGGTCGGGGATCAAGCCCTGCGGACATTCATCATTCATCATTCATCATTCATCATTAAAGTTTGAGTGCTTCAGGTTGTTGGGCGACGTGGGGGTGCTCCGGACCGGCGTACACGAACATGCGCTTGTACACCTGGCGGCCCAGTTTGGTCTTGGGCAACATCCCCTTCACAGCGCGTTCGAGGATGCGGCGCGGGTCTTTCTCCCACAGTTCCGTGGCCAAGGTGATCTTCTGGCCGCCGGGCCAGTGCGAATAGTTTTTGTACTCTTTCTGATCCCACTTCTTGCCGGTAAAGCGTGCTTTTTCGGCATTGATAATGATCACGTAATCGCCGGTGTCGGCGTGGGGCGTGTAGCTGGGCTTGTTCTTGCCGCGCAGTATGCTGGCAATGCGCGTGCACAGGCGACCTACCACCTGATTCTCCGCATCCACCACATACCACTTGTGCTCCGCTTTTTCTTTACTGACGGATTCCGTCCGGTAACTCAGCGTATTCATTTTATGTGCTGTTAAATGTTGAAATATTGAACCTGAAATCAGGGGCTTTTTCAAAAGCGGCGGCAAAGGTAGGGCGAGCGTTCGGAACGAACAAGCGATTGGCAAAGATTGTCTACAGGTTTAGGCGCAAACCCCTGACAATGAGCATTTTTTTTGCTCAAATATTTTTTTGCTGAAAAACTAACTGATCCAAACAGCCACTGATTTTCAGGTGATTGTGCCTAAAACGCCTTTGCCCGAAAATATCCGTTCCACGGTGGCCGTTTCAGGCGGCCCGAATGGGTTGGGGCGGACTACGGCGCAACCGCCGCCCCCCGCTGCCGCAGTACCTCATACACCACAATGCCCGCCGCCACGCTCACATTGTACGAATCGAAATCCGTGGCCTGTGGGATGCGGGCCACCTGGTCCGACATCCGGATGAGTTTGTACGGTAGTCCCTCGCCTTCCGGCCCGAGCAGGATGGCGGTGGGGACGGAAAAATCCACGTCGTACAAGGGCACGGATTTGTCCGACATAGCGGTAGCGACCACCTGCACATCGGACTGCTGCAGCCATTCCACCGTGGAATACATGCTGCGCACCCGGCACAGGCGGATACGCGCCAGGGCGCCGGCGGAGGCTTTCATCGCGTCTTCGTTGGCAGGCGCCGAACCGGACTGCGGCACCACCACGGCGTGCACACCCGCGCATTCCGCCGAGCGGCAGATGGCACCGAAATTTCGCACGTCGGTGATGCCGTCCAACAGGAGTATGAGGGGCGTTTCACCGCGTTCGAGGATGGCCGGCAGCACGTCTTCCAGCGTCAGGTATTCGATGATGGACGTCCAGGCAATCACGCCCTGATGGTTGCCGCGCACTAATTTATTCAGTTTTTCAATGGGCACCACCTGCAAGGGAATGTCGTGCGCCTTGGTCAGGTGGCGGATTTCTTTTTCCAGATCACCGCGAAGGCCCTGCTGGAACAGCACTTTTTCTACCGGCTTGCCGGCGTTGATGGCTTCCACTACCGGGTGGTGACCGTAGATCAGGTTGGACATGTGTGAGCGGGTGAGCGGTGAGCGGGTGAGCGGTGTACGCCTCGTCAGACGACTCGAAGTCGTCGGACGAGTGGGCAAAAGTAGCATGAGTTTGCCAATTCGTGGCCGGGTTGCTATTCCGTTTTGGACAGACGCAATGGTCCTATAGAAACTACCGTTTCCCGGTCGCTTGGGCGTTTCCAATACTGCCCTATATTTGGCGCAGGTAACTGCTTAGCGTGTGTCCTTGAACTCCGTTCCGGGTGTTATGGTAGTTGCTATTTGACCAATAATCGTAGGCCATTTCACGATTTCCCTACCCGGAACCCCGTTCCGGGACACACAAAGTTCGCATGGCGCAGGTCAGTTGGGTTTATCTGGACGATTTTGGCGGCAGGCACCGCATCGGGCTGTATCACGGCGACCGAACGGGCCACCTTTTGCTCCACTGCGACGCGCTCATTGTGCAGGTGGATTTTTCGGTAAAAGAATCCCGCACCTACTCGTTTTTTGTAGAGGACGAGCTCTGCGAGGTCAGCATTTTTAAGGAAAAACAAGGCTTTTCCTACGATTTTCAGGTCAACAAAAAAGTAGACACCCCGCGCAACCGACTGCGCAAGACCGACGAAAGCCGAACCCGAAAACAGATGGCACTCCTGATTGCCGGACTGGTCGTCGTGGTAGCATCCCTGGTACTCGGGTTGCGCTGGTGGGGCCAGCGGAGCAAAACGGATCGGTTGGCCGATACGAGCCTTACGAGCCGGCTCAGCCCCGAAAACGAACAACTTCTTGCCGCAGTGGGGAACAACACTGTGGCCCAATTGATCGTGGTACACGAGGCCCTGCAACGACGGGTGTTCTACGGATTCACAACGGCTGCCAACGACCAAATTTCCGGGCGATTCTCCGTGCCCGACACCGGCTTGATCCTCCTGCCCAACGGATTCCCCCTGCGCGACCGCGATGCTTTTTCCGTGCGCTACCTGCCCACCGACCCGCGTGTCCATCGGGTGAATTTCGACCAACCTGATCCCGAAACCGTGCGTGGGTACCTCGAACAGGCACACCTGGCACAACAGGCCGCACACCCCGAGGCTACGCCCGGCCACAGCCTGTGCGTGGCGCAGATCACCCTTCGGGAAAAAGGCTGGCCGCACTTAGCCGACCTGATCTTTCAGCAGGTGCCGGCAGAACGCAATCCGCGACACAACCGGGAGTCGTACCTGCGGCTGGTGCGGGAACCGGAGTTTGCAAAAAAGGTAAAGCAGGCGTGTTGGGACCGGTGATCAAAAGTCCGACGTGATCAACAAATTCAGGTCCGTGCTTTTCAACTGAAACCGCTCGCCGAGATATTCGTTGGTCAGGCAGCCCTTGTAGGTGTACACGCCGTTGCGCAAGCCCTCGTCGCCCGTGATGAGGGCGAGTATGCCGCCGGTTTCGGCCTTGAGCAGCAGCGAGGTGATGATGTTGCTGATGGCCTCCGAGGCTGTTCGGGCCACACGCGAGGGAATATTCGGCACACAGTAATGGATGACGCCGTGTTTGACAAACGTAGGTTTGTCGTGGCTGGTCGTCTGGGAAGTTTCGAATACACCGCCCTGGTCAATGCTCACGTCCACAATGACCGAACCGGGTTTCATACGCTGCACGATTTCTTCCGGCACCACCATGGGCGTCCGCCCGTGGCCGGAGTGCATGGCGCCGATGGCCACGTCGGCGGTGATGAGTTGTTCGGTGAGGTGCATGGGGTTGATGACGGAGGTGTGCAACTGCCGGCCTACGTGTTTTTGCAGGCGCATGAGTTTGTACACATTGTTGTCGAAAATGCGCACCTCGGCGCCGAGGCCGATGGCCGTACGGGAGGCAAACTCGGCCACCACGCCTGCGCCGAGAATGATGACTTTGGCCGGCGGCACCCCGGCGATGCCGCCCAGCAGCACGCCCTTGCCGCCCCGGGCCGTGGAGAGCAGGTCGGCTCCAATAAGAATGGCGCTGGTGCCGGCGATCTCGCTCATCACCCGCACAATGGGAAACACACCCATGTTGGCATCGCGGATATACTCCATGGCCAAGGCAATGACCCGGCGTTTTTGCAGCCTGGTGATACATTCCGGGTTCAACAACGGCAGATGGATGGGCGAAATGAGTACCTGATTGGGCTGCATCAGATCAATCTCGTCCAGCGTGGGCGGCGCTACTTTCAGCAACAGATCGGCTTTGTACACCAGTTCCCTGCTGTGGGCGATCTCGGCGCCCGCCTCGGTGTAGTCCAGATCAGTGAAACGCGAATGTTCTCCCGCACCCGACTCCACCACCACATGGTGCCCGTGGGCCGTGAGAGTAGCCACCGAATGCGGCACCAGGGCTACGCGGTTTTCCTGAAGGGTCGTTTCCTTCGGAATGCCGATAAAAAGTTGCTGATGCCTGCGCGCTACTTCGAGCGTTTCGGTCTGGGTTGCGATCTTGGCGAAGGTACTGGCGAGTGATTCCATGGCTGGTGGCTGTTAGCCATTGGCTATTGGCTGTTGGCTTTCCTGAGCGCGGAATAAGCCAACGGCCAATGGTCAACGGCCAGCGGCTACAAAAGTAGGAGGCGGCGGTCGGTTTCACTTAAAATGTCCAGGTGAATTTTCGCCGTGTCTTCCGGGAGCAGCGGCTCGATGACCTGCGGCCACTCGATGAAGCAGTACCAGGGGTCGTACAGGATTTCCTCGATACCGATGTCAAGCGCTTCTTCGAGGTTCTTCAGGCGGTACAGGTCGAGGTGGTGTATCAGGGCCGGGCTGCCCCCGGCATCGCGGTAGGTGTATTCGTTGATTAAGGAAAACGTAGGGCTGGTCGCGACACCCTCCACGCCCAGCCAGCGGCAAAACGCCTGCACCAGTGTGGTCTTGCCCGCACCGAGGTCGCCGTACAGAGTAATTTTCCGGCGGCTGCCGAGGGCATCGGCCAAGGCGGGCATGGCGGCATCGAGTGCTATCTGAGAGGAGATAAGGAGTTCCATTGGGCAAAAGTACCACTGCAAACCCTACCTTTGCCGCCCAATTTTTTACCACACACCATGCTGGACAAACTCAAAGCCATACGCGACAAGTACCTCCACCTCGAAGAGCAGCTCTCCGACCCCGGCATCGTTGCCGACGCGGAGCGCTCCAAACGGGTGAACAAGGAGTACAAAAAACTCCAGCCTCTCGTGGAAACCTTCAGTCGGTACGAAAAAGCATTAGCCAACCTGACCAGCGCCCGCACCATGCTGGCCGCCGAAAAAGACCCCGATATGCGCGACATGGCCCGCGAGGAAATCGCCGAACTCGAGCCGCTGGTCGGAGCACTGGAGGAGGAAATCAAAAACCTGCTGGTGCCCAAAGAGATCGAAGACGAAAAGGACGCCATTGTGGAAAT
>Ga0154020_10002095_pt1 | contig 24275 bp, 22 predicted proteins | sample Klosneuvirus_201_FD_109709 | JGI IMG/M metagenome (GOLD analysis project Ga0154020, IMG submission 109709) | Active sludge microbial communities from wastewater, Klosterneuburg, Austria - Klosneuvirus_20160825_MG | ecosystem: Engineered > WWTP > Aerobic digester > Activated sludge | place...
CGCTTGAACCCCTTGCGCCCCTCGCCCCCCTCGCGCCAGACACCGTTGCGCGCCGCCCGCCGGCGCGCCCGCCCCCGCAACGCCTGAAGCCCGCCATGTACACGATCGTTCGACACGAGCGCTTCTCGGACACCACCTTCCTCTGGGAGGTGCTGGCGCCCGACGTGGCCGCTGCCGCGCAGCCGGGCCACTTCGTCATGCTGCGCCTGCGCGAGGGCGGCGAGCGCATCCCGCTGACGGTGGCCGACTTCGACCGCCGCCGCGGCACCGTCACCATCGTCGTGCAGACGCTGGGGCGCACCACCCGCGAGATGCGCGACGGCTACACCACCGGTGACGACTTCGACGACTTCGTCGGCCCGCTCGGCCTGCCCCAGCACATCCGGCCGGCCGGCCACGTCGTGCTGGTGGGCGGCGGCCTGGGCGTGGCGCCGGTCTACCCGCAGCTGCGCGCCTTCAAGGAGGCCGGCTGCCGCACCACCTGCATCGTCGGCTTCCGCAGCGCCGAGCTGCAGTTCTGGACCGAGCGCCTGGCGCAGTGGTCCGACGAGTTGATCGTCTGCACCGACGACGGCAGTGCCGGGCGCCCGGGCCTGGTGACCGGCGCCCTGCAGGAGCTGCTCGAGCGCGGCCCGCTGCCCGACCAGGTGGTCGCCATCGGCCCGATGCCGATGATGAAGGCCTGTGCCGACACCACCCGCCCCTTCGGCGTCAAGACGCTGGTGTCGCTCAACACCATCATGGTCGACGGCACCGGCATGTGCGGCTCCTGCCGCGTCACGGTGGACGGCCAGGTGCGCTTCGCCTGTGTCGACGGGCCGGACTTCGACGCCCACCAGATCGACTTCGGCGAGCTGATGGCGCGCCAGCGCCGCTTCAAGACCGACGAGTCGAAGGCCGAGGCCGATCGCGCCCACGTCTGCAGCCTGGAAGAGCTGCTGGTGGTGCAGGGCAAGCGCACCTACAAGAAATACTCGGCGGTGGAGCGCCACCAGGTCGCGATGCCCGAGCGCGACGCCCACGAGCGCGCCGGCAGCTTTGCCGAGGTGAACCTGGGCTACGGCCTGGCGCAGGCGCTGCGCGAGGCCGAGCGCTGCATCCAGTGCGTCAAGCCCACCTGCATCGACGGCTGCCCGGTGGGCATCGACATCCCGACCTTCATCCGCCGGCTGCTGGTGCGCGACGTGGACGGCGCGCTGGCCACCATCCACGAGTCCAGCCCCTTCCCGTCGGTGTGTGGGCGGGTCTGCCCGCAGGAGCGCCAGTGCGAGGCGCAGTGTGTGCTCATCAAGGCGCGCATGGAGCCGGTGGCGATCGGCCGGCTGGAGCGCTACGTCGGCGACCACGCCCGAGCCGCGGCCCCTGCCGTGCGCGCCGACGCCCCGTTGGGCCGTGTCGCCGTGGTCGGCTCCGGCCCGGGCGGGCTGGCGGCGGCGGCCGACCTGCACACGGCCGGCGCCGAGGTCACCGTGTTCGAGGCGCTGCATGTGGTCGGCGGCGTGCTGCGCTACGGCATCCCGTCGTTCCGCCTGCCGCGCGACATCATCGAGCGCGAGGTGAAGCGCCTGCGCGATGCCGGCGTGCGCTTCCAGACCAACAAGGTGATCGGCAAGACCTTCAGCCTCGCCCAGCTCACCGGCGAGATGGGCTACGACGCAGTCTTCGTCGCCGCCGGGGCGGGGGCGCCGGCCTTCCTGGGCCTCCCGGGCGAGTCGGCCGGCCAGGTGCTGTCGGCCAACGAGCTGCTCACCCGCGTCAACCTGATGGGCGGTGACCAGTTTCCCTACCACGACACCCCCACCGGGTTGGGCCGCGACGTGATCGTGATCGGCGCGGGCAACACCGCGATGGACTGCCTGCGTGTGGCGCGTCGGCTCGGCGCCGAGCGGGTGCGCTGCGTCTACCGCCGCTCCGAGGCGGAGGCCCCGGCGCGCATCGAGGAGCTGCGCCACGCCCGCGAGGAGGGCGTCGAGTTCGCCTTCCTGCACGCCCCCGAGGCCATCCTGCAGGACGAGGCCGGCAACGTGCGCGGCCTGCGGGTGCAGCGCATGGCGCTGGGCGAGGCCGATGCACGCGGGCGGCGTGCGCCGCTGCCGCAGGGCGAGTTCTTCGACTAGGACTGCGACACCGTGGTCTACGCGCTGGGCACCAAGGCCAACCCGATCATCGGCCAGGCCTCGCCGGGCCTCGACCTGAGCCGCTGGGGTTACATCGTGGCCGACGAGGTCACCCAGGCCACCAGTCTGCCGGGGGTGTTTGCCGGCGGCGACATCGTCACCGGCGGGGCCACCGTGATCCAGGCCATGGGGGCCGGACGGCGCGCCGCGCGCGCCATTGCCCACTACCTGCGCGGGCGGCCGCGCCGCTGGCCCGTCACCGCGGCCGATCTGAGCGACGCGGCTGACGCCGCCGCACCGCCCCCGGAGGCCGGGCCGGCATCGGCCCAGCCCGCCTGCGCCGCCTGAAACCACCCACCGCCCGCCGGTTCTGGAGGAGATCCCCACCATGCTTTGCCCCCGTTGCCAACGGCCGCTCGAAGACACGAGCGAAGGCGCCTACATCTGCTGTGCCGGCGCCACCCTGCGCTGGCGCTGCACCGGCTGCAGCAAGGTGAGCGAGGGCTTTGCCTTCCCGTACCGGCGCTGCCCCTCCTGCGCCGGCACTCTGCAGCTGCTGGAGGACGCCGCCGCACTGGCGCCCACCTCCGGCGCAGCGGCGCTGGCCGGCGTGCGCACCGCCTTCGAGATCGAGCTGGGCGGGCGGGCCTTCTACCAGCGCGCCGCCGCCGAAGCGGGCAACGCCGAGATGGCGCAGCTGTTCGGTCGCTTCGCGCTGATGGAGGGCGAACACATGGAGACGCTGTCGCAGCGCTACCACATCGACGTGCCGCCGCCCTCGCCCGAATTCCGCCGCGAGGTGGCCGCGCTGTACGCCAACGTGAGCGACCGTCCGCAGGAGCCGGACAACCTGTTTCGCATCGCCATCGGGCTGGAGCAGCGCGCGGCGGGCTACTTCGCCGAGCACGCCGCACGGCTGCCGGCCGGCAGCGCCGAGCAGCGCCTCTACCAGGAGCTGGCGGCTGAGGAGCGGGAGCACGCCGAGCTGCTCACCACCGAATGGGAGCGCTGGCGCAACGGCCGCCCCGCGCTGATGAGCCCGGCCGCGCCGCTGGAGCCGGTGTCCGGCCAGGGCTGCAACGCTGCCCTGCAGCTGGTCGACCGCGACCCGGCACGCATCGCGCTGGAGTGCGCCGGGCAGCGCCTGAGCTACGGTGAACTGCGCGAGCGGACTGCGCGTGCCGCCGGCCTGTGGCGCTCGCGTGGACTGCGCCGCGGCGACCGTGTTGCCGTCAAGCTGCCCGACGGCATCGACTGGGTGGTGGCCTTTCTCGGCGCCATGTGGGCCGGCCTGGTGGCCGTGCCGGTCAACCCGCGCATCCCCACGCCGGAGTGGCACTACATCCTCGACGAGGCCGGCTTCAGCGTCATCCTGATCGCCGACGACGCCGACAGCCTGCAGCGCGAGCTGGCCGACACGCCCTCGCCCTGGCGCGAGCGCCTGCTGCCGCTGGCGGATTTCCGCCGGGAACTGGCCGCGGCCGAGCCGGCCCCCGTGGCCGATCTGCACCCGGACACACCGGCCTACTGGTGCCACTCCTCGGGCACCTCGGGCAAGCCCAAGGCGGTGGTGCACGCGCACCGCTTTGCCGACGCGGTCGAGCAGGTCTCGCGCGAGGGCCTGGGATTCACCGCCGACGACCGCCTGTTCGCCAGCTCCAAGCTCTTTTTCGCCTACCCGAAGACCAACAGCCTGTGGGCCGGCCTGAAGCTGGGCGCCACCGTGCTGCTGGATCCGCAGTGGCCCACCGCGGCCGGGGTGGTCGCCAGCGTCGAGGCGCTGCGCCCCACCGTGCTGCTGAGCGTGCCCTCGCTGTACCGCAACCTGGTCAATGAGGGACTGGCCGCGCGCATCGCCGCGGCCGGCGTGCGCAAGTGCGTGTCCGCCGGCGAGGCGCTGCCGCCCAGCCTGCGCGAAGCCTGGCGGCGCGACACCGGGCTGGCCATCGCCAACGGCTACGGTGCCTCCGAGACCCTGGTGCTGGTGATGCTCGACCACGGCGACGGGCGGGACTTCCAGCCGGCGCCGGGGGTGACGATCGAGCCGCTGGAGCCGGTGGCCGACGGGCTGCCCATCCGGCTGCTGATCGGCGCACCCACCCTGGCGCTGGGCTACCTGGACCGGCCGCAGGCGCAGGCCGAGCACTTCCGCAACGGCCGCTTCTGCCCGGCCGACCTGTTCGCGCGCACCGCGCAGGGCGGCTGGCGCTTCGCCGGGCGGGAGGATTCGCTGGTCAAGATCCACGGCCGCTGGGTCAACCTGGTGGACCTGGAGGAGCGCCTGGCGTCACAGGCCGGCGTCACCGAGGCGGCGGCGGTGCTGGTGCCCGACGCCGACGGGGTCGATGCGGTGGCCTTCTTCTACTGCGCCCGCGACGAAGCGGCGGCCGCGGTCGCGGCCGATTCGCTGCGCCGCACCGCCGACGCCCTGCCGCCGCACCAGCGCCCGCACTGGTGGCATGAGTTGGACGCGCTGCCGCGCGGGCCCACCGGCAAGCTGCTGCGTCGGCGCCTGCAGGAGTTGCACCGCACCCTGGAGGACCCCTCCGCATGAGCCCGTCCCTCGAGTCGAAGGAAGCTGCGATGAGCGATCTGCCCCTGGTCCTGGAACAGCGCGGCGCGGTGCTGGTGGCCACGCTGCGGCGCGCGCCGGTGAACGCGCTGGACGACGCGCTGCTGGCGGCGCTGCACGCTGCGCTCGACCGCGCCGAGCGCGACGAGGGCATCACCCTGCTGCACCTGCGCAGCGATGTGAAGGCCTTCTGCGCCGGCGCCGACCTGGCGCTGATGCGCGACTGCTTTGCCGACGCCGAGGGCCCCGACCGCATGACGGCGCTGGTGGCACGCATGCAGCAGGCCTTCCGCCGGCTGGAGACCTCGCCGGTGCTGACGCTGGCCGAGATCGGCGGCGCGGCGCTGGGCGGCGGCTTCGAGCTGGCGCTGGCCTGCGACCTGCGCGTGGCCGCCGCCGAGGCGCGCATCGGCCTGCCCGAGGCCGGGCTGGGCCTGCTGCCCGGTGCCGGCGGTACCCAACGGCTCACGCAGCTGTGCGGCCCGGGCGTGGCCAAGCGGTTGATCCTCGGCGCCGAAGTGCTCGACGGACGCCAGGCCGAGCAGCTCGGACTGGTGCAGTGGGCGCTGCCGCGCGCCGAGCTGGCGGCCCTTGCGCAGGCGCTGGCCGAGCGGCTGGCCGCACGCCCGCGCGCGGCCCTGGCAGCCGCCAAGGCCTGCATAGACGCTGCGCTGGATGCCGCACGCGACGGGTATGCCGAGGAGCTGCGCGCCACCCGCGCCCTCTACGAGCATCCCCCCACCCGGCGCCTGGTGGCCGATTTCCTGGCCCGCAGTGCCGGTTGAACTTGCTTCCTGCGTCCTTCCACCCCTTGATCCCAACCCCCTTCTGAAAGGTCTTTCCATGGAATTCGAGAACCAAACCGCCATCGTCACCGGCGCCGGCTCCGGCATCGGCCGTGCCACCGCCTGGGCGCTGGCCCGCGCCGGGGCCGAGGTGGTCGTGGCCGACATCGACCCCGCCGGCGGCGAGGCCACCGCCGCGGCCATCCGCGACGCCGGTCTGAAGGCCACTTTCGAGCCGGTCGACCTGACCGATGCTGCCTCCATCGCCCGCTTCGCCGAGGCCGTGCAGGCGCGTTTCGACGGCATCGACGTGCTGGTCAATGGCGCCGGCTGGGGCCGCACGGCACCCTTCGTCGACGGCACGCCGGAGTTCTGGAACAAGGTCATCGGACTGAACTTCGTCGGTCCGATGACGCTGACCAAGGCACTGCTGCCGCGCATGATCGAGCGCGCGCGCGGTCGCATCGTCAACATCGCAAGCGACGCCGGCCGGGTCGGCAGCCTGGGCGAGACGGTGTACGCCGGTGCCAAGGGCGGGCTGATTGCCTTCACCAAGTCGCTGGCGCGCGAGACGGCGCGCTACCAGATCGGCGTCAACTGCGTCTGCCCGGGACCGACCGACACGCCGCTGATGGCGGTGGTGCCCGACAAGGTGAAGGACGCGCTGATCAAGGCCATCCCGATGCGCCGCCTGGGCAAGCCCGAGGAGGTGGCCGAGGCGGTGCTGTTCTTCGCCAGCCGGCGCGCCGGCTACGTCACCGGCCAGGTGGTCAGCGTCAGCGGCGGGCTGACGATGGCCGGCTGAGGAGGCCGCGCCATGATGCTGCGCCGGGCCCTGCAGCAGCTTCGCGGCCGCGACGCGGTCGGCGACGAGGGCGGCGGCGCACTGCCCGCGCCGCTGCAGCGCCTGCGCCCAGACCCTGCGCTGCCCCCGCGGCACCTCCCGGTGTCCGCGCCGGCGGTCGATGACCACGGCAACCGGGCTCCCCCTTTCTTTCCCCGCATTCACCAGGAGATCCAGCAATGAAACGCGTCCAACTCGCGGGCTACCAGGCCCGTCACTTCGGCTACTCCGTCACCGGCAAGGTGGCCACCATCCGGCTGAACCGGCCCGACCGCAAGAACCCGCTGACCTTCGATTCCTACGGCGAGCTGCGCGACCTGTTCCGCGAGATGTGCTACGCCACCGACGTCAAGGCCATCGTCTTCACCGGCGAGGGCGGCAACTTCTGCAGCGGCGGCGACGTGCACGAGATCATCGGCCCGCTGGTCAAGATGGATATGCCCGAGCTGCTGGAGTTCACCCGCATGACCGGCGACCTGGTCAAGGCCATGCGGGCCTGCCCGCAGCCCATCATCGCCGCGATCGACGGGGTTTGCACCGGTGCCGGCGCGATGATCGCCTGCGGCTCGGACATGCGCCTGTCCACGGCGCGCAGCAAGCTGGCCTTCCTGTTCGTGCGCGTGGGCCTGGCCGGCGCCGACATGGGCGCCTGCACCCTGCTGCCGCGCCTGATCGGTCTGTCGCGTGCTGCCGACCTGCTCTTCACCGGCCGCGTGGTGGGCGGTGATGAGGCGGCGAGCTTCGGCTTCTACAACCGCCTGGTCGATCCCGAGCAACTGCTCGCCGAGGCGCAGGCGCTGGCCCAGAGCCTGGCCGACGGGCCGACCTTCGGCCATGCGATGACCAAGACGATGCTGTGGCAGGAATGGAACTCGGGCCTGGGCGAGTGCATCGAGGCCGAGGCGCAGGCGCAGGCGATCTGCATGCAGACCCAGGACTTCGAGCGCGCCTACCACGCCTTTGCCGGCAAGACCAAACCCGTCTTCGAGGGCAACTGACCATGGCCACCCCCGCCGACCTGGCCTGGCCCTTCTTCGACGACGGCCACCGCGCGCTGGTGCCCCGGTTCGAAGGCTGGGCCGCCGATGAACTGCCCGCGCTGCTGCACGGTGCCGAGGACAGCCTGGACGCCGTCTACGCCTGTGTGCGCGAGCTGGTGCGTTCACTCGGCCGGGCCGGGTTGCTGCGGGTGTGCGTGCCGGCCGCCTATGGTGGCCTGCGCGAGACGCTGGACGTGCGTTCGCTCAGCCTGGGTCGCGAGACGCTGGCGCATCACTCGGGGCTGGCGGATTTCGCCCTGGCGATGCAGGGCCTGGGCAGCGCGCCGGTGACCCTGTTCGGCAGCCACGCGCAGAAGACCGCGCTGCTGCCGGGCGTGGCCGAGGGCCGCACCATTGCCGCCTTCGCGCTGTCCGAGCCCGACGCCGGCTCGGACGTGGCGGCCATGAGCTGCAGCGCCACCCGGGTGGAGGGCGGCTGGCGGCTTGATGGCGTCAAGACCTGGATCTCCAACGCCGGCCTGGCCGATCACTACGTCGTCTTTGCGCGCAGCGGCGAGGCCCTGGGTGCACGCGGCATCTCGGCCTTCATGGTCCCGGCCGACACCCCGGGGCTGGACGCCAGCGAGCGCATCGACGTGATCTCGCCGCACCCGCTGGGCACGCTGCGCCTGAGCGACTGCCGCGTCGGCGATGCCCAGCTGCTGGGCGAGCCCGGCCAGGGCTTCAAGATCGCGATGGGCACGCTCGACAGCTTCCGAACCACCGTGGGCGCGGCGGCGCTGGGTTTTGCCCGCCGGGCGATGGCCGAGGGGGTGCAGCGCGCCCAACAGCGCAGCATGTTCGGCCGCACGCTGGCCGACTTCCAGCTCACGCAGATGAAGGTCGGCGAGATGGCACTGGCCATCGACGCCTCCACGCTGATGGTCTACCGCGCCGCCTGGACCAAGGACGTGCTGGGCCGGCGCGTCACCCGCGAAGCCTCGATGGCCAAGCTCTTCGCCACCGAGTCGGCCCAGCAGGTGATCGATGCGGCGGTGCAGCTGTTCGGCGGGCTGGGCGTGGTGCGCGGTGTGCCGGTTGAGCGGTTGTACCGCGAGATCCGGGCGCTGCGCATCTACGAGGGCGCCAGCGAGGTGCTCAAGCTGATCATCGGGGGGCGTGCACTGCAGGCCGAGGCTCCGCCCGGGGACGCCGGCGGGGCGGCGGCGTGAGCGCGGCGGCGGAGCTCGAGGCAGCGGCTGCCGTCACCGCGCCGGAGTTCGGCACGGCCGGCCGCTGGCTCTTCACGGCTTGCAGGGTTGCCGCCGTGGCCGGCACGCTGGTGTTCGTGGCCCTGGTGGCCATGTCCATCGTCTCGATCGGCGGGCGCAAGCTGGCCTCGATGCCGGTGCCCGGCGACGTCGAGCTGCTGCAGCTGTGCGCGGCCTTTGCGTCGTCCTCCTTCTTCGCCTGGTGCCACCTGAACCAGGGCGACGTCAAGGTCGACTTCTTCACAGAGCGGCTGCCGGCGCGCTGGGTGAACCTGCTGGATGCCCTGGCCTCGCTGATCGTCGCATCGGTCGGTGCGCTGCTGGCCTGGCGCACCGGCGCCGCCGTGGTCGAAGCCTTCGACGTCGGCGAGACAACCATGATCCTGGGCCTGCCGCTGTGGCCGGGCCCGGCACTGATGGTGCCCGGCTTCCTGCTGCTGAGCCTGGCCGGGTTGTACCGCTGCGCACTGCACCTGCGGCGTGCGCGCCGGGGTGGGCTCGGCTGACACCCTCGCCGATACGGCGTTGAGCGCGGCGGTCGGCACGGGCGCAGCGCCGGATCGGCACGGGGCCCCTGCAACAACGCAGGCGGGCCGCGCAGAACAAGGAGCGATACATGGACGCAATGAGCGGAATCACGGCGGGTCTGGTGTTGTTCGGCGTCATGCTGCTGCTCATGGTGATGCGCGTGCCCATCGGCATCGCGATGTTCTGTGTGGGCGCAGGGGGATACGTCTGGCTGACCGGCGGCAACTGGGCTGCGCTGCTGCAGTCGCTCAAGAACCTGGCCTATGCGCGGCTGTCGAACTACGATCTGGTCGTCATCCCGCTGTTCCTGCTGATGGGCCAGTTCGCGACCCACGGCGGCCTGTCGCGCGCGCTGTTCCGCTTCGTCAGCGCCTTCATGGGCCACTGGCGCGGCGGCGTGGCGATGGCCGCGGTGGGCGCCTGCGCCGGCTTCGGCGCGATCTGCGGCTCCTCGCTGGCCACTGCGGCCACGATGGGGCAGGTCGCCCTGCCCGAACTGAAGCGGCTGGGCTACGCTGGCAGCCTGTCCACCGGCACGCTGGCCGCGGGCGGCACGCTGGGCATCATGATCCCGCCGTCGGTGCCGCTGGTCATCTATGCCATCCTGACGCAGGAGTCCATCGGCAAGCTGTTCATGGCCGCGGTGCTGCCCGGCGCAATGGCGATGCTGGGCTACATGCTGGTGATCCGCCTGATGGTCACCCTGCAGCCCGACAGCGGCCCGGCCGGCCCGCGTGTGCCCTGGGCCGAGCGCCTGCGCGCGCTGAGTGCGGTGGCGCCGGTGTTCCTCGTCTTCGCGGTGGTCATCATCGGCATCTACGGCGGCTGGGCCAACCCGACCGAGGCCGCGGCCATCGGCGCGGCAGCCTGCGGCGTGCTGGCGGTGGCCACCGGCGGCATGCGCTGGCCCGGTCTGCTCGACACGGCCCTGGGCACCGCGCAGTCGACCGCGATGATCTTCCTCGTGCTGCTGGGCGCCGACCAGCTCAACACCGCGCTGGCCGTGTCGCAGATGCCGGCCGAGCTGGCCGCCTGGGTCCAGGGCAGCGGCCTGCCGCCGCTGCTGGTGATGCTGGCCATCCTGGCGGTGTACATCCTGCTGGGCTGCGTGATGGACAGCCTGGCGATGATCCTGCTGACGATCCCCGTGTTCTACCCGGTCGTGATGGGTCTGGACTTCTGGGGACTGAATCCGACCGAAAAGAGCGTCTGGTTCGGCATCCTTGCACTGATGGTGGTCGAGATCGGCTTGGTGCACCCCCCGGTGGGCATGAACGTCTATGTCATCAACCGCCTGGCGCGCACCGTGCCGCTGACCGAGACCTTCAAGGGCGTGATGCCCTTCCTGGTGTCGGACTTCCTGCGCATCGCGGCCATGCTGTTCTTCCCGGCCCTGTCGCTGGTGCTCGTGCGCACCTTCCAGACCTGAGCCGCCCCCGATCCGCAAGCCCGCTGCGGGCGCCTCTGCCCGCACGGCCCGGCCAACCCCGAAGGAGATGACGATGAAGGAGACGAAGTTGAAGATGAAGATGAAGACCGCCCCGATGCAGCGGCTGCCGCATCTGCGGCTGATCTGTCTGAGCGCCCTTGCCGCGGCAGCGGCCCTGCCGGCAGCCACGCCCGCGCGCGCCCAGACGGTGACGCTGAAGGTGCATCACTTCCTGCCGGGCACCTCCAACGTGCACAACAACCTGATCCTGGCCTGGTGCGACAAGGTGTCCAAACAGTCGGCCGAGCGACTGAAGTGCCAGATCTACCCGGCCATGCAGCTGGGGGGCACGCCGGCGCAACTGTTCGACCAGGCGCGCGACGGGGTGGCCGACCTCGTCTGGACCATCCCGACCTACTCGGCCGGACGCTTCATCAAGTCCGAGGTGTTCGAGCTGCCCTTCTTCACGCGCAGCGCCAAGGGATCGAGCCAGGCCTACTGGACCTACGTGCAGAAGTTCGCCACCGACGAGTACAAGGGCGTCAAACCGATCTTCCTGCACACCAACGACGGCTCCTCCTTCCACCTGAACAACGCCAAGGGCGTGAAGACGCTGGAGGAGCTCAAGGGCCTGAAGATCCGCGCGGCCACCCGGCTGAACTCGCGCATGCTCGCAGCGCTGGGCGCCACGCCGGTGCAGATGCCGCTGCCCGCGGTGCCCGAGTCGATGGCCAAGGGCGTCATCGACGGCGCGATGGTGCCCTGGGAGGGCGTGCCCGCGGCCAAGCTGCAGGAGATCGCCAAGAGCCACCTGGACGTGCCCGCCGGGCAGCCGAAGTTCGCCAACTCCATCTTCGCCTTCGTGATGAACCAGGCCCGCTACAACGGCCTGCCGCCCGAGCTGAAGAAGGTGATCGACGACAACAGCGGCGCGGCGGTGTCGGCCTGGGCCGGCGAGAAGGGCTTCGACAGCGTGGTGGCGCCCAACCACAAGCTCGCCAGCGGTCGCGGCAACCTGATCCACGCGCTGGGCGATGCGGAATTCCCGCGCTGGGTGAAGGCGGCCGAGGAGGTCGACGATCAGTGGGTCAAGGAAGTCAGCGCCAAGGGTGCCGACGGCAAGGCCCTGCTGGAAGAGGCGCGCGCGCTGATCAAGCAGTTCGATCACTGAGCGCGGTCCCTGAGCGCGGTCCCAGGGCACGGTCCCAGGGCGCACCCACCCGGCGCGGGCACCGCACCCGCGGTGCGCCCAGTCCAGACAAAAAAACGGCCCCCCGCAAAAGCTGGGGGCCGTTTTCGTTGTGCGTATGCAAGGGCAGGCCGCCCCGCGCGGGGCGGCCGCCGATCGCTCAGCCGTGGATCGACTCGTACTTCGCCTGCAGCTCCTCGGGCGACTCGACGAAGTCCGGGTGCTGCTCGATGCAATCGGCCGGGCAGACCAGCTTGCACTGCGGCTCGTCCTCGGCGCCCACGCATTCGGTGCAGCGCAGCGGATCGATGATGTACATCGGATCGCCGACGGCGATCGCTTCGTTCGGGCACACCGGCTTGCAGGCGTCGCAGGCGGTGCAGTTCTCGGTGATCACAAGGGCCATGGTGTCGTCTCCTCTTCGGGCCTGTCAGGCGGTTGCGGTGGCGGTTTCGAGTTCGCTGAGCTTGGCGTGACGGAAGGCGCCCCACAGTGCGGCGCCGATCGCCCCGGCAAAGATCGAGTCGGGGTGCGATTTTGCGTCGACCTTGACCTTCTCGTTGACCATTTCCTCCTGGATCGCCGCGAGCAGGCCGGCGTCCAGCGCCAGACCGCCGGTGAGCAGCGCGGTGCCGCTCTTCACGCCGGTGACTTTGAGCAGCTTGACGATGCGCGAGGCCATCGACAGGTGGATGCCCTTGAGGATGTCGGCCGTGGCGATGCCGCGGCTGACCATGTTGATCACGTCGGTCTCGGCCAGCACGGCGCAGATCGAGCTGACCTTCTCCGGGTCCTGGGAGGTCTTGGACAGCGGGCCGATCTCCTCCACCGCCACACCCAGGTAGCGCGCGATGTTCTCCAGGAACTGGCCGGAGCCCGAGGCGCACTGGCTGGTCATCTTGTAGCTCAGCACCTTGCCGCGCTCGTCCACGCTGATGGCGCGGCCGTTGAGGGCGCCGATGTCCACCACCGCGCGGGCCTCGGGGTCGAGGAAGACGCCCCCGCGGGCGTGTGTGGTCATGGAGTAGAAGTGGCCGGTGGAGAACTTGACGTTCTCGCCTTCGCCGGTGGTGGCGACGTAGTCCATGTCGCCGGCGCTCAGGCCGGCGTCGGCCAGCACGCCCTCGTAGCCCTCGCGGGCCAGCGTCATGGGGTCGCGCCGACGGATGCGCTCGCAGCGCTTGGCCAGCCATTCAGGGCGGCCGTCCTCTTGGCTGCGGAACAGCACGGTCTTGACCGCGCCCGAGCCGATGTCGATGCCGATGGTGAGTGTCATATGTCGTTCCTCGAGTGGTGGGGCCAGCGCCGGGCCGCTCCCAAGCGGCCCCGCACCCCCACGGGGGGTGGCAGCGGCATTGCGCTGCCGGGGGTTGTCATCGCGCCTCGGCGGTCTTGCCTTCCTGGACCACGGCGCGCCAGGCGAAGGTGGCCCCGCCGAGCGCACCGGTGTAGATCGAGTCGGGGTTGATGTTCAGCGTCAGCTTGCCGTAGTTCTCTTCCACCAGCTCGACCAGCGCCTTGACGGCCGCCTCGTTCTTGGCCACGCCGCCGGTGAAGGTGAACTCGTTGCGGATGCCACCCGAGCGCGCCAGGATCGACATCGCGCGCAGGATGATGGCGCGGTGCAGACCGGCCATGATGTCCTCGCGCTTGTCGCCCAGCGCCAGGCGGTCGCGCAGCTCGGCACCGGCAAACACCGTGCAGGTGGAGTTGATGCGCACCTGCTTGGTGGACTGCATCGCCAGGGGCCCCAGCTCGTGCAGGCCCATGTTCATCTCGTCGGCGATGTAGCCCAGGTAGCGCCCGCAGCCGGCGGCGCAGCGGTCGTTCATCTGGAAACCTTCAACGATGCCTGCCGGGTCGACCTGGATGCCCTTGGTGTCCTGTCCGCCGATGTCGAGCACGGTGGCGGTGCCCGGGTACATCACGTGCGCGCCCAGGCCGTGGCAGAGAATCTCGCTGCGGATGTGTTCCTTGCTGAAGGGCAGTCGCGCGCGGCCGTAGCCGGTGCCGACGGTGTAGGTCTCTTCCATCTCCGTGTCGAGGATGCCCTTGATCGGTGACTCGATCTCGGCACGCCGGCCCTGCATCTGCGGCAGCGCGACAAAGCTGCGCTCCAGCGCGGACAGCAGGTGGCGGCGCACCGAGTCGCCGTAGACGCGGTTCTCGACCTCGATGATCGAGCGGTCGAACAGGTTGAGCAGGAAGTCGTAGCGTGTGCCCAGCGCCTTGGCCACCTCCTCGCCGACGGCCAGGTACTGGCTGCCGGCGATGTCGCGGAAGAAGTCGCTCTTGCGCTTGGCGCCGGGCGCGAACAGCGACGGTGCCTCGGCGCTCAGGCGCTTGAAGACCTCATCGAGCGCATCGCCCACGACGCTCTCGAAGTTCGAGATCGTCAGGTTGCGCCGGCAGGTGGCCTCCAGGTCGACCAGCTGCTCCAGGTACTGCTCGGAGCGGAAGTCGCGCTCCAGCTGGGCGATGAAGCCGTCCAGCTCGTGGTCCAGCGCGCCGCTGGCCTGCAGCGCCTGGCGGAACAGGTAGAAGCGCCCGTTGATGAGCGCCTCGGTCTTGGCCACCGCCGCGGCGGTGTCGTAGTTCGAGCGCGAGTTGGTGATGCCGCGGCCCAGGATGTTCTGGTTCTCGTCGATCACCACCGCCTTGGTGGTGGTCGAGCCGAGGTCGATGCCGATGAAGCAACGCATGGTGTGGGTCCTTTGCTGGAGAATCGGCCTTATTGGGCGTGGATCGGGATCGCGCGGGCGAGATTCCCCGGGTCGGGGTGGCCGTAGGTGCGCTTCTGCTTGACCATCTGGAAGTAGCTCTCCAGCCGGTTCTTGACGTTGGCCGCCGAGAAGTAGCGCGGGTCGACCAGGTCGGTCTCGATGAAGGCGGCCGGCTTGCCGGTGCGCTTCTCCACCTCGCGCAGGATCAGCAGCTGGCCGGCCGAGAAGCTGTTGCAGCTCTTGATCGAGTTGATCAGCAGCCCGTCGGCCTGGTACTCGTCGATGTACTTGCAGATCATGTCCACGCGCGAGGGCAGGTTCAGGTTGGTGTAGCAGCCCAGGCAGTACTCGGCCAGCGACTCCAGAGGGTGGTCCGGATCGTGGCGGAAACCGAAGTCGTACAGGCCGCCCACCTTGGCGTAGGTGGAGGACACGACCACCGCACCTTCGTCGTAGAACATCTTCCAGAAGTCGCGGAAGCTGGTCCAGTTCGGCGGGCCCTCGACCACCAGGCGGTACTTCTCCTCGCCCATGTTGCCCTCGGGCGTGACGGGGCCCAGCCCCAGGCGCACGCGCTCCTCGATCTCCTCGCGCAGCACACGGTAGTACTCGGTGGCCTCGGGGGTGCCGCGGAAGGCGGTGAAGATGGGGCCGATGTAGTAGACCGCGCCGAAGTAGCCGTCGATCGGGCTGGGCCGGTTCTTGGCCGACTGCAGCACGCGCACCAGGTCGTCCTCGGCCTTGACCGATTCCTTCATGTACTGGCGCAGGCGGTCGATGTCGAACTTGACGCCCGAGACGCGCTCGAGCGTCGGGATGACGGTCTCCTTGAGCTGCTTGACGACGTAGTCGCGCATGTTCGGCGCGATCTTGCCCTCGCCCTGGTAGGGCACGTGCAGCATCACCGTCTCGCAGCCGTACTTGTGGCGCACCAGCTCGAACCACTTCATGAAGGTGAAGCAGCCGGTGTAGCTCAGCAGCAGCAGGTCGGGGCGCGGCATCGGGTCGCCGGTGGGGCCGATCTCGCCGCCCATCATCATGCCGAGGTCGGCCTTGACGTAGGTGCACACGTCCTCGGACTGGCCGTCGCGCTCGGCGTCCATGATGAACTTGCCGCTCTTCTTGCGCATGCCGTTCTGCAGCGCATTGGTCTCGGGCAGGCTGCGTGCGAAGTCGAAGCACATCAGCAGTTCGTTGAGGTTGCCCGGCACGAAGGTGGCGGCGACCTTGCGGTTGTTGGCGCGGGCCGTGGCCAGCTCCATGTAGTTCTTGTTGATCAGCTCCTTCTGGAGCCACATCGCGTCTTCCTTCTGGACGTTCTGCGGCTTCTTGGCGGTGCCCGTGGGCTTGGGCATGGCGATCGGGGTGTTCATCTCGTGGTCTCCTTGGTTCGTCGGCGTCAGGCAGCGTTCCAGAGCTTGATGGAGTCGGCAAAGGTGCCGGCCTGCTCACGAATGGGGGCCATCTGGCCGGTGTTCTCGGCGTACTTGAAGGCGGTGTGGGGGATGCCGTGCTGGCTCAGCACGTCCTGCAGCATCGGGCGCTCCAGCAGCGCCGGGTCGCAGAACGACGGAGCGGCAAAGATCACCCCCTCGGCGCCACGCGTCTTGACCTGCTTCATCAGGAATACGCCCTTCTCTTCGCGCGTGGCGTCGTACTTGGCGGCGGTGGCGGCACTGCGGTGCAGGAAGGCCTTGGACAGCTCCTCCAGCGGGTTGGCGTTGGCGGGCACCTCGTCGAGCAGCCACTTGCACACCAGCATGAAGTCGTCGTCCACCACGTAGCATCCCGCCATCTCGATGGACTTGATCAGCGCCAGCGGCGGCTGCTCGCAGAAGCTGCCGTTGATGACCACGCGGGCGTTGTCGCGCTTGGCGCGGGTGACCTGCTCGGCCGCCACCAGGTAGTCGCGCACCAGCTGGGTGTGCTCCTCCACCGGCAGCACCATGCCGGCGCGCAGCAGCAGGTACACCTCCGAGGTCGGGGCCTGCCAGGGCTTGGCGGCGCGGTAGGCGTACAGGTCGCGGATGACCTGCCGGTTCTCGTTGTAGACCGCGATCGAGGCGTTCAGCTCGGCGTCGGTGATCGGGCTGCCGCGCATTTGCCCCAAGTCGTCGCGGATGTGCTGCATCTCCTGCTGGTAGAACACGCCGCCGACGTTGTCCTGGTAGTTCTGCGGCACGTCCACGTAGCGCACATACTTGTCCTTGAACAGCAGTTGCCACATGCCCGAGAGGTTGCGGATCACGTCGCAGATGCTGGGGAAGAGCATCCCGTCCATGCAGTCCAGGCGCCCGGTCAGGCCCAGCTCGATGGTCGAGCGCGGGATGCGGCAGATGTAGCTCTGGTAGTAGGCGTCACCCTGGATGACCTCCATCTGGTCGCCGCCGCCGAGGATGCCCACCGGCAGGTAGCCGGCGGCATGGATCAGCTCGCGCGGCACGTACACCGGCATGTAACCGATGGCCTTGCGGCCCGGCACGGCGGCTTTCCACGCCTTGACGGACTCGAAGTGCAGGTCTTCGAACAGGGCCTCGCAGCGTTGCACGATGCGGGTGACTTCAGGCAAAGGGGTGCTCATCAGCGGTGCTCCCAGGCAGGTGCGCGCTTGGCGAGGAAGGCATCCAGCCCCTCGTTGGCGTCGCGGGTGGTCATCAGGCGTTGCAGGTATTGGCGCTCTACGCGCGCCAGGTCGTCGCGCAGCGCAGCCAGGCGCGGTGCGCGCACGGCTTCGAGCGCATGCGCCAGCGCCGCCGCACTGCGCGGCGCCAGGTGCTCGTCGAAATAGGCCAGCGCAGCGGCGGCAGGGTCATCGGCCAGTGCGTGCACCAGGCCGATCGCCAGGGCCGTCTCGGCGCCGATGCTGCGCCCCGAGCACAGCAGGTCCTCGGCGGCCAGTGCACTCACTCGCCAGGGCAGCAGGCAACTGGCGGCCGGAGCGAAGACGCCCAGGCGGATCTCGGGCTGGCCGAACTGGGCGTTGGGCGCCGCGAAGATCGGGCCGCCGGCCAGCGCGATCTCCAGGCCGCCGCCCAGGCACTGGCCGCGCACGGCCACCAGCACCGGCACGCGACAGCCCGCCAGCGCCAGGATCAGCGCGTGCAGCGCGCCCAGCATGCCCGCGCAGCGGTCGGCCAGGTGTTCCTCGACACTGGCGCCGAAGCTGAAGTGCGGGCCCTCGGCGTCCAGCAGCACGCCGCGCAGCGCCGGCGTGTCGCGGTGGGCATCGAGCGCGGCCTGAAGCGCGCCGATCATCTCGGCGTCGCAGATGTTGGCCTTGGGGCGCGCCAGCGTCAGGCGCAGCAGCGCGCCTTCGCGCTCCAGCGCGACCCGCAGCGGCGGGTTGGATGCCGTCTCAGCCATGGTGCTTCGCCTGGGGCTGGATCTCGTCGTGCAGGCTGCCCACCCAGCTCTGGCCGGCGGCCAGCTTCTGGCGCAGCAGCACGAAGTCCACCTCGCGGTCGTCCTTCGGCCCCTCGTTGAAGGCGGTGAAGCCCGAGCGTGCCTCGGTCATCATGTTCAGCGCCAGCCAGGCCCGCGAGTTCTCCTTGTTGCGGTTCCAGGCGTCGAGCTTGGGCTTGCGCAGTTCCTCGATGGTCTTGGTGGTGCAGTCGGGGAAGGTCAGCAGCATCTTGGCGCAGAGCTCCTCGACCTTGGCGTCCAGCAGCGACAGATCCACCGTGCCGCGCTTCATCAGCGCCTTGCCCTCCTCCAGCGCGGCACCGGTCTTGGGCTCGCCGTAGACGTTGCGGCCGAACTCGTCGACCATGCGCTGGGTCTCCACCGTCGGATTGGCGATGAACTTCCCGTCCACCTTCAGCGCCGGCACGATGTCGGTGAGCACACCCATCTGGTAGGCCTTGTGGGCGCTGAAGGGCTCGCACAGCACGCAGGCGGCCATGGCGCGCTCGGCGCCCACCACCACCGGCAGGAAGTCGGTGGCCCCGCCGATGGGTGCCGAGCCGTGCTTCGGGCCGGCCTGGCCGTAGCGTGCCAGATCCGACGACACCGAGAAGTCGCAGGCCATGCCGATCTCCTGGCCGCCGCCGATGCGCATGCCGTTGACGCGGCAGATCACCGGCTTGTCGCAGGCCAGGATGGCGCTGACCATGTCGTTGAACAGGCGCATGTACTGGCGGTACTCCTGCGGCTGGCCGGCGTAGTACTCGGCGTACTCCTTGGTATTGCCGCCGGTGCAGAAGGCCTTGTCGCCCGCACCGGTGAAGACCACGCAGTTCACCGAGCGGTCGTTGCTCGCGGCGCGCAGGGCCAGGATCACGCCCTTGACCATGTCGGTGGTGTAGGAGTTGAACTGGCTGGGGTTGTCCAGCGTGATCCAGGCGTTGTACAGACCGGCAACCTCCTCGCCGTTGGGTCGGCGGGCGGGGCGCTTCTCATATCGCACGCCGGGCTTGTGGAAGTCGTCGACCAGGTCGTGATTCTTGAAGTCGTCGCGGGGCTGGGGGGTGGCGGTGGCATTCACTGCGGGTCTCCTGCGGTCAAGTGGCGGTGGCTCAAGGGTTGCTTCAGTCCGTGACCAGTCCGGGTTATTACGGTATTGCGGTACTGATTTACCCCTTTGAGGCCATTCTCAACCGTTTTTGGGGGATGCATTTGAGCTAGATCAGATGCCTGAGCGCTGCGTGCGGGTTCACTGGCGGCACTCGAACTGGAGGAGTTCCATGCCCCCGATTTCTTCCCCCCCCCAACCGTTGTCGCGCAGCTTCTCGCTGGCGATCGCAGGCAGCGGCGGGGCCGGCGTGATGACCGCCGGCACGCTGTTGCTGGACGCGGCAGCCCGCGCCGGCCTGTATGGCCTGATGGTGCGCACCAGCGGTCCGCAGATTCGAGGCGGCGAGGCCGCCGCACTGCTGCGCATCGGCACACGGCCGATCGCCACCCTGGATGACCGCTTCGACGTACTGCTGGCGATCGACTGGCAGAACCTGAACCGCTTCGGCGACGAGATCCCCATGGGCGGGCACAGCCTGCTGGTGGGTGACGCCGATGCCGGCGACGCGCCCGGGATCTTCCTGGATCAGGGCGCCCGGCTGGTGACGCTGCCGCTGAAAAAGACCGCCAAGGCCGCCGGCGGCGCCTGGGTCAACATGGTGGCGCTGGGTGTGGCCGGCGCGCTGGCCGGCCTGCCCCAGGCGGCACTGGAGGACGCCCTGCGCGCCAGCTGGAAGCGCTCGGCCGAGGCGCTGGTGCCGAACCTGGCGGCACTGCAGCAGGGCGTGAAGCTGGCACAGGCGCTGGACGGGGTCCTGCCCGAGCCCTTGGCGCCCAGCACCGCTGCACCGGCAAGGCCGCGTTGGCTGCTGTCCGGCAACGAGGCGGCCGGCTGCGGTGCGCTGCGCGGCGGGGTGCGCTTCGTCGCCGCCTACCCGATCACGCCGGCCACCGAGTTGCTCGAATGGATGGCGCCGGCCCTCTCCCGCGTGGGCGGTAGCCTGCTGCAGGCCGAGGATGAGCTGGCGTCCGTGAACATGATCATCGGCGCCTCCTACGGCGGCGTGCCCTCGCTCACCGCCACCGCCGGCCCCGGCCTGGCGCTGATGACCGAAGGCATCGGCCTGGCCGTGGCCGCCGAGGTGCCCATCGTGGTGGTGGACGTGATGCGCGGCGGCCCGTCCACCGGCATTCCGGCCAAGAGCGAGCAGAGCGACCTGTCCTTCGCGGTGGACGGCCTGCACGGCGATGCGCCGCGCCTGGTGCTGGCACCCAACGGCATCGACGATTGTCTGGCCACCACCGAGTGGGCGGTGCAGCTGGCCGAGGCGCTGCAGTCGCCCGCGCTGCTGCTGTCCGACCAGTTCATGGGTCAGTCGCGCGCCGTGATCGACCAGCCCACGCAGGCCCCCGTGCCGGCGCAGCGGCTGGTGGCGGCGGCCCACACGGAGGGCTACCAGCGTTACGCCGACACGCCCTCGGGCATCTCACCGATGGCCATTCCCGGCACGCCGGGCGTGGCCTATACCGCCGACGGCCTGGAGCACACCGAGCGGGGCATCCCCAGCAGCCAGGCGCGCGACCACGTCAAGCAGCTGGAGAAGCGCCTGCGCAAGCTGACGCAGCACGACTACGGCTCACGTTGGGCCGACATCGAGGGCAATGCCGATCTGGCGGTGATCACCTTCGGCTCCACCACCGCCGCGGTGCGAGAGGCGCTCACCCGTGCCGCCGAGGCGGGCACTGCGCTGCGCCTGGTGTCCATCCGCCTGCTGGCCCCTCTCAAGCCGGAGGTGCTCGCGCAGGCGCTGGACGGCGTGCGCCAGGTGCTGGTGGTCGAACAGAACCACGGTGGTCAGCTGCTGCGCTACCTGCGCAGCCGCTGCGACCTGCCGGGCCGCCCCTCGGGCCTGCACCGCCCCGGCCCGCTGCCGCTGCGCCCAGGTGACCTGACGCGCGCCTTCATCGACTGGGCCGCGGCCCACGCAAACACCGGAGTGACCGCATGAACGACATGACCGAGGTCATCAAGCTGACGGCCGCCGACTTCAAGTCGGACTACAAACCCATCTGGTGCCCGGGCTGCGGCGACTACACCGTGCTGGGTTCGGTCACCAAGGCGATGAGCCTGCTCGGACGCCCGCCACACGAGGTGGCGGTGGTGTCGGGCATCGGCTGCAGCTCGCGCATCCCCGCCTACACCACCTGCTACGGCTTCCACGGCGTGCATGGGCGGGCCTTGGCCGCCGGCACGGGGCTGAAGGCCGCACGCCCGGACCTGACCGTGATCGTCGCCGGCGGCGACGGTGACGGCTATTCGATCGGCGGCAACCACTTCATGCATGCCTGCCGGCGCAACCTGGACCTGACCTACATCGTGATGGACAACCACGTGTACGGCATGACCAAGGGCCAGGCCTCGCCGACCACCGAGCCGGACTGGGACAACAAGCTGTCGCCGGGCGGCACCGGCATCCGCTCGTTCCACCCGCTGGTGATCGCGCTGGCGGCCGGGGCCAACTTCGTGGCCCGTGCCTTCTCGGGCGACCCGAACGGCACGGCCGACATCATCGCGCAGGCGGTGCGCCACCCGGGCTTCTCCTTCGTCGAGATCCTCAGCCCCTGCGTGACCTTCCGGCCCGAGCAGCGCTCCTGGCGCGATCAGGTGCACCCCGCGGCCGTGCCGGAAACCGATGACCCAGCCCGCGCAGCACGCCGCATCATGACCGACGACGGCTTCAACATCGGCGTACTCTACGCCGGCAACCGTACCCCCTACGCCCGCACCCCCGCGGCCAGCGCCACGCCGGCCGAGATCGAACAGGAGTTTGCGCTGTGACCGACCGAAGCAATCCGGCCCTGCCGCGCTCGCTGACCGAGCTGATGGGCCAGGCCCTGACGATGGAACGCGAAGCCGTGGCCCGCTACAGCGAGCTGGCCGACATGATGGAGACGCACAACAACCCCGAGGTGGCGGTGTTGTTCCGCAAGATGGCCGGCTACGAGCAGCTGCACGTCAACCAGATCCTGGCCGACATGGGCTGGGCCGACGACGTGGTGCTGCCGCGCCAACGCGGCGTCTGGGGCACGCCCGAATCGCCCGAGGTGGTGCCCATCGAGGAGATGCACTACTTGATGCACCCCTGGCACGCGCTGCAGCTGGCGCTGGCGGCCGAACAGCGCGCCGAGGCCTTCTTCGCCGAGATGGCCGGCACCGCCACCACCGAGGCGGTGCGCCGCGCGGCCGAGGAGATGCGCCGGGAGGAGGCCGAACACGTTGCGCTGGTGCGCGAGTGGCTGGCCAAGGTGCCGCAGCCCGAAGGCGACTGGGCGGTGGACCCCGACCCGCCGCGCTACATCGACTGACCGGGGCTCGCCCCCGATTGCGAAGTCCGGCGCCTGCAGGGGTGCCGTCAGCGGATCCGGTCGGCCGGACCCGTCGGCGGTGCACGCCCCTGCACAGGCCGCGCCTTCACCTGCCCAGGATTTGCCATGTGCCATGTGGGCACCGGTGGAGCGCCGGTGCCCGATGGTTCAGGAGGTTGCCCATGCACACCCTGTTGCCAGACGGCTGGAAACCGCCCATCGGCTACGCCAACGGCATCGTCGCACCCGCCGGCGCGCGCATCGCCTTCATCGCCGGCCAGGTGGGCTGGAATGCCCAGCAGGTGTTCGAGTCCGAGGCGCTGTTGCCGCAGTTCGAACAGGCGCTGCGCAACGTGCTGGCGGTGCTGGCCGTGGCGGGCGGGCGCCCGGAGCACATCTGCCGCATGACCGCCTACTGCTGCGACAAGCCGTCCTACCTGGCAGTGCGCAGGGAGCTTGGGGCTGTGTGGCGCCGGCTGATGGCCACGCCCCAGGGCGTCCACTATCCAGCCATGAGCATGATCTTCGTGTCCGACCTGCTCGACCACCCGGGCAAGGTCGAACTCGAGGCCACTGCCGCGATCCCGGGAGTCTGACCCATGGCCCTTGTCGGCAACCGAGCTGAAGACTGCCTGCTCAGCGGCCGGGCCCTGCACGCCTGGTATGGGTCGAGCCACGTGCTGCACGGCGTGGACATCGACATCGGCGAAGGCGAGACCGTGGGGCTGCTGGGCCGCAACGGCATGGGCAAGAGCACGCTGATCCGCACCCTGCTGGGCCACGTGACGCACCGTGACGGTGAGATCCGAGTGCGTGGAGCGGACTGCTCGCGGGCCCGGCCACACGAGGTGGCGCGGCGCGGCGTGGCCTACGTGCCCGAGGGGCGCGGCGTGTTCGGCAACCTGAGCGTGCGCGAGAACCTGTTGATGGCCGCCAGGCCGCCGCTGCGGCGCAGCGGCGGCTGGACGCTCGAACGTGTGCTGCAGACCTTCCCGCGTCTGGCCGAGCGGCTGCGCCACCTGGGAGGCCAGCTCTCGGGGGGCGAGCAGCAGATGCTGTCGATCGGCCGCGCCCTGATGACCAGCCCGGACCTGATCGTGCTCGACGAGGCCACCGAGGGGCTGGCGCCCAAGATCGCCACACTGATCTGGGAGGTGATTGCGCAGATCCGCGCCGACGGCATCGCCACCCTGATCGTCGACCGCAACCACCGCCTGGTGTCCGAGCATGCCGACCGGCTGGTGGTGCTGCAAAAGGGCCAGGTGGTGCTGCAGGGCAGTGCCGCCGAGCTGCGCGGCAGCCAGGAACTGGCCCGCTGCCTGGGACTGTGATGCCGGGCCTTGTTGCCGTGACGCAAGCGCATTGAAGAGAACACCGTGATGAGGAGACCGACATGACCCAATCGACCCCTGCGCCCGGCAGCGACCACGTCGTACCGCCGCCGCCGACCCCCTTCAACTTCGCCGCCCACCTGGTCGAGCGCAATGTCGGGCGCGGCGAGCGTGCCGCCTACGTCGACGACGACGGCACGCTGACCTACGCGGCCCTGGCCGAGCGGCTGCGCCGCGTCGCCGCCGGGCTGCGCGAGCTGGGCATCCGGCGCGAGGAGCGCGTGCTGCTGCTGATGCACGACTGCAATGACTGGCCGGTGGCCTTTCTCGGCGCGATGTACGCCGGCCTGGTGCCGGTGGCGGTCAACACCCTGCTGAGCGCCGACGACTACGCCTACATGCTCGAGCACTCGCGCGCCCAGGCTGCGCTGGTATCGGGTGCACTGCTGCCGATGCTCAACGCCGCGATGGTCAAGAGCGACCACGAGCTGCGCAAGGTGATCGTCTCGCACCCTGCGGCGCCGCTGCACCCCTCGGAGCAGACCTTCGAGGCCTTCGTGGCTGGCCATGCGCCGCTGCTGCGCCCGGCCGCCACCGGGCCGGACGACCCCGGCTTCTGGCTCTACTCGTCGGGCTCCACCGGCCGGCCCAAGGGCACGGTGCACTCGCAGGCCAACCCCTACTGGAC